>Ga0180216_1000266_pt1 | contig 58241 bp, 56 predicted proteins | sample eDN3rd37CBELigMG_FD_128879 | JGI IMG/M metagenome (GOLD analysis project Ga0180216, IMG submission 128879) | Enriched Miracle-Growth compost microbial communities from Emeryville, California, USA - eDNA 3rd pass 37_C BE-Lig MG (version 2)... ...
CGCGGGATTGGAACCCAGTTGGCGAGGTGTGGTTAAACCCGCCGAAAGAACATGTCGCAGCACCTAAAGAATTGAGTCACGCGGCATGAAGAAAACGGACATCATTGTTGACAAACCCCGCCCTGGCGCGCCAGGGCCTGCACCCTTTCCACATGCCGATCGGGGTGATGCTGGACCAAAGCAGCCTGCTGGCCGAGCGGCAGAGCGCATTCGTGCGCAATCCCTATTTCGACGGCTATCCCAGCCCCACCAACGGCAAGGCCGACGCCGAGGTCGTCAGCATCGTGCCGACGCTCGCGGCGCATCCGAACGTGACGCTGCGCGTGGGCGCCCGCGTGGCGCGGCTTTCCACCGATACCGGCGGCCACCGTGTGACGGAGATCCATGCCCTGTGCGAGGGCGTGCCGGAGCGTTATGCGGCCGACATCGTGGTGCTGGCCTGCGGCGCCCTGTCCACGGCCTTGCTGCTGCTGCGATCGGCGGACGAGCGCCACCCGCAGGGCCTGGCCAATGGCTCCGGCCAGGTCGGGCGCAACTACATGCGCCACAACCAGTCGGCCATGATGGCGGTGGGCCGCGAGCCCAATGACACGGTGTTCCAGAAGACGCTGGCGCTCAGCGACTTCTATTTCGGCGCGGACGATTGGGACTATCCCCTGGGCCTGATCCAGATGACGGGCAAGTCGCACGCCGACACGCTGCGCGGCGAGGTGCTGCCGTCCTGGCTGAAATGGCTGCCCCGCATGCCTTTCGATTACGTGGCCCGGCATGCCCTGGATTTCTGGCTCTCGAGCGAGGACCTGCCGCGGCCCGAGAACCGTATCCGCTACGTGGGCGACCGGGTGGTGCTCGAACAGCACGACAACAATATGGAGGCGCACCGCCGCCTGCGCGGCAAGCTGCGCAGCGTGCTGGCACGTATCGATGCGTCGGCCCGCCTGCTGGATCGGCGCCATTTGCTGGGCAAGCGCATTCCCATCGGCGGCACGGCGCACCAGGCGGGAACGGCCCGCTTCGGCACGGACCCGCGCAGCTCGGTGCTGGATACGGCCTGCAAGGCGCACGAACTGGACAATCTGTATGTGGCGGACGCGAGCTTCTTTCCTTCGATCAGCGCGGTCAATCCGACCCTGACCATCGTGGCCAATGCCCTGCGCGTGGCCGATGGCATCGCCGAGCGGCTGGGCGCCGTGCGGGCGCGCGATCCCACGCGCGCGGCGGCCGCCGATCCGGAGGCGCGCCATGCTTGAACAGGTCCTGTTTCCCTTCCTCGTCAGGCTGTGCCTGGTGGTCCTGTTTCCCTTCAGCGCGCTGCACAAGCTGCTGTTCTGGCGGGAGGCCCTGGAGCAGGCGAGATCCTCGTTCATGCCCGCCTGGACCGCGCCGCCCATGCTGATGGCCGCCATGGCGCTGGAGGTGGCGGCGCCGGTCATGATCCTGGCCGGCTGGCATGACCGCGCGGCGGCCCTGGTGCTCGCGCTCTACTGCGTGGTGAGCGCGCTGATGTATCACCGGTTCTGGCGTTGCCCCGATTTCTGGACGCCCGGCCCCAGCCGCGGCCGCACGGAGTTCTGGGATTTCCTGAAGAATTTCGGCCTCGTGGGCGGCCTGCTGCTCCTGGCCTTCGGCACGCAGCAGATGCCCATGGCGGCCCTCGTCCGGCATCCGGGCGCCTCGACCGCCGTCTACACGCCGCAGGGCATCGCGGTGCCAATCGCCGTCGCCCCGGCCCCCTCGGAGAAAAGCCATGAATGATGCGAAACCGACCGGCGCGCCGCCCGTGCTGGAATACTGGCGCGTCTGGGCGGATGCCGCGGGAACCAGCCATCAGGAGCGCCGCGAGATCGGCGATTTCCGTCCGCAGAGCATGGGCGGGGCCGCGCCACAGTGGAATGCCGAGTGCGCGGGTCCCGCCAAGGCCCTGTTCAGCGTGCTGCCGGTGGGCTGGGTGGGCGAATGGCATGAGAATCCGGCGCCGCAATGGATCGTGCCGATTTCCGGGCGCTGGTTCGTCGAGACCATGGACGGCCGCCGCGTCGAGATGGGGCCGGGCGAGATCTCTTTCGGCGGGGACCAGGGCTGCCGTGCGGATGCCCGGGGCCGCAAGGGCCACCGCTCGGGCACCGTGGGCGACGAGCCGGCCGTCCTGATGCTGGTCCAGATGCCGGGCGCCGAGGGCTGAAGGCCGGCGGGGCAGGGTGGAAAAACATGAGCGATTACGAGATCATCGATCCGCGGTTCCGTGAGCTGGTGCTGCCCAACGCGCCGCTGGAAAGGCTGGCCGACGGCTTTCGCTGGACCGAGGGCCCCGTGTGGTTCGGCGACCATCGCTGCCTGCTGTTCAGCGACCTACCCAATGATCGCCTGATGCGCTGGTCCGAGGCGACGGGTGTGTCGGTCTTTCGCGCGCCCTCGGGCTTTGCCAATGGCAGCACCCGCGACCGCGAGGGACGCCTGGTCACCTGCCTGCACGGCCCCCGGGCGCTGCTGCGCACCGAGCCGGACGGACGGCTCGCCGCCTTGGCCGAACGGCGTGCCGGCCGGCGGCTGAATTCACCCAACGACGTGGTCTGCAAGTCGGATGGCAGCCTCTGGTTCTCGGATCCGATCTACGGCTTGCAGGCGGACTACGAGGGCGGGCGCCGCGAGCCCGAGCTGCCGCCGGCGCTGTGCCGGCTCGATCCGGCCACCGGCGCCGTGGACGTGGTGGCCGACGATTTCGTCGGCCCCAACGGCCTGTGCTTCTCGCCCGACGAGTCGCGCCTGTACGTCGCCGAGACGGGGCTGAAATTCGATCCCGGCTCGCGCCGCTGCATCCGGGTCTTCGACGTGGCGGAGGACGGCCACACGCTGCGCAATGGCCGGGATTTCTACAAAGTGTCGCCGGGCGATGCCGACGGCATCCGCTGCGACGAGGACGGCAACGTCTGGGCGAGCGCCGGGGACGGCGTGCATTGCATCGGGCCCGACGGCACGCTGCTCGGGCGGATCCGGGTGCCCTGCGTGGTGCAGAACCTCTGTTTCGGCGACCGCCTCGCCAGCCGCCTGTTCCTGTGCGCTTCGCAAAGCCTGTATGCGATCTGGGTCAACCGGCGCGGGGCGCAATGGCCATGAGCACGCCGCGCATCGCATTGACCGCCATCGGGCGCAACACCCGCGACCTGCGGCGTGCCGTCGACTTCCATTGCGGCGTGCTCGGGTTCCGGCTCGATGCCGGCCATGCGCCGATCCCGGCGTGGGCCGGCTCGCCGCTCGCCCGGGCCGAGGCCACGGGCTGCGCGCATCTGTCGCTGGGCGCGCAGCGCCTCGAGCTGGTGGAGTTCCCGGACGCCGCCTGCGATCCACCCGAGCCGCGGGCCAACGATCCCTGGTTCCAGCACTTTGCCATGGTCGTCGCCGACATGGAGGCTTGCCGCCAGCGGATCGGTGCGCATGCCGTGCGCTTCATCACCCGCGGCGGCCCGCAGCGGCTGCCGCCCAACACGGGTTCGGTCACCGCCTTCAAGTTCCGGGACCCCGAGGGGCATGCCCTGGAACTGCTGCAGTTTGCCGCCGGGCACGAGCCCCCGGCCTGGCGGTCGCGGCTTGCGGACGGTGCCGGACAGCCGCTGGGCATCGATCACAGCGCGCTGTGCACCGGCGCGCTGAACGAGACCATCGTCTTTTACGAGGCCCTGGGCCTGCGTGTGAGCACGCATGGCCTGAACCGGGGCGGCGAGCAGGACGACCTCGACGGACTGGACGGCGTGGCGCTCGATGTGGTGGCGCTGGCTGTCCCCGGATCGGACGTCCCGCACGTGGAACTGCTGGCGTACCGCCAGCCGCGGGGGCGCGCCGCCACCCCGCCGGACGACATCTCGGCCCTGCATGCCGGCAGGCTGTGCTTTGGCGCCTCCGACCTGCCGGGCTTGCAGGCGGTGATGCCGCCGGGCTGCAGGCCGTCCACGATGGCGCGGGGCGCCGCGCCGGCGGCCGGCGAACTGGTCCTGCGGGATCCCGACGGCCATTGGGTCGTCGTCTCGGAGCAGGGCCCGGATCAGGGCCGGGATGCGTCCCGGCGTCCACAATGAAGCGAGGCCATGGCACACATTGAAGACTACGCGATATTGAGCAATTCCCAGACGCTCGCGGTGCTGCGGCGCAATGGGTCGATCGACTGGCTGTGCATGCCGCGCTTCGATTCCGATGCGTGCTTCGCCGCCTTGCTCGGCACGGCCGACAATGGGTGCTGGCGGATCGCGCCGGCCGGCGAGGATGCCCGCAGCAGCCGGCGCTACCGCGATGGGACGCTGGTGCTCGAGACCGAGTTCCAGTGCGCTGGCGGGCGGGTGCGCCTGATCGACAGCATGCACACGGAGGAGGGCGGCAATCCCCAGGTGCTGCGCCTGGTGCAGGGGCTCGAGGGCAGGGTGGACATGCACATGCATCTGTGCCTGCGCTTCGGCTACGGCCGCATCGCGCCCTGGGTCTCGCGGGTGGACGGCGGTCGCCTGCAGGCGATCGCGGGCCCCGACCGCTTGATCCTCGACACCCCGGTCGATCTGGTCGGCCGGGACATGACCACGCAGGCCGATTTCACCGTCGCGGCGGGCGAGGCCGTGCCCTTTGCGCTCACCTGGACGGCTTCCTGGCTGCGCACGCTGCCGCCGCGGCCCGACGTGGCCGAGGCCATCACGGGCGAAACCAAGCTGCTGCGGGAATGGACGGCCCGCAGTCGACAGGCCGGCCCCTTGGACGGAACAGGTCCAGCGCTCGCTGCTGACGCTGCGCGCCCTGACGCACCGCGACACGGGCGGCATCGTCGCGGCGGGCACCACCTCGCTGCCCGAGGAGATCGGGGGGGCCCGCAACTGGGACTACCGCTATTGCTGGCTGCGTGACGCGACGCTGACGCTGCGGGCGTTGATCGAGGCGGGTTTCACCGACGAAGCCGACGCCTGGCGCCAATGGCTGCTGCGCGCCGTGGCCGGCGATGCGACCGAGCTGCGCATCATGTATGGCCTGGCCGGCGAACAGCGCCTCGAGGAATACGAGCTGCCCTGGCTCGCCGGCTATGAGGACAGCCGGCCCGTGCGCATCGGGAACGCAGCCAGCAACCAGTTGCAGCTCGACGTGTACGGCGAGTTGATCAACACCATGCACCTCGCGCGGCGGCACGGGGTGGCGAACAGCGACGACGGCTGGCGGCTGCAATGCATGCTGATACGGCACCTCGAATCCATCTGGCGGCTGCCCGACGAGGGTATCTGGGAGGTGCGCGGCCCCCGGCGGCATTTCACCTACTCCAAGCTCATGGTGTGGGTGTCCTTCGATCGCATGATACGCAGCGCCGAGCAGTTCGGCCTGGACGGGCCGCTGGATCGCTGGCGCGCGATCCGGCGCGAGGTGCACGAGGACATCTGCAGTCACGGCTACGATGCCGTGCATGGCGTCTTTACCCACTACTACGGGGCGTCGGGCGCGCTGGATGCGAGCCTGCTGCAAATCCCCCTGGTCGGCTTCCTGCCCGTGGACGACGAGCGCGTGCGCGCCACGATCACGGCCATCGAGCAGCGCCTGGCGAGCGACGGATTCGTAAAGAGATACCAGAACGATCCGTCCGTCGACGGCCTGCCCGGCACCGAAGGCGCGTTCCTGGTGTGCAGCTTCTGGCTGGTGGATTGCATGATCCTGCAAGGCCGGCTGCAAGAGGCCCGCGCCCTGTTCGAGCGGCTGCTGGGCCTGTGCAACGACGTCGGGCTGTTCTCGGAGGAATACGACACCGTGCGCCGCCGCCAGATCGGCAATTTCCCGCAGGCCTTCTCGCACGTGGGGCTGGTGAATTCCGCCTACAACCTCAGCGAGGCCCTGTGGCCCGAACGCTACCCCTGCAAGGGGCAGCGCCACTCCGAGTGAGCGGGCGATCCGGCTCAGCGAGGCCCCGTGGCCCGAACGCCATCCCCCGCAAGCGGCAGCGCCACTCCGAGTGAGCGGGCGGGCGGCGGCTCCCCGGGCCTCGCGGCGCGAGGCCTAGTCCCACCCGACTTGTACGCCGCCATGGATCGAGAGGCCGGTGCCGGGGTTGAAAATCTCCGATGAGGCGCTGGCCGTGCCGGCGATTGCGACATTGGCGATGTAGCGCTTGTCCAGGAGATTGCGTCCCTCCAGGTAGAAAGAGGTCTTTGAGCCCGGGGCTCGGTATCCGGCCCTGAGGTTCAAGAGCGCATACGGATCCACCGCCACCTGATTGTCATTGTCGGCGTAGTAGGACCTGGGCATCCATTCGACGCTCGGGCCGGCGTGGAATCCGCCGGGATGCTTGTAGAGCAGCTCGGCGCGCAGATAGTGCGGCGGCACGCCGGGCAGGCGGTTGTCGCCGTAGCGCGGGTCGTTGTCGAAGAAAAAGTCGTTGTAGGTATAGGCCGCGTTGAGCCAGAGATGGTCCCCGGCGGTGATGCCCGATTCCAGGAGGACGAACCCGATGCCGGCTTCGATGCCCTGGTGCACGGTGCGGTCGGCATTGACGACCGTGCAAGGGCTCCAGGGCGCGGTGGTCAGGCATTGCAGTTCGTTCCTGATCTCGGCCCGATACAGCGACAGGTCCCAGTGGATGTCCTCTCTTTCCCCGCGCGTGCCGATCTCATAGGTGATCGCCGTTTGCGCATCGACGTTGGAGCTGATGGGCGAGGCAAACGTGTTCGCGTCGAAAGTGGGCACTTCGGCGCTGCGTGAAACATTGGCGTAGGCCTGCCATGCGGGATCGATGTCCCAGAGCACGCCCACCTTGGGGCTGAAGTTGTCATAGGTCCGGCGGCCCGACTGGTCGCCATCCGTGAGGTAGCGGTCGCGGCGCTCACGGGTCGCATGCTGGAACTGGGCGCCCACGATCAGGGCGACGTCAGGCCTCGGATAAAAGCTGTTTTCGATGTAGGCGGAGACATTCCTCGAGTCATCGACGTTGGAGGCGGCCAGGCTTCCTTTCGAGCCCTCGAGGTTGATGTATTGCTTGTTGTCGATCGATCCGTCGTGCAGGTTCGCACCCGCGACCAGGCGGTTGCGGAAGCCTCCTATCCGCCGATCGTCCGTGGCGCGGACAAAGCCGCCGTAGTCATTGACGCGGTAGTCCAGCCACTGGTAGATGGGGTGCATGACGTGGCGATGGACGCTGAACAGCCCGAAGTCCACCGTTGTGTCGTTGAAGCGCAGCGTCGTCTTGTTGGCGAGGCGCGCGGAATCGATATTGCGCTGCTGGTCGAGCCGCACGAACTCGGATGCCGCGGTCCTGGGGGAATTCAGCGCTTCGTCCCGGGTGACCTCGCCGGGCAGGCGCTGGCGTATCGAATTCACGTTCAGGTAGAAGCGCGTCTCGGCGTCGGCGGAGAATCGGTATCCGGAATTGGCGCTCAGGCGGGCCTGGCGCCCGTCGCTGTGGTCGCGATAGCCGTCGAAGCGCTGGCCCGAGGCGGTGACGAAATAGTCCCAGTCTCCATCGGCCGCGCCGGTGCTGGCCTGCGCCCTGGCATAGCCGAAACTGCCCGCATCCAGGCGCCCCTCGAAGCGCGCGGCGTCGCGGCCCGTGGGGGTGACGAAATTGACCGCGCCGCCCAGCGCGTTGCCGCCGTAGCGCAGCGCATTGGCCCCCTTGTAGACCTCCACGTAGCGATAGGCGGTCGGGTCGATCTCGAAGTTGTCCACGAGGCCATCCGAGGTGTTGATCGGTATGCCGTCCATGTACATGTTCACGCCGCGGTTGCCGTAGTTGCGCGACAGGCCCGAGCCGCGTATCGAAATGCGGGCATCGTCGCCGTATCGGGGCTGCGCAAAGACGCCGGGCACCCATCCGAGCACATCCTTGACCGTTTGCGCCGGCCCGTCCTTGAACGCCGTGTCCGGCACGACGGTGGCCGCGCCCGGGATGCGTTGGATGTCCTCGGTCGCCTGCTCCGTATCGGGCACGGTCAGCGAGCTTTCCTGCGCGGTGCGCGAACCGGTGACGGTGATGGCCGGCAAGGCCGTCTGCGCCAGGGCCGCAGGCATCATGCCGGACAGGATGAATGCCAATGCGGCCGTCGAGGCCGCGGGGCGCACCCGCCCGGCCGATGCGCCGGCCGTTCTTGCGTGCGTGATGGGGGAAAAAGCGGGGCCGGCGGCCAGGCAGGTGGCGGCCGGCGATACGGCGCGTGCGCCGATGCGAAATGTGGACATCGTAAGACCTCGTTGTCGATATCATCGGGGCGTGGCCGGTGATGGCCACGCGGACGGGACTATCCGAGGAGTGCCGGCGGGGCGCGTGGTCCGAGGGGCGGGCCGGCGATCAGTGCGGGCAGCGGTTTGACGCCGTCCGGCAGGGTGAGGGTGGCTGCGGGCGCGATCTCGGCCGCAAGTTCAAGCATTGCCGCGCCCGGCATGATCGCCTGGGACACCACCGTGCAGAATGGGCAGGCCTGCGCCGCGCCGTCGTGATCCGGCTCGGGCGGGTCGTCGCCCAGGCCCGCCGGCATCAGGGTGATGCCCTCGTGCGGGGCGCACAGCGCCAGGGTCAGGATGCCATTGCCCGGGCCGGACGGCCTGGGCATGTAGCCCGCCGGGAATACGGCCCGAAACAGCAATGCGAGCAGCGTCAGGCAAAGCAGGATTTGCCAGGCCCTCTTGCTGCTTCCTTTCGGTTTTCCCGTGGCGGACATGGGCGGAATTGTACCTTTTGCGCCTTTGCCGTTCTGTTGGCTGTTTGGTCAAAAAGGCATATGCAACATGGCATATGCATGCCTGGGTGATGCCATGACCGTGACGACTCCTCCATCCGGGCCCCGCGAGGCCAAGCTCTTTCGCAACAACCGCAGCCAGGCCGTGCGCATCCCGGCCGAATGAGCGCATCCGCGGCCTCGCCGTGGAAAACTGGCTGGACCGAGTCCGGGCCTGGCAGGGAAATCAGGCCTGGCAAGGCGCCCTGCCGTCGATGCGGCGCTGCGGACGCCGCCGGCGTGGTGGCGTGGTGGCGCTCGGCGCCCGGTGAGCGGTGCCGGGCCGGGTCGGGTCGGGCCGGGTTTCGGGCGGGCCGCCGCCGGCGTTCCCGCCGGCGCTTCGGGTCCTTCCCGCCGGCGCTTCAGGTTTTGGAGAGCCACGGATGCTCCGCGAAATGCCGCGCCTCGAATGCGCGTATCTCGTCGGCGTGCATCAGGGTCTGGCCGATCTCGTCCAGGCCTTCGAGCAGGATCGTGCGCTGGTAATCGCCGATCTCGAAGGCCGATACGACGCCTTCCTCCGAGCGGACCTGCCGCGCCACCAGGTCCACGGTCAGCGTGTAGCCCGGCGTGCCGGCGACCGCCGCAAAGAGGCGCTCGATCACCGGCTCGGGCAATGCGACCGGCAGCAGGCCGTTCTTGATGCAGTTGCTGTAGAAGATATCCGCGTAGGACGAGGCGATCAGAGCCTTGAAGCCGTACTGCTGCAAGGCCCAGGGGGCGTGCTCGCGGCTCGAGCCACAGCCGAAGTTGTGGCGGGCGAGGAGGATCGACGCCCCCCGGTAGCGCGGCTGGTTCAGGACGAAGTCCGGGTTGAGCGGACGCTTGCCGTTGTCCATCCCCGGCTCGCCATGGTCCAGGTAGCGCAGCTCGTCGAACAGATTGGCACCGAAGCCGGTCCGCCGGACGGACTTCATGAACTGCTTGGGGATGATGAGGTCCGTGTCGACGTTTTCGCGGTCCAGCGGGGCCACCAGGCCCCGGTGCGTCTTGAAAGCCTGCATGGCGGCGGCTATTCCGGCAGTTTCTTGCCGATGGTCTCGGGCAGGAACCACGGCAGCAGGATGCCCAGCACGTAGACCGAGCCCATGGTGAGGGCGGTGTTGGGAATCCCCCCGAAGGACGCGATGAGGGTGCCGGCGATGATGGGGAATATCCAGGCGACCAGGCGGGCGCCGTTGAATATCATGCTGATGGCCGAGGTACGCACGGTAGGGGTGAAAAGCTCCACCGGGTAGATCGCCATCCACGCGAAGGCGCAGCCCAGGGTAAAGAAACCGTTGATCGGGGCGAGGATCGCCATGCCCTCGACGGTGCTCGTCAGCTTGTAGGTGGCGATGGTCACCGCCAGCGAGCCGAGGAAGGTGAGGCTCATGAAAAGCCTGCGCCCGAGGATGTCGATGATGAATCCCGAGAGCATGTAGGCGACGATGGCGCCTATCGTATAGGTGATGGAAATGCGGGAGCCCCAGACCACGGGATCGGCCACGCCTTCGGCCTTGCCGAGGGCGATGGTGTAGGTCGGCAGCCAGCTCGAGATCGCCCACCAGCCGACGGTCGTGACGGCGGACAGGACCATGGCCAGGACCGTGCGGCGCAGGGCTTCGGGCTCCGTGAAGAGCAGCTTCAGCGTGAATGGCCGCTTGTCGCCGGCCTTGGCCGTCTTGGCCGCCGGGGATTCGTTGTTGGTGGCGTTCCAGCGCTTTTCCCGGACGGCGCGCTGCCATTTCTCGGATTCTTCCAGGCCGCGGCGCAGGTACAGGACCCCGAGGGCCGGCAGGGCGCCGACCGCGAACACCAGGCGCCAGGTCTCATCGCCCAGCGGATGGGCCGAGGACAGGGCATACCAGATGATGGCGGCGAGCAGCGTCCCCCAGCCGAAGCCCGAGTGCAGGAACCCCAGGCCCTTGGCGCGCGCGCGGTCCGGCCAGGTCTCGGACACCAGCGAGACGCCGGTGCCCCATTCGCTGCCCATGGCCAGGCCCGTCAGGAAGCGCAGCGCGCACAGCACCACGAAGCCGTTGGCGAAGGCGGTCAGGCCCGAGAACAGGGCATACAGGAAAATGGACCACATCATCATGCGCTTGCGGCCGATGTAGTCGGCGAGCACTCCGCCCACGATGCCGCCCAGGCCCCAGCCCAGCAGCGTGATGCCGATGACGCTGCCGGCGTAGACGCTGGTGGTGGCCGCCTGATCGGGGGTCAGGATGGAATGCATCATCGGGCCCAGCACCACGATGATCGCCATGGCTTCATAGCCGTCGAATATCCAGCCCAGAAAGCCCGCGTGCAGCACCTGCCAGTGCTTTCGCGTCACGCCGTCATTCCAGCGCGGCGAGGAATTCGCCGCTGCCGCCACTTCTTGTGACATGTTCATCTCCTGATGTAGTGACTATTGATTCCGCTGCGAGCATCCGTCGCCGCGGCGTGCCGGCGCCATGCGCCCGCGCGACCCGCGGGCGTGCCCCGCCGGCACGCCGGGCGCGCCGCGTTCCGCTCATCCGGCGGCAAGCTCGGGGATAATGGCGTGGACGGCGCCGCGCCGGCCGGGGCGCTCATGGACACGGATCGGATGCCTGCAATATGGTTCAAGCTTGAATATACGTAAGCAGTGTGGGTTTGAATATTGATGGTTCTTCACTCCAGGTTTCGTGAAAAGCGATGGCTGGATGAATGGGGGATGGACGAGGGATGGGGAGGGGAGGATGAGCCAGACGAAACAAGGCCTGATTCCGTTCGATTTCGAATCGCTGGAGGTGTTTCTCGCGGTCGTCGAGGAACACAGCATCCTGGCGGGGGCGCAACGCAGCCATCTCGTGGCCTCGGCGGCGAGCAAGCGCATTTCGCTGCTGGAGCAAAGGGCCGGCACTCCCTTGCTGTATCGCCACAGCCGCGGCGTGCAGCCCACGCCGGCGGGCGAGGCGCTCTACCACCACATCAAGCGCCTGGAGGAGCACCTGCGGCGCGTGTCCGACGAGCTGTCCGAGTACGCCAGCGGCGTACGCGGGCACGTCCGCATCCACGTCAACCTGACCGCGCTGGTCCAGTACCTGCCCCGGGACCTGCACTTGTTCCTGCGGGAGAATCCGCAGATCCGCCTCGATCTCGTGGAAAAGACCAGCGACCAGGTCATCCATGCCGTGGTCTCGGGCTTGACCGACATCGGCATCTGTTCGTCCACGCCCGACCCCGCGCTGGACCTGGACGTGCTGGCCTACGGGGTGGACCAGCTCGTGTTCGTGGCCCGGCCGGACCATCGTCTCGCCAACCGCCGGCACGTCAGTTTCAAGGAGGTCCTGGACGAGGACATCATCAGCCTGAGCTACGGGACGTCCATCCACAAGCTGTGCATGGCCGAGGCCGAGCGCCTGGGCCGCGCCCTGCGGGTGCGCATCGAGGTGTCGGACTTCGAGGCCATGCGCAACATGATCGCCGCCGGCCTGGGCGTCGGCGTCCTGCCGGCCCCCAGCGTGACGCCCTATCTCGAGATCATGCCCTTGCGGATCGTGCCGCTGGACGAGCCCTGGGGGCAGCGGCCCATGAACATCGTGGCGCGCCGCTTCCAGACCCTGCCGCTGCCGTCCCAGTTGCTGGTCAGGCACCTGGCGCGCTGCCGCGGCTTGCAGGCCATGGAGGGGTAGCCGCCCACGGGTCTGGCGGCGATGCGGCGAGCGAGCCGGGCGCCGGCGTGTAGCCCCTGGCCGCGATGCTGCTCCCGCGGGGGAGGCACGATCGGGCGTGGCGGGGGCGTCGGCGGCGGTACCGCGGCTATTCCTCGCCCACCACGATCTTGCCTAGTTGCTCGTTGGATTCCATGCGGGCGATGGCCGCTTCCAGCTCGTCGAACGGAAACACCCGGTCGATGGCGGGCACGAGCCGGCCGTCGGCGGCCAGCGGCAGTATCCGGTCGACGGCCCCCTGCACGATGCGCTGGCGCTGTTCGGGGCCGTAGCCTTTGCTGGATACGCCAAAGATGGTCAGGCGCCTGGCGTGCACGGCGGCGATGTCGAGCCGGCCTTCGAGCACGCCATCCATGTAGCCGACCGTGGCGAGGCGGCCTTCGAAGGCGAGCGAGCGGACGCACTCCGCGAGCACCGAGCCGCCGACGATATTGACGGCGAGGTCCGCGCCCCGGCCGCCGGTGGCGGCCAGCACGGCATCATGGAAGTCGGCGCCGCGGGTGTGCAGGCCCACGTCCAGGCCCAGGCCTTCCAAGGCCGCGAGCTTGCGCGCCGAACCCGAGGTGCCGATGACCCGGGCGCCCAGCGCCTTGGCCGTTTGCAGGGCGGCGACGCCCACGCCCGAGGAAATCCCCGTGACCAGCAGCCATTCGCCGGCGGCCAGGCGGCCCTGGGCGATCAGCATGTCGTAGACGACCATGGCGGCGATGGGGAGGGCCGCGGCCTGGGTCCAGGACAGGCCCGCCGGCACGGCCATGGCGTCGTGGGCGTCCAGCAGCGCGTACTCGGCGAAGGCGGCGCGGCAGCGCCCCATGACCCGGTCGCCGGCCCGGAAGGGCAGGGCGCCGGGCCCCGCCCGCACGACCTCGCCGGCCGCCTCGATGCCCAGCACGATGGGCTCGGCGGGCGGCTGCTTGCGCAGCGCCAGCAGCTCGCCGCGATTCAGCCCGGCGGCGCGCACGCGGACCAGCAATTGCCGCGGCCCGGGCTCGGGCATCGGCATGTCCCGGGATTCGATCCGGATACGGTCATCGACGAGTCGGGCGGCATGGGCGCGCATGCAAAGGCCTTTGCGAGAGGGAGGGATTCGATACGGTAGCATGGAATACGGGTAAACCCTGGTGGCAGCAAAATTTTCTTATAGGATAATTTTCCTATCGGAAAAAATTGGAATGCCGACGATGGAAGGCGAGGTGGTCGATTTCGCGGTGATCGGCGCGGGCATGGCGGGGGCTTCCGTCGCCTGCCGGCTTGCCCATGAGGGGGCGTCCGTGGTGGTGCTCGAGCGCGAGTCCCAGCCCGGCTATCACTCCACGGGCCGCTCGGCGGCCATGTTCATGGAAAGCTACGGCACCGAGCAGATCCGCGCCCTGACGCGGGCCAGCCGCGAGTTCTTCGAGCGGCCGCCGGAAGGTTTCTGCGCGCATCCCCTCCTGCATCCGCGCGGCGTGCTGTACATCGGCACGGCGGGGCAGGAGCATTTGCTGGAGGACGCCCTGGCGGTGTACCGGCGCGAGGGCCTGCACGCCGAAATGATCGGCGCGGCCGAGGCCAAGGCCATGGTGCCGTGCCTCGAGCAGGACCGGATCGTCGGCGCCGTGCACGACATGGATTCCATGGACATCGACGTGGCCGAGTTGCACCAGGGCTTTCTGCGCGGCATGGCGAGGCGGGGCGCGCGGTTGCGCTGCAATGCCGAGCTGGCTGCCGCCGCCCGCGGCGAGCCGGACGGCGTATGGACGCTGGCGCTGGTGGATGGCGGCGCCGTGAAGGCGCGCGCCGTCGTGAACGCCGCCGGCGCGTGGGCCGATCCGGTGGCGGCGCTGTGCGGGGCGCAGGCGCTGGGGATCGAGCCCAGGCGCCGCTCCGCGTTCACGTTCGCCGCGCCCGAGGGGATGGACGTCGGCGCCTGGCCGACCGTGATCGGCGTGGATGAAAGCTTCTATTTCAAGCCCGACGCGGGGCAGTTGCTGGGCTCGCCCGCCAATGCGGACCCGGTCGCGCCGCATGACGTCGCGCCCGAGGAACTCGACATCGCCCTGGGCATCCATCGCATCGAGTCGCTGACCAGCCTGCGCATCCGGCGGCCCCGGCACGTCTGGGCCGGCTTGCGCAGCTTTGCGCCCGACGGCGATTTCGTGATCGGCTGGGATCCCGGCCGCGAGGGCTTTTTCTGGCTGGCCGGGCAGGGCGGCTACGGCATCCAGACCGCGGCGGGCGCGTCGGCCCTGGCCTGCGCGCTGCTGCTGGGGCGAGAGCCGCCGGAATTCCTGGGGCGGCACGGCGTCGCCGCCGACCGCCTGAGCCCGCGCCGTTTCGGCGGGGGCGAGGCGTAGGCGCCGCGGCGCGCACCGATCCGTTTTCACCATCGACAGGCCGGGTCGTCCGGCCGATTCGAATGCTCATGTTCGTCGGGAGGCAAAGTCATGGGTTCGTTCAAGGAAGTCAGCAAGATCGCAGGCGCCTTCGTCGGCGTCATCGTCGGCGCGGGATTTGCGTCGGGGCAGGAAATCCTGCAGTTCTTCGCCGGCTTCGGCGCCATCGGCCTGGTCGGCTGCCTCGTCTCGGGCGTGCTGTTCGCCCTGCTGTCGATGGCGTTTTCCACCATGGGCCAGCGCCTCGCGGCGGAGTCGCACAAGGAGGTCATCAACGCCATGCTGGGCCGGCACCTGGGCCTGGTGTTCGACGTGCTGATCACGTTCTTCCTCTTTGCGATCACCGTGGTGATGCTGGCCGGCGCCGGCTCGCTGCTGCAGCAATGGCTGGGCATCCCCGAGGTCTGGGGCAGCGTGCTGGCGACCGTCGCCACCATTCTCATCGTGTGCCTGGACGTGCGCAGCGTGATCGCCTTCATTGGCGCCATCACGCCCTTCCTCATGTTCATGACGGTGGTGGTGGCCGTCTACGTGCTGATGACGCCCCACGCCGATCATGAGGTGCTCGCGGCGGCCGCGCAGACCCAGCCCCGCGGCGCCGGCCACTGGCTGGTCGCGGCCTTCCTGTACGTGTCCTACAACATCGTGGCGGGCATGCCCTTCCTCGTGATCATGGGCGGGCAGGCCCGCTCGCGCGCGATCGCGCTCTGGGGCGGGGTCCTGGGCGGCCTGCTGCTGGGCGTCCTCATCCTGCTGATCGCCGTGGCCATGTACCTGCGCATGGACACGATCGGCGGGATGCCCATGCCGATGCTCTCGATCGCCACGCAGATCTCGCCCTGGCTCGGCCACCTGATGTCGCTGGTGATCTTCGGCATGATCCTCAACACGGCGGTCGGCATGCTCTACGCCTTCATGGCGCGCATCGTTCCCGCCAACACCGGGAAGTTCCGCGTCGGCACCGTCGTGGCGGGCGTGCTGGCGCTGGCGGGCAGCTTCGTCGGCTTCATCCAGCTCGTGGGGACCGTGTATCCGATCTATGGCTACATCGGCTTCGTGCTGATGGCGCTGGCGTTCGTGGGCTGGCTGCGCGTGGCGCGCCGCCCGGGCGGCGATGCCCCGTCCGGCGCCTGAGGCACCGCGAGGGCCGGATCCCGCATAGAATTGCGCAATGCCCGATTCGAGAGCATCGCATCCTTCCGCCATCATGCCCGGCCCGACCCCTCAGGAATCCAGCGCAGCCCGTGTCCTCGCCAAGGTCCTCCCGGGCGCGCGCGCCCCGGCCGCCGATCCGGGGCTGGCGGGCCGGCACGAGGTCGGCGCGAGGATCCGCGCGGCGCGTAAGGAACGGCGGCTGACCCTGCAGCAGGTGGCGCAGCGCAGCGGTCTGGCGGTGTCCACCGTCTCCAAGGCCGAGCGCGGGCGGATCGCGCTCAGCTACGAAAAGGTGCTGCAGCTCGGCCGCGCCCTGGACATCGACATGACGCGCCTGTTCATGCCGACGGATGCGGGGCTCGCGCCGGACGCGGCCGCCAGCCCGACGGTCGTCAAGGACCGTTTCGCCGACGTGCAGCGCTACGAGACCGAGCAGTACGAGTACAGCGTCCTGTGCGGCGCCTTCCCGCACAAAAAGATGCAGCCGCTCGTGGCCTTGATCAATGCGCGCGAGGCGGGTGATTTTTCGGAAACCATCCGGCATCCGGGCCAGGAATTCGTCATGGTGCTCTCGGGCCGGGTGCGGATCCTGTTCGAGAACGGCGAGACGGTCGAGCTCGGCCGGCACGAGGCCGCCTACTTCGACAGCGGCGTCGGCCACGTCTACGTGAGCCTCAGCCGGCGGCCGGCGCAGGTGGTTTCGATCTGTTGCTGATGGGAGGCCCCGCATGACCCGCAAGACGATCAATGTCGCGTTCACGTCCGACGACTGGCGCGGCGTCGCGATGTCCAATTTCGTCCTGTCGCCGTTCGAGCTGGACGGCCGGCTGCTGGCCTCCGTCGAGGGCTTCATCCAGGGCATCAAGTTCCCCCCGGGCCATCCGGCCCGCGAGCGCGCCTTCGTGTCGTCGGCCTGGGAGGCCAAGCAATGCGGACAGGGGGCGGACAAGCAATACGCCTACTGGGGCGACGCGCGGCTCGAATTCGGCTCCGTCGAGCACCACCGGCTCGTCGAGCGGGCGCTGCGCGCGCGTTTCGCCCAGAACGAGGGCCTGCGCCGCGTGCTGCGTTCCACCCGGGACCTGGACATCCTGCACGAGACCGGAGAGCCCGAACCCGGCCGGACCTCGCTGCCGGCGGCGCTGTTCTGCCGCATACTGGGCGACATCCGCGACGCCTTGGAGTGATCAGGGCGCCCCGGCCTATTCCGATGGGGTCTCGCCAACGGCGGCGTGCGGCGGCAGGCGGCAGGCGGCAGGCGGCCCATAGGCGCGGGCGGCCAAGGGCGGCGGGCGCCTACTACGCGCGGCGCCGGATGCCGGGCGCGGGGCCCGTCGAGCCGCGCACCATCAGTTCGATCGGCAGGATCACTTCCTTCGTCTTGACCCGCCTCTTTTTGTGGATCCGCTCCATGAGGAGCGTCGCCGCCGCGGCGCCCATTTCCCGCTTTGGAAGATGCAGGGTGGTCAGGTCGATGAAGGGAAACGAGGCCAGCTCGACGTCGTCCCAGCCGACCAGGGACAGGTCCCGCGGGATGGACAGGCCGCGCTCGGAGGCGGCATTGAGCACCCCCATGGCGCTCATGTCGTTCGCCGCGATGATGGCGGTGGGCCGCTTGGGCAGGTCCATCAGCCTCGACGCCGCCTGGTAGCCGCCCTCGACGAGGTAGTTGCCCTGGACGATGAGGCCGGGGTCGGGGTCCAGCCCGCGCGAGGCCACCGCCTCGCGGAAGGCTTCGAGCTTTTCGGTGGCGGTGGACGATTGGACGGGCCCGCGCATCAGGCCGATCCGCTTGTGCCCCAGCGCCACGAGGTGGTCGATGGCGCTCAGCATGCCCTCACGGTTGTCCGCGCCCACGTAGTCGTCCTTGTACCGGGGCGAGCGCCGCTGCAGCAGCACCGAAGGCGTGCCCGCGTCCAGCAACTGGCGGATCTCGGGCGAATCGCAATGCTGCGACACCAGGACCAGGCCGTCGACCTGGCGCTCGAGCAGCACGCGCATGTGCGCGAGCTGTTTTTCGATCAGGTCGTCGGTATTGCAGAGCAGCAGGCTGCATTTCTCGCGGTCGGCGACGTCCTCGATGCCGCGCAGGAAATCCGGCATGGAGGCATTGGACACGTCGGCCATCAGCACGCCGATGGTGAAGGTGCGCCCGTAGCGCAGGGCCCTGGCCACCCCCGAGGCGCGATAGCCCAGCCTGCGAGCGACCTCCTCGATCTTTTGGCGGGTCTTTTCCGTCACGCAGTCCTTGCCCGACAAGGCGTTCGATACGGTGGAAAGCGAGACGCCGCTTTCGCGGGCGACGTCGCGGATGGAGACGCGCTGGCGTGTCGCCGGTGGGCCATTTTTCCTGGGCATGTCCTTCCTGTGGCTTGCGTGTGCGGCCCCGAAACCGCTAGGGGTTTAGAAACGTTTTTATCTTACAACGACCGCCTGAAAAGCGCAGCGCCCGGGCGGGATGGAGCGGCGCGCGGCCGCGCCTTTCCGGCTAGGGAAAACACCTAGCATGCAAAATAAAAAAACGTTTCATAAAAACGTTTTTATTTTTTATAATGAGCCTTGCGAGAACGCAGCACATCAGCAGGAGCATCCTCTTGAAACATTCAGATCACACGCATCGCCACGGCGCTCTGGGCCGCATCAAGGAACTGATGCTGCACAACGTGGCGGTGACCGGTCTGATCGTCCTGATCGTGATCTCCACGATGCTGTCGCCTCACTTCCTGACGGTCGACAACATCTTCAATGTGCTGCGCCAGTGGACGATGGTCGGCCTCATCGCGATCGGCCTGACCTTCGTCATCATTTCCGGGGGCATCGACCTGTCCGGCGGGGCGATCCTCGCGCTCGCGGCGGTGGTCGGCGCCCAGGTGGCGCCCCACGTCGGCCCGTTCGGGATGGTGGCGACGGTGCTCGTCGTGGGCGCGGTCTGCGGCTACGTCAACGGCGCCATGATCACCTGGGGAAACATCCCGCCTTTCATCGCCACGCTGGGCATGATGACGATCGCCCGGGGGCTGGCGCTGACGATCAGCGAGGGCCGGACGATACCGGCGGATCTGCCCGGCGGATTCAGGTTCTGGTTCGGCACCGGCTACATTGGCCCGGTGCCCGCGCCGGTGCTCGTGGTCGCCATCGTGTTCTGCCTCGCCGCCGTGGTCCTCAAGTACACGGTGTGGGGACGCTACGTGTGCCTGATCGGCGACAACGCCGTCGGCGCGCATCGCCGGGGCCTGCACGTGCAGCGCCTGACGCGCGAGGTCTACACCGTGCACGGGATCCTCGCGGCCGCGGCCGGCCTGTTCTTCCTGGGCCGGCTCGGGGTGGGCGAGCCCACGGCCGGGATGATGTTCGAGCTCTCGGGCATCGCGGCGGTCGTCATCGGCGGCACGCCCTTCACGGGCGGCATCGGCAGCGTGCCGCTGACCTTCGTCGGCCTCATGGTGATCGGGCTGACCTACAACATCCTCAACCTGCTTTCCGTCTCGCCGTACTCACAGGACATTGCGCGCGGCGTGATCATCGTCGTGGCAGTGATGTTCAGCATCCGCCGGCTGTCCTCGGGCAAGCGCCGGCGCTGACCAGCAGTTCAACCAAACCAAGACCGGAGACTCCAATCATGAACCGCACTTTCAAGAAACTGGCCGCAGGCCTCGCCGCCTGCGCGATGGCCTCGCTCTTTGCGACGGGCGCGTCCGCCGCCGACAAGGTGACGATCGGCCTGGTCCAGCCCAACGTCGAACACCCGTATCGCGTGGCCGGCGTCGAGCGCGCCAAGGCCTGGGCCGCCCAGCATCCCAACGTCGAGCTGATCGTCGTCGACGGCCGCCGGGACAGCGCCGTGCAGATGGCGGCGGTGGAGGACCTGATCCAGCGCGGGGTGGACATCATCGTCATGTCGCCCAACGATTCCAAGGCGCTGACCCCCGTCGCCGAGACCGCCAAGCGGGCGAAAATTCCGCTGGTGATCTTCGATCGCAAGCTCGCCGTCGATCCGTCCGACTATGCCGCCTACGTCGGCGCGGCCGACATCGAGATGGGCAGGTCGGCGGCGCGGTTCCTCGCCGAAAAGATCGGGGACAAGGGCACGGTCATCCAGCTCGAGGGCACGCCCGGCGCGTCGGCCACGCTCGACCGCAAGAAAGGCTTCGAGGAGGAAATGGCCAGGCATCCCCAGATCAAGGTCGTCTCGTACGTCGGCAACTACAAGCTCAGCGACGCGGTGGCCGTGATGGAGGACGCCGCGACCGCCCACCGCGGTTTCGCCGCCGTCTACGGGCACAACGACTCCATGGCGACGGGGGCGGCCAAGGTCGTGAAAGAGCGCAATCTCGGCGATGTGCCCATCATCGGGATCGATGGCGGCAAGGAGGCGTGCGAAGGCATCGCCTCCGGAGCCCTGGCCGCCTCGATCTATTACCCGACGATGTTCCCGGAAGCCCTCGACGTGGCCATGAAGGTCCTCGACAAGGAAAGCGTGCCCAAGGACACCATCCTCGAGACGCCGGTGCTGACCCGCGAGAACCTGGCCCAGTACTGCAAGTGACGCGATCGACGCCGCCAGTGACCCGACCGCCGTCGGTCCCTTCGTCCAACGCCTTGCCCGGATCCGCCATGGCCACGCTGCTCAAACTCACCGGAATCACCAAGTCCTTCGGCGCCGTGCGCGCGCTGAGGGGGGTGGACTTCGAACTCAACGAATGCGAGGTCGTCGCGCTGGTGGGCGACAACGGCGCGGGCAAGTCCACCCTCGTCAAGGCGATTTCCGGCGCGCAGCCGGGCGACGAGGGGGCGTACTGGTTCGATGGCACCCAGCGCGACGTCAAGACGCCCGAGGACGCGCTCGCGCTCGGCATCGAGACCGTCTACCAGGATCTCGCGCTGTTCGACAACTCGGACGTCGCCTTGAACATCTTCGCGGGGCGCGAGCTGCTGCGGCGGTTCCTCGGGATCCCGTTCCTGCGGTCCAAGGCCATGCACGACGAGGCGAGGGACCTCCTCGCCTCGCTCAACATCCACATCCAGTCGACCAGGCTGCCGGTCAAGGGGATGTCCGGCGGCCAGCGGCAAAGCGTCGCCATCGCGCGCGCCGTCGCCTTCGGGCGCAAGGTGGTCATCCTCGACGAGCCGACCGCGGCGCTGGGCGTCCCCGAGCAGGCCAAGGTCCTGGCATTGATCATGGAGCTCAAGAACCGCGGCTTCTCGGTGATCCTGATCAGCCACAACCTTCACCACGTCTTCGAGGTGTCGGACCGCATCCACGTGCTGCGGCAGGGCAGCACCGCGGGCGTGCGCCTGACCGCGGAATCGACGCCCGACGAGATCGTCCGGCTGATCACCGGCGGCGACCTGGTCAAGCACTAGCGGGCACCGGGCGCGGACTCGAACTACATCCCGATCGTTACGGAACACTCATGTCCAATTCTTCGTCTTCCGCAGTTTCCCCCACCGTCGCGCACGTCGTCGCCCGCGCCCTGAAACGGCACGGCGTCGAGGCCATATTCGGGCAGGCCATTCCCGCCGCGCTGTTCCTGGCGACGCCCGGGTACGGCATCCGCCAGATCGGCTACCGCACCGAGAACGCGGGCGCTTACATGGCCGACGCCTATGCGCGCGTCAGCTCCAAAGTGTCCGTGGTGACGGCCCAGAACGGGCCGGCCGCGACCCTGCTGGTCGCGGGGCTGGCGGAAGCCCTCAAGGCCTCGATCCCGATCGTCGCCATCGTGCAGGACGTGCACCGCGGCATGACGGACAGGAACGCCTTCCAGGAGCTCGACCATCTCGATCTGTTCAAGGGCGCCGCCAAATGGGTCCGGCGCGTCACGCAGGCCGAGCGGGTGGAGGACTACGTCGACATGGCGTTCACGGCCGCGGCCTCGGGGCGCCCGGGGCCCGCGGTCCTCATGATTCCGATCGATTTGTTCAACGAGACGGTGCCCGAGGGCGCCGCGCCGCGCCGGGCCGATCTCGGAACCTTCCCCCTGGACAGGGCCGTGGCCGATCCCGAGCGGGTGAGGGCGGCGGCCGAGCTGATCGCCGCCGCCCGCAATCCGGTGGTGATCGCGGGCGGCGGCGTGCATGCCTCGGGCGCGGCGCAGGCCCTCGCGGTCCTGCAGGACGTGGCGAGCCTGCCGGTCGGCACGACCGTCATGGGCAAGGGCAGCGTCGACGAAGGCCATCCCCTGTCCATCGGCGTGGTCGGCTATTTCATGGGCACGCGCGGCCGCACGCGGCACTTGCGCGGGCTGGTGGCCGATGCCGACCTGGTCCTTCTGATCGGTAACCGCTGCAACCAGAACGGCACCGACAGTTGGCAGCTCTACCCGAAGCACGCCCGGTACATCCACATCGACATCGATGGGCAGGAGGTCGGGCGCAATTACGAAGCCGCCGTCCGCCTGGTGGGGGATGCGAGGCTGACGATCGAGGCCCTGACCGCCGCGTTGCGGACCCTCGACCTGACGGCCCGCGGCGCGGCGCGCGGTGAGGTCGAGCGCGCCATCGCCGCCGGGCATCGCCAGGCCGAGCGGGATCTGGCCCGGACCGTCGACATGGACCAGTCGCCGGTCCGGCCCGAGCGCCTGATGCGCGACCTGGATGCGGTGCTCACACCGGACACCCTGGTGGTGTCGGATGCGAGCTACTCCTCCATCTGGGTCGCCAATTTCCTGAAGGCGCGCGCGGCGGGGATGCGTTTCATCACCCCGCGCGGGCTCGCCGGCCTGGGATGGGGCCTGCCGTACGCGCTCGGCGCGAAGGCGGCCCGGCCGCAGGCGCCGGTGGTCTGCCTGGCCGGCGACGGCGGTTTCGCCCACGTCTGGTCGGAACTCGAGACGGCCGGGCGCATGGGCTTGCCGGTGGTGGTCGTGGTGCTGAACAACCAGATCCTCGGCTATGAAAAGCATGCGGAAAAGGTGATTTTCGGCGAGTACTCGCAAGCCTGCGATTTCACGCCCGTGGATCACGCGGCGATCGCGCAGGCCTGCGGCTGCGCCGGGGTGCGCATCCACGATCCCGCGGATTTCAAGCCGGCGCTGCTCGCCGCCCTGGGCTCGCCGGTCACGACGGTCATCGACGTGATCACCGACGAGCGCGCCTATCCGCCCGTCACGGCATTCGAGGGCACGGGCAGCCTGCCGTATTGAAACGCGGCGTCCGTTCCCGGGCGTCCCACAGGAGTCGAAGTGAAAAAACTGATCAATGCGCCGGCCGATTACGTCGACCAGATGCTCGAGGGGCTGACCGCGGCCCACCCCTCGCTGGTGCGCGACGGCGCGGCCGGCCGCGTCATCCGCCGGGCCGGCGGTGCGCGCAAGGGCAAGGTCGGCATCGTCTCGGGCGGCGGGTCGGGCCATCTGCCACTGTTCACCGGATACGTCGGCGAGGGCCTGCTGGATGCGTGCTCCATCGGCGACGTGTTCGAAGGGCCGAACGTCCAGAGCTGCATCGATGCGATCCGGCTCGCGGACGGCGGCTGCGGGGTGCTGCGGCTGTACGGCAATTATGGCGGCGACCGGATGAATTTCGACATGGCCGGAGAGATGCTCGAGGACGAGGGCATCCGGTGCGCGACGGTGCTCGGCAATGACGACATCGCCAGCGCCGGGCCCGCCGAGGCCGGGCGGCGCCGGGGCGTCGCGGGCCTGATATACGCCTACAAGACGGCCGGCGCCATGGCCGAGGCCGGCGCGGGCCTGGACGAGGTCGTGCGGATCGCGGCCAGGACGGTCGCCGCGACCCGCTCGATCGGCGTGGCGCTCGCGCCGTGCACCGTGCCTAGCGCGGGCAGGCCCACCTTCACGCTCGCCGAGGACCAGATCGAGATGGGCATGGGCATCCACGGCGAGCCGGGCATCTGGCGCGACGCCTTGCGCAGCGCGGACGCCATCGTCGACGAAATGATCGACCGGCTGCTGGCCGAGCGGCCCGCCGGCGCGGGAGACCGGGTCTCGATCCTGGTCAACAGCCTCGGCGCCACGCCGCTCGAGGAACTTTTCATCCTGTACCGCAGGGCCGCGCAGCGGCTGGCCGGCGAGTCCATCGTCGTCGTCCAGCCGCTGGTGGGGCCGTTTGTCACGTCCCTCGAGATGGCGGGCGCCTCGATCAGCCTGTGCTTCCTCGACGAGGAGCTCGAGCGCCTGCTGGCGGCCCCCGCGCAGTGCCCCTTCTGGAGGGTGGGCTGATGGGCCTGGAGGTGGCGCACATCGCGCGCGGCGTGCGCGCGGCCGATCGGGCGATGGCGGACCTCGAGGGCGTGCTCAACGAGGCGGACGCGGTGATCGGCGACGGCGACACGGGCAGCATGCTGGCGCGTGTGGCCGCGGCGATGGGCAAGGTCGAGCTGTCGCAGGCCACCGACGTCGGGCTCGCCTTCAATGCGCTCGCGCGCGCGGTCGCCTCGGCCACGGGCTCGAGCCTGGGCACCCTGCTCGCGACCGCGCTGCTTTCGCTGGGCAAGGCGGGCAGGGGCCGCACGGAGATCCCGTGGCCCGAGTTCGGCCTCCAGCTCGCGGCCGCCAATCAGGCGATGGCGGCCCGCGGCGGCGCGCAGCCGGGCGACAAGACCGTCCTCGACGCGCTCGAGGCGGTGGCGGCGGTCCTGGCCGGCGCGGATGCCGGCGAGCCGGCGGATCGCCTGGCCGCGGCCGCCGCGCAGGCCGCCCACCAGGCGCTCGACCGCCTGCGCGCCCAGCCTTGCAAAGTCGGCCGTGCGCGGATGTTCGCGCAGCGCAGCGCCGGCATCGACGACCCCGGGATGCTGGCCTTCGCGCTCGTGATGGATGCCGTGGCCGCGGGGTCCTGAATCGTTCATTTCAAATCTATGGAAGCCATGAGCAGTCCTCTTTCGCTGGAAGGAATCAAGGTCCTGGACCTGTCGCGGTTCATCGCCGGGCCATTTTGCGCCATGCAGCTCGGCGACCTGGGCGCCGAAGTCGTCAAGGTGGAGCGCAAGGGCGTCGGCGAGGACACCCGCACGATCGAGCCCAAGCTCGGGGGCGAGAGCCTGTACGTGATGATGTACAACAGGAACAAGCGCGGCCTCGCGCTGGACTTCCGCCATCCCGAGGCGATCGCGATCCTCAAGGATCTCGCCGCGGGCAGCGACGTGCTGATCGAGAACTTCCGCGCCGGCACGCTCGAGAGCATGGGGCTGGGGCCCGACGTGCTGCACGCCTTGAATCCCCGGCTCGTGATCGTCCGGATCACGGGTTTCGGCCAGACCGGCCCGATCGCGAGCCGGCCGTGCTTCGATGTGATCGCCCAGGCCGCCAGCGGGCTCATGTCCATGACGGGCCAGCCCGACGGGCCGCCGACGATGGCGGGGACGTTCCTGGTCGACTTCACCACGGGCCTGTACGCGACGATCGGCACGCTCGCCGCGCTCAGGGCGCGCGAGCGGACGGGCATAGGGCAGGTCGTCGACGTGGCCCTGCTCGACAGCGCGGTCTCCTTCCTCATGACCTCGATCCCGGAGTACGCCTTGCTCGGGCGCGAGGCGAGCCGCAACGGGAGCCGCGATCGCTACACCTCGCCGGCGAACAATTTCCGGGCCAGCGATGGTGAGTGGGTGCATATTTCCGCGGGCAACGACACGCTTTTCCCCCGTTTCGCAAAGCGCGCGGGGCTCGCGGACCTGCTGCGGGATCCGCGGTTCGCGAGCGCGGGCGCGCGCATGGAAAACATCGAGGCCGTCGAGGCCGAGGTGGCTGCCTGGGTCGCGCGGCATGCCGCCGACGACGTCGTGCGGATGATGGACGAGGCGGGCGTTCCCTGCGCGAAGGTCGCGCGGATCTCCGACGTGTTCGCCAACCCGCAGTTGCGCCATCGCGAGCAGATCATCGAACTGGACGTGCCCGCGGTGGGCAAGGTGCCGATGCACGGCCTGACGATCAAATTGTCCGATACGCCGGGATCCGTGCGCCGGCCGCCTCCGGCGATCGGCGAGCACAACGACGAAGTCCTGGCCGAGTGGGCGGGCTACCCCGCCGAAAGGATCGCCGCCCTCCGGGACGCCGGCGCCATCTGAGCCTTGGCCGCGGCCCCGCCGGCGGCGCCTGGTCCAGGTGCCCTCCGGGGGCGCTTGCGGTTTTTCCCGGCCGGCCGTTCGCCGGCCGGCCGCCCTGGCTCCTCAATCGCTTGCCGGAATGATGCAGGATGCCCAGCCGATGGTGGTGAGCCGGCCGTCGGAGGCGCGGCGCGTCCAGACCTCGAGCTCCACTTCTTTTTCGCCGTCCGGCCGGTCGGCGACGCGGGTGACGATCCCGCTGGCCTCGAGCGGGTCGAACACCTGCAATGTCGCGATGAATTTCAGCCGGAACCAGCCTTTCGTGAACCACGGGACACCGAAGGCCTGCGCCAGGAAGGCGGCGACGATCCCGGCCTGCTGCTGGCCCTGCACGATGAGCACGGGCAGAGAGGCCGCGCGGGCGATCTCCAGGTCGTTGTGGATGTTGCGCACATACTCGCCGATGCGGGAAAACACGGCGGCCTGCTCCGCCGTGATCGTCTTGCTCATCGGCGCCAGCACGTCGCCCGCGGCCGTGCGGCCGTCGATCCGCTCGATGAGCCGCGCGCCGGCGGGCACCTCGCCCGTGACCTTCTTTTCGGGCGAACCGCTGGCGCGGCCCGCGATCTCGCCCGGCACCGTCCTGAGGATCTCGACGCCGCGGTGGCGGATGATGCTGCGCCCGTCCTCCCCGGTCGCCCGGGCCTCCATCACCACGTAGCCTTGCCCGCGGCGCTCGTAGGCTTCGGTGTAGGTGCCCGAGAGCGTGACCTTTTCGCCCAGTTTGACGGGATTGTCGAACCACATCTGTTCTTCGGTGTGCAGGCCCACCGTCTTGCTGCCGCGGTACTTGGTGGTAAAGAGCTGGACCAGGTCGTTGCCCAGCAAGGCCGGCTGGCCGATCCGCTCGCCGCCGAACGGGCTCGCCTCCAGGTACCACGGTGAGTAGTCGTCCTGCGTGAAGGAAAACCGCTTGATCTTGTGGTCGTCGACGATGATCGTCACCGGCCCCAGTTGCTCGGGGATCTCCAGGTTCTCGAACACCGGCTCCTTGAGCCCCGCCTCGAGATCATCGACGGCGACGGCCCGGCGCGGATCGGTGAGATCGCGCCAGGGGAGGGGATTTTCGCTTGCCTTGCTCATGTCGGTTTCCTTCGTGTCGAGTGTCGATCGTGTGGAGGATGGTCGTGTGGAGAATGGTCGTGTGGATGTGGAGGATGGGAAAGTGGAACGGATCCTGAGATGCGTGGCGGCCCGTGGCGTGGTGGCTCCGGCATAGCGGCCCGTGGCCGTCGCCGTGCAAGCACCATACAAAATAAAATCGTTTTTTAAAAACGTTTTTATTATGGATTGCCGAAGGAGGCGTGTCAACGATGAGGCGGCGAAGCATGTCAACGATGACGCGGCGGGGCGTTCCCGGCCCGCGGCCTTCCCGAACGCCGTCGGCTCCAATCCCGAGCGCCGCCTCGTCCCCATCCCGGACATCGACCGCTCCAACCTAAGTACTACTGGCATTCACGCCCGAACGCCGCCGGCATCCCTTCAGGGAAAACCCTTGTTGTATCCCCGGATTCCGTGAACTATTCTGACTTACCTATAAGTAAGTAAACATCCATCGGCGTGAAGATCGAACATGCATAAATTGGAAGGGAAAGTCGCTCTCGTCACGGGCTCGGCGGTCGGTATCGGACGCGCCATCGCCGTCCGTCTGGCCCAGGACGGGGCCGACCTGGCGCTCTTTGACATCAACGAGAAAGAAGCGCGGCGCACGGCGGAAATGGTGCGCGCCGCGGGCCGCGTCTGCGAGATCGTGCGCGGCGACGTGGGCGACTATCGGCAGGTCCAGCAGGCCGTCGATCGGATCGCCGCATCGTTCGGCGCCATCGACGTTGCGGTCCACAACGCCGGGATCACCCGCGTGGGCACGGTGGTCGAAACCTCGGTCGAGGATTTCCACGCGGTGTTCCGCGTCAATGTCGATGGGGTCTTTTACGGCTGCAAGGCCGTCGTCCCCTACATGCTCAAGCAGGGCGGCGGAAAGATCATCAACACCTCGTCCTGGCTCGGCAAGATCGGCAAGTCGAATTACGGCGCCTACTGCGCATCGAAGGCGGCCATCATCGGCCTGACGCAGTCGCTCGCCATGGAGGTCGCCCGCCACCAGGTCAATGTCAACGCCGTGTGCCCGGGCGTCATCGTCGATACCGTCATGCGCGACGAGGCCGATGCGGCCTCCATCCGGCATGGCCTGCCGACCGCGAAGCAGCGCGAGGGCGACATACCGGTCGGCAGGGTCGGCCTGCCCGATGATGTGGCGCGCGTGGTGTCGTTCCTCGCCTCGGACCAGGCGGACTATATGACCGGGCAGGCGCTCAATGTCACCGGCGGATTGTGGATGCTGTGAAAAAGGGGGTAGTGTGGACAAAGTAATCGATATCGCCGATGCCGTGCGCCTCATACGGGACGGCGACTGCGTCTATATCGGCGGCTCGGGGGGCGGGCACGCGGTGCCCGAGGCCATGATCGAGTCGCTGGCCGCGCGTTTTGCGCAGGCCGCCCAGCCTCGCGGCCTCACGCTGGCCAGCACCGTATCCATCGGCGACTGGGAGGCGACCGGTTTCAATCTCCTGGCCGATGCGGGGCTGGTGCGCCGGGTCATCAGCGGCGGCTTCAACAATTCCCCGGGAATCGGCGCGCTGGCGCTGGCCGACGAGATAGAGGCCTACACCCTGCCGCAGGGGGTCATGTCGCAGCTCAGCCGCGACATGGCCGCCGGCCGTCCGGGCCTGCTGACGAAAACGGGCCTGCACACCTTCGTGGACCCCCGCCATGGCGGGGGCCGGCAGAGCGCGCGCTCCACCGAGGATCTGGTCAAGCTGGTCGTCATCGACGGCGAGGAGTTCCTCCTGTATCGCGCGTTCCCGATCGACGTCGTGATCATCCGCGGCACGACGGCCGACGAATATGGCAACCTGACGATGGAAGACGAGGCCTTCCTCGGCGAGAACTTCTCTCTCGCCGCCGCGGCCCATCGCCAGGGCGGCCGCGTCATCGTGCAGGTGCAGCGCCTGGCCGCCAACGGCACGCTGGATGGAAGGCAGGTCAAGGTGCCGGGGAATCTGGTCGACCATATCGTCGTGGTCCCCGATCAGCGCCAGACGTACCGCACGGCCTACAGCGCGGCGTACGCGGGCAAGCTGCGCATCCCCGATACGGAGGTCCCCTCGATCGCGTTCGACATACGCAAGGTGATCGCGCGCCGCGCCGCCCAGGAACTGTTCCCGGGCGCCGTGGTGAATCTCGGATACGGGGTGTCGAACGGGATCTCCGCGGTCGCCGCCGAGGAAGGCATCAGCCGGGAGGTGACGCTGACGGTCGAGCAGGGCATCATCGGCGGCGTCCCCGCCGGCGGCAAGGATGCGGGGGCCGGGGTCAATTACCACATGCTCAATCCCCAGCCCGACCAGTTCGATTTTTATGATGGCGGCGGCCTGGACATCGCGTTCCTTTCATTCGCCCAGGTGGATCGCCACGGAAACGTGAACGTCAGCCGCTATGGCAAGGCCGTCAACGGCGCGGGTGGGTTCATCAACATCAGCCAGGGCGCCCGCAAGGTGGTTTTCTCCGGCACGCTCACCGCGAGCGGCCTGGACATCGCGCTCGATGGCCGCGGCGGCATGGAGCTGCGGCGCGACGGCACGGTCGGGAAATGGCTGCCGGACGTCGAGCAGGTGACCTTCAGCGGCCCCTTCGCGATGGAACGGGGCCAGGAGGTGATGTTCGTCACGGACCGCGCCGTCTTCCGCCTCACCGCGCAGGGCATCACGCTCATCGAGATCGCGCCCAGCGTCGATCTCGAGGAACAGGTGCTGGCGCGCATCGGATTTCCCGTCATCGTCTCGCCCGATCTCAAGCGCATGGACGCCCGGCTGTTCCGCGACGAGCCCATGGGCATCGCCGATGAATTCCGCCGCCGCGCCCCGGCGCGGCCGCCTTCGAACGGATCCAGTCACCAGGAATGACCATGGCCAGCAAGCAAATCGCATACGACGTGACCGGGCCTGTGGCCACGATCACCTTGAACAATCCTCCCCTGAACGTCGTCACGCTCGAGATGTCGCGGGAATTGCACGCGCTCTTGCCCGAACTGGCGGCCGATCCCGGCGTGCGTGTGCTGATCCTCGCGGGCGCCGGGGAACGCGCGTTCTGCGCGGGCTCCGACATCAGCGAGTTTCCCAGCATGCTGGGGCGCGGAAAGATCGTTCCCATGAAGCTCGATTTCGAAAACGAGGTCTACGGGGCGTTGGCGAAATTCCCCAAGCCCACCATCGCGGCGGTCTCGGGCCTGGCCTATGGCGGCGGCCTGGAACTCGCGGTGTGCTGCGATTTCATCATCGCCGAGGAACACGTACGCCTGTGCCTGCCGGAAATCAAGCTCGGCGTATTTCCCGGCAGCGGCGGGACCGTGCGCGTGACCCGACGGATCGGCGCGAGCCGCGCCAAGGAAATGATGTTCCTCGGCGAGCCGATCGATGCGCCCACGGCGCTGCTCTGGGGCCTGGTGGATCGGGTGGTCGCCTCGGGGCAGGGCCTGCATGACGCGCGGGCCATGGCCGCGAGCCTGGCGGAAAGGCCCAGCCGGGCCCAGCAGCTATGCAAGGCCGCGATCGCGCTGTCCTGCGAACTGCCCGAGGACGAGGCGATTCGCGCCACCATGGAACTGAGCGACGAGGCGTTCGGCACCGAGGATTGCCGCGAGGGCGTCAGGGCGTTCTTTGCGAAAGAAAAACCCCATTTCAGGCATCGATGAGGAGGTCGATGAAGATGTTGGAGAGAAAACCTTTCATAACGGAGACATGACATGTTTGAGAAACAGAATATCGCAAGGTCCTGCGGGGCGGCTGTCGTTTCGGCCGCGCTGCTGGCGTTCGTGCCCGCCGCCTCGCAGGCGAAGGACATCAACGTCATGCTTTTCGCGGGACCGTTCGCCAGCTACACGCAGCAGCACCTGGACGATTTCACCAAGGAAAGCGGCATCAAGGTCAACCTCACCGTCATCGGCGGCGAGGTCATCAACAACAAGACGTCGACGGAACTGCTGGGCAACAACACCTCGTTCGACGTGATCAGCATCCGCGGCGAATCCATCCCGTTCTATGGCGTCAAGAACGTGCTGGAGGACCTGCGGCCGTACCTGCAGGACCAGAACGCCACCCCCGCTTCCTACAAGCTGGATACCGTCGCGGGCTCGCTCTTGAACTACTACCGGTGGAATGACGCGCAACTGGGCCTGCCGTGGCAGGCGGCCACCAACGTGACCTTCTACCGCAAGGACCTGGTCAAGGCAGCGGGATTCGACGGCCCGCCCCGGACGGCGGAGGATTACCTGGAGTACGCCAAGAAATTGAATACGCCGCCGGCCACCTATGGCACGGGGCTGATGATGCAAAAGAGCCACAACCTCATGACCGACTATTACCAGTGGCTGCTGACCTTCGGGGGGGACATCTTCGATTCGAATGGAAAGGTCATTCTCGACAGCGACGAGGCACGCGCGAGCCTCAAGTACTGGCTGGGCCTCAAGCCCTATGCGCCGCCGGCCGTCACCAACTGGGCTTATGAGCGCTTGACGACGGCGCTGGCGCAGGGCAACGTGGCCATGGCCATCCAGTGGACCGACGCGGCGCCCTTCATGTTCGACCCCAAGGGTTCCAAGGTCGCCGATACCATCGGCTTCGCGCTCGCCCCGGTTGCAAAGCGGCCCATCGCGATCGTCGGCGGCTGGGGCCTGACCATGCCGAAGGTCTCCAAGAGCAAGAAGGAGGCCTACGAGTTCATCAAGTGGGCGACCGGGCCGGTCATGGCGCGCGGGATGGCCGAACGGGGCGGCACGCCGTCCAGGACCGACCTGCTGGCCGACAAGGCGCTCAGCGCCAAGTATCCGTGGTTCCCCGCGCAGGCCGCGGCGGCGGAGGTCGCGGTTTCCCGGCCGAGAATGGTGACCTGGCCGGCCGTGTCCGACGCGCTCGAGACCATCCTCGCGCAGGCGGCGACGGGCGCCTTGACGGTGGACGAGGCCGTCAAGCGGATGGCCGAACAGGCCACCGCCCTGACCGCGCAATGAGCGGGCGTCGGCGGCCCGCGCCCGGCCGGCCATGCCGCGAGGCATGCCGGGGGGCGGGCCGCGGCGCGGCTTCCGAACAATCACTCTCGATGAGATCGAATGGCGGGGATCCCAGATGAGCAGCACGGCAGACATCGATCGAAACACGCGCAGGCCGCCATTGCGCCGGGCATTGTTCCCGTACATGCTGGTCCTGCCGGGCCTCGTGTACATTCTCGCAAGCACGGTGGCGCCGCTGCTTTATTCCCTGTGGACGAGCCTGAGATTCAACCAGGCCACCTCGGTCCGCGCGCCCCATTTCAACGGGATCGACAATTACCTCGATATCCTGGGCAATCCCGCCTTCTGGAATTCCATCAAGATCACGGCGGTCTACACCGGCATGACCGTGGCCCTCGAGATGCTGCTCGGGACCGCGATCGCCCTCTTGCTGATACGCATCAACAGGGGCCGCAAGTTCGCCAGGCTGCTGCTCATCATTCCGTTCAGCCTGCCGCCGGTCATCATCGGCCTGATGTATCTGCTGATCCTCGACCAGCATCACGGCATCTTCAACTACATGATCGGCCTGGCCGGCGTGCCGCCGATCCCCTGGCTGAGCGACCGCCACGTCGCCCTCTGGGCCCTGATCGGCGTCGATCTGTGGCAGTGGACGCCCTTCGTGATCATCTCGGCGGTGGCCGCCCTGGAATCCATGCCCACGGACGTGCTCGATGCGGGGGCCATGGATGGCGCCTCCAAGCTCCAGACCATCCGCTGGATCATCCTGCCCCTGATCAAGCCCGTGCTGCTGGTGATCGCGCTGACCAGGACACTGACCTCGCTCAAGGTCTTCGACGTCATCTTCGTCATGACCAATGGCGGTCCGGGCAGCTCCACCGAGACGCTCAGCTACCTGGTCTACGTGAACGGCTTCGTGCGCTTCGATTACGGCCACAGCGCCGCCATGTCGTGGATCCTGATCGCCATCGCGATGGCCACGGCGATCCCCATGGTGCGCTCTCTGTTGCGCAACGATGTGAGCTGACGGCCCGACATGCCGCGGGCCATCCTTGACAATGGATTCTATTGAGCGACATATGCTACGACATCGACATATCCTGGTGCACATCGTGCTGTGGTCCATCGTGGGCATGACGCTGCTGCCGCTGCTCTGGTTTTTCCTGACCTCGCTCAAGAGCACGAACGAGACCTTCCAGATTCCGCCCGCCTGGCTCTTTTCGCCCACGCTGGATCATTACCGCAACGTGCTCGGCATGGGCGGCGAGATCGTATCGTCCTTCCAGGGCGGCAGCGTGAGCGGCATCGGCAGGGGTTTCGTCAACAGCACGATCATCGCCGTCGGCGCCACAGGGCTGTCGACGATACTGGGGACCATTGCCGCCTTCGGATTCGCGCGCTTCACGATAAGGGGCGAGCACTACCTGCTGGGCCTGTACCTGCTGATCCGGATGGTCCCGGCGGTCTCGATGGTCCTGCCGCTGTACCACATATTTTCCATGGTCGGCCTGAACGACACCTACATCGGCGTCATCATCGCCGAGAGCACATTCCAGGTGCCGTTCGTGGTCTGGATGATGACGGGGTTCATCCGCCAGATACCGGCCTCGCTGGAGGAAAGCGCCATGATGGACGGCATGAACCGCCTGGGCGCGATGGTGCGCATCACGCTGCCGCTGGCGAGCGCGGGGCTGTTCGCGACCGTCATCTTCAATTTCGTCCAGGTCTGGAATGATTTCCTCTATCCGCTGGTGCTGACCTCGCAGAGCACGCAGACGCTGCCGGTCATGATCATCGGCTTCATCGCGAACGGCAACATCTTCTGGGGTGAAATGGCCGCGGCCGGCATCCTGATCATCCTGCCCGTGGTCCTCATATCGCTCGTCGCGCAGAAATACGTGCTGGCGGGCGCCACCGCCGGCGCCATCAAGGGATGAGGGCATGCGGCCGCTTCGAGCCTCGGGGCGTTTGCCCGGGCGACATCCATGGGGGTCCGCCGCCGGGGCGGCGGGCGCCGATTCATTCAGTTTTCCGTGAGGAATTATGGCGATCGTAGAACTCAGACACGTGGGCAAGCGCTATCCGGGGGGGCAAGCGCCGGCCGTCGTCGATTTCAACCTGGTGACCGCGGATGGCGAGTTCGTCGTCCTGGTGGGGCCTTCCGGCTGCGGCAAGACGACGACGATGCGCATGATCGCGGGTCTGGAGGACCACACCGAGGGCGACATCCTCATCGGCGGCGTGAACGTCAACGGAGTGCCCCCGCGGGAGCGCGACATTGCGATGGTATTTCAGAACTATGCGCTCTATCCGCACATGACCGTGAGCGAGAACATGGGGTTCTCGCTCAAGCTCAAGAAGTTCAAGAAGGAGGCCATCCAGGAACGGGTGGAGAGCGTCGCCAGGATACTGGAGATCGAAAAGCTGCTCGACCGCAAGCCGCGCGAGCTCTCGGGCGGCCAGCGCCAGCGCGTGGCGCTGGGGCGCGCGATCGTGCGCCAGCCGCAGGTGTTCCTGATGGACGAGCCGCTCTCCAACCTGGATGCAAAGCTGCGGGTGGGCATGCGCGCGGAGATCATCAAGCTGCATCGCAGCCTCGGGGTGACGACCTTCTACGTGACGCATGACCAGACCGAGGCCATGACCATGGGACAGCGGGTCGTGGTGATGCGCGATGGCGTCGTGCAGCAGATCGGCGCGCCCAACGAGCTGTACCAGCAGCCCGCCAACCGCTTCGTCGCCGGCTTCATCGGGACGCCGTCGATGAATTTCCTCCAGGCGAGGCTCGAGGCGGGCCGTGCCGTGGGGCAGGGGTTCTCGCTGGCGCTCGATGCGGCGGGCATCCAGGCGGCGAGCAGCCGCCCCGGTGTCTGCGTCGGCATACGGCCCGAGCATCTGCACCTGGCCCGCGACGAGAATGCCGCCAGCCGGCTGACTGGAACCGTCGAGGTGGTCGAACCGCTGGGGGCGGTGACCCTGATCCAGGTCGGCGTCGGCGCCACGACGCTGACGGCGCAGATCGCGCCGGGGCGCCAGGTTTCCATGGGGGACACGGTGACCCTGTCCTGCGAGCCCGAAATGCTGTATTTGTTCGACGCGGACGCGGATGCGCTCTTGAAGGGCATCCGCCTCGACGACGAGGCGCAAGGCTAGCGTCAGCCAGCCGGGCCTGTCGCCGATCACTTGACTGGAGATGGAATTGAAGAACCCGCAACCTTATACGCCGCACGGCGTCATCCCCGCCGTCCTGATGCCTTTCAGGGATGATTTCTCGATCGACGAGGCCTCCTACCAGCGGCATGTGCGGGACCTGAGCGGCATCCGGGGCGTCACCGCGCTGACCATCAACGGACACGCCGCCGAGGTCCATGCGCTGTCCTTCGATGAACAAAAGCGGGCGCTGGACCTGACCCTGGACGCCGTGGGGGACCGCACGCCGATCATCTGCGGGGTCTATACCGAGAGCACCTTGCAGGCCAGGCGCCTGGCCCGCATGGCCGAGCAGGGCGGCGCCAAATGCCTGCTGGCCTTCCCGCCCAATGTGCTGATGTTCCGGGGCGAGGACCGCCCCGAACTGTTCCTGGACTACTACAAGGAACTGGGCGATGCGACGGGCCTGCCGATCGTGCTGTTCCAGTTCCCGAAGTGGACGGGGCTGCAATTGTCGCTCGATACCCTGGTCAAGGCGTGCGAGAGCGTCCCGACGATCGTCGCCATCAAGGACCTGTGCTCCGAGCCGGCCCTGCACGAGACGCAGATCCGCACCCTGCACGCGCTGCCCCGGCCCGTCAGCGTCCTGACGACCCACTCCTCATGGCTCATGGGCTCGCTCGCGATGGGGGTCCGCGGCATCATCTCGGGGGCCGGCAGCGTCATCGCCGACCTGCAGGTTGCCTTGTTCGAGGCCTGTCAGGCGGGCGACGCGGCGCGCGCCGCAGCCGTGGGCGCGCGCGTCTACGCGGCGGTACAGGCCTTCTATGCGCAGCCCTACATCGACTGGCAGGCGCGCATGAAAGAGGCCCTGGTGATGCTTGGCCGCCTGCCCGGGGCCCGGGTGCGCCCGCCCTTGAAGGCGATCGGCGATCCCGAGCGGCTTCGCGCCTGGCTCGACGAGGCGGGGCTCACGCCCGAGACGGTGTATACCGCTACGTCCTGAGCCGGGCCGCCGCGCGCGGCCGGCTGGCCGGCTCGGGCGCCGTGCGCGAGCCAGCGCTGCCGTAGGCGGCGTGGATCGTCCTCAGGAAGGCCCGATAGATCAATTCCAGTTGATCGAAGCGCGCGGCGTCCTGCGTGACCATCCCGGCGCTGTTGATGATGTTGACCAGGAGGGCGACGACGTCCTCGATCGGCGTGTCCGGCGACAGCTCGCGCCGGTCGACCGCATTGGAGATGCCGGCCCTGATGATGTTCGTCATCTCGGAGGCGAAGCCCTGCACCGCGGCGACGCTGCGCGGACTCAGCGCGTCGCTGTCGGCGCGCATCCGCGCCACCAGGCTCCATGACAGGCCATGGTCGCCGCCCACGTTGAACTCGTTGTAGCGCTGGCGGTTGAAGGCGATGGTCGCCTCCAGCTTGTGGTCCAGGGAGGTGCTCGTGTCCGTCCAGATCGACCGGAACCGTGCCAGGGTGGACGCCACGTATTCGTCCATGACTTCTTCGACGAGCGAGTTCTTGTTGCCGAAGTGGTAGTGGATGTTGGCGCGGGTGGTGGACAGTGCGTCGGCGATGTCGCCGAAGCTCACGCCGCGGTAGCCATGCTTGATCAGCAGATTGGCCGCGAGCGACTTGATCCGCTGGCGCATGTCGGGCTGTTTGTTATCGGTCGATTTCACTTCGGCACACGATGAGATTTTGCGAATTCATGCATGGGCTATTCGATTTCCCGGGCCGGTCTCATCCATGGGCCGCCGGAAAGCAACTAGTCTAGCAGACTGCGATCATGGGCCACATTTCGCCGCTTTCCGCGATTCGCCATTGCCGGGTCTAGCCGCGCGAGGTCCGGCGGACGGCCCTCAGCGTCCCGCTGCTTCCGCCGCCGCAGAAAAACCGGTCGCTCCGATCCGACTCGAGCCCCGAGACGCCGGTTCCTCTTGGCATTTCCAGGCATTCGATCACCTCGCCCGTCCCGGGGTCGATGCGCCGGATGTCGCTCGCCTCGTCCTGCCAGGTGGCGTGCCAGAGCTCGCCGCCGGCCCAGGAGACGCCCGTGACGAAGCGGTCGGACTCGATGATGCGGAGCACCGCCCCGGTGTCCGGATCGACCTGGCAGATCCTGCGGCCCCGATGCTGGCCGACCCAAAGCGAGCCTTCCGCCCAGGCCAGCCCCGAGTCGTCGCCGTGCCCGGGCGCCGGGATCGTGGCCAGCACCTCGCCGGTACGGGGGTCGATCTTGAGGATGGAGGCGTTCGCGATCTGGAACAGGTGCCTGCCGTCGAAGGCCGTGCCGGCATCCGCCGCGACCTCGAGCGTCCGTACGAGATCCCCGCTGTCGGGGTCTAGGGCGTTCAGCCTGCCGCTGGTCGCGAACCAGACCCTGTGGCCGTCGAAGCTGACCCCATGGATGCCGTCGGCTTCGGGAAAGGGGCCATATTTCCGGAGGATCTCGGCTCGCGTCCGTTTCATGGCTTCATTCTACGTCGGCGCCGGCAGGGCCGGAAGCAGCAGGCTCATCGGGAAGCCCGGCACGCTGCGCGCCATCCAGCGGCATGCCCGGCCGCGGCCGCAGGATTCGACCTTGCCGGCCCGTGACAAGGCTTCGAGCGCGCGCTGGACGCTGCGGGTGCCGATGCCCAGCGCCATGGCCAGCGCCGAACTGGACCATGCCTCGCCGTCGGCGAGCAGGGCCAGGACGCCGGCGTGATCGCCGTCGGCCGGCGGCGCGAGCAGGGCGACGGACCGCGAGCCGCGCGGCTCCGGCCGATAACCTCGCTTCGTCGCCGTCAAGCGGGCCAGCGGCTCGATCATCTTGCGCAGCCGCCCGATCTCCACGCGCAGGCGCGCGCGATGCGATTCGTCCATGCGCCGCATCCGGAATGCGCGCGCGATCAGCGCCTCGCGCGCGACGTCCCCGGGCCACGCCTCGGCGAGCATGCGAATGAGCATGGAGAGCACCGGACGACCGCCGAGCGCGATGGTCGCCTCTCCGCCGTGCACCATGCCGCGGCAGGCGTCGACGACGAGGGCCTCCGAGGCCAGCAGCGCCTCGACCGCCGCAAGATCCAGCGTTCGTTCGCCTTCGCGCGTGATCAGGCGCGCCGCGGGCGCCGCGAACAGGCGCACGGCCTGGCCGACCTCGGCCGCGAGCGCCGGGATCCCCGCCGCGCGAGCGGCCGTGCCGGCCTTTTCGAGCGCTGCGCGTGCGGGCCCCGCCTGGATCCGCCGCATCGCGATGCCGGCCGCGACCAGCCAGTAGCCGGCTCTCGACGCCGGCGGCAGGGCATCGGCATCGAGCGTGCCCAGGGTCCGTTCGGATTCCTCCAGGCGCCCGACCAGGAGGAGCCGCCGGGCCTCCAGATAGCCGGCGTGGGCGGCGTTCACGCGGTCGCCGTGGGTCGCGAGCACCGTGCGCGCCGCGTCCAGCGTCTGCGCGAGCCCGCCGAGCTCGCGCGACACGAGCGCGATCTCGGCGTCGGCGACGGCGCATCGCGCCCGGGCCGCCGTGTCCTTGGGTCCGAAGGCACGCGCCGCGCCGCGCAGCAACGCCCGCGCGCGCGGCAGCTCGCCGAGTTGCGCCATGGCGATGCCGCGCAGCGCGAGCGCCGGTGGATCGCCGCGCAGCGCGACCCGCTTCAAGGCGGCCAGCGGATCGCCCGCCGCCAGCGCCCGGGCCGCGGATGCGATCAGCGGGTCCATCGGAATCCCGCCATATTTGTCACTCTCGCCAGGCATCTGCGTCGACTTACCATTTCTATACGGTCCTGCGGGGCCTGGGAACAACCAGAGATCGGGAGCTGCGAAATGACACCGTCCTCGGCCGCGAGCACGCGGCGCCGATGGAGCCGGCGGATGCGCATTGCCGCCGGGGGGCTCGCCTACGCGGCCGCGCCGGTCTTCGCGCTCATGGCGCTGCTTGCCGCCGGCGACGCCTCCACGGCGCCGCTGTGCGCACCGGTTCCCGGCCATTCGCCGCTTGGCGGCATGGCCGCGATGTACCTGCTGATGAGCCTCATCCACCTGCCGCCCTGGCTGAGGCTGGCTTCCCGCTTTGGGCGGACTTTCGACCGATGATCGAAGGAGAACGCAATGAACCATCCCATCGTTTCCCATGAAGACTGGCTGGCGGCCCGCAAGGCGCTTTTCGCCAAGGAGCGCGCCATGACCCACGCGCTCGACGCGCTCCGCGCGGAGCGTCGGAACCTGCCCTGGGAACGGGTCGAGAAGCCCTATGTCTTTCAGGGGCCGGAGGGCGAATGCTCGCTCGGCGAGCTGTTCGGCGGCCGTAGCCAACTCGCGGTCTATCACTTCATGCTGACGCCGGGCTCGGACCATCTGTGTCCGGGCTGCTCGTACACCATGGATCACGTCGATGCCGCCCGCCGGCATTTCGAGCATGCGGACCTGGCCTTCGCCGCGGTGTCCCGCGCTCCGGTCCGGCAGATCGAAGCGGCGAGGAAGCGGATGGGCTGGACCTTCACCTGGGTTTCCTCCGGCGATGGCGACTTCAACTACGATTTCGGCGTGTCGTTCACCGAGGAAGACCGCGCCGCCGGCCGCGCGGCCTACAATTACGGCCTGACGACCGTTCGCAAGACCCCGGACATGTTCGGCGTCAGCATCTTCGCCAAGGACGAGGCGGGCGACGTCTTCCACAGCTATTCGACCTATCACCGGGGCACCGAGCTGCTGATGGGGGCCTTCAACTGGCTCGACCTCGCGCCCAAGGGCCGCAACGAGGCCGGCGGCGTCATGAGCTGGATCCGCCTGCACGACGAATACTGACGCCGGCCCCTCTGGCCGCGGCCCTCCGATTGCGCTTTGGGGATGCGCGAGCCACAATGCTGTGTTTCGCGTCCATCGGGCCGCCGCCCCCTCCCGCTTGCGCATGCCATGACTCTTTCCCTCCATCGCTCCAACCGGCCCGATCAGGGCATCGAATCGGCGTATGCCTGGACCCGGCTGATGATCACGCTGGCGGCGGTCACGATCGGCAACGCCGGCATGTATGCGGCCAGCGTGGTGCTGCCGTCGATCCAGGCGGATTTCGGGGTGGACCGCTCGGGCGCGTCGCTGCCCTACGCCATGACCATGCTCGGCTTCGGCATCGGGGGCATCCTGATGGGCCGGCTGTCGGATCGTTTCGGGGTCTTCGTGCCGCTGGTGGTGAGCGCCCTGTCGCTGGGCCTGGGCTTCTTCCTGGCCGGGACGGCCGAGAGCATCGGCGCCTTCAATCTGATGCACGGGGTGTTCATCGGCCTGCTCGGGTCCTCGGCCACGTTCGCGCCGCTGGTGGCCGACGCCTCGCTTTGGTTCACGCGCCGCCGCGGCATCGCGGTGGCGGTCTGCATGAGCGGCAACTACCTGGCCGGCGTGGTCTGGCCGCCGGTGATGCAGCATTTCGTGGGCGAGGCCGGCTGGCGGCCCACTTACATCGGCATCGGGCTGTTCTGCGTGGCCACCTTGCTGCCGCTGGCGGTGTGCCTGCGGCGCCGCGCCCCGTCCACGGAATTGCCCCTGCCGGACCCGGCCCGGGCCGCCACGCCGGCAGGCTCGGCAACTCACGCGGGCCCGCCAGGTTCGACGGGTTCGACGAGGCCGGCAGCCTCGGCAAGCCCGGCGGCCCGCGCCGCATCGGCCGCTCCGGCCTCGCCGCGCGGCGGCTTCGGCACGGAACGCCCGCTCGGGCTGTCGCCGCACGCGCTGCTGGCGTTGCTGAGCATCGCGTCGGTGGCCTGCTGCGTGGCGATGGCCATGCCCCAGGTGCAGATCGTGGCCTATTGCAGCGACCTCGGCTACGGCGCGGCCAGCGGCGCCAACATGCTGTCGCTGATGCTGGGGATGGGGATCATCAGCCGGCTGGCGTCGGGGTGGCTGTCGGATCGCATCGGGGGGCTGCGCACGCTGCTGCTGGGCTCGCTGCTGCAGGGGCTGGCGCTGTGGCTGTACCTGTTCAACCATGGCCTGCTCTCGCTGTACGTGGTGTCGGCGCTGTTCGGCCTGTTCCAGGGCGGCATCGTTCCCGCCTATGCCGTGATCGTGCGCGAATACTTTCCCCGGGAAGGCACCGGCGCGCGCGTGGGCGTGGTGCTGATGGCATCGCTGCTGGGCATGGCGCTGGGCGGCTGGATGTCGGGCGCCATCTACGACTGGTCGCTGTCGTACCAGGCGGCGTTCGCCAATGGCATCGCCTGGAACGGCCTCAATGCCGTGATCGTGATTTTCCTGCTGCTGCGCGCCCGTCCGGGCAGGATGCTGCGGGCGGCGGCCTGAGCGGCCCTTCCACGCGAGGCCGCGTCGCCGGACATTCGCGCGCGCGTGCCAAAGAGACCCGCCGGATGACAAAGAGACCGGTCGGATGGCAAAGAGACCGGTCGGATGGCAAAGAGATCCGCCGGATGGCGCTACGCCGCTTCGTGCCGGGTCCGATGCTGCGGCCCGGACCGCGGCGAGGCGTCGTCGCCCCCGTCCGGATTGCCGGCCCGCGCGGCGCGGGTGGCGCGGGAGGCGAGGCCCCATGGCCCCATGGCCGCGTCCCGGCCTGGCGCCTCATGGTTCGCCATGGAGCGGACCTTGGCCATGGTCCACCCCAGCGTCGCCCCGCGCGAGATTGCCTTGTAGACCGCGGCGTTCCGGCTGTTGACGTCCAGCCGCTGGTACAGGGCCTCGGCGTGCGCCTTGGCGGTGGCTGCCGAGATGTTCATGGTCCGCCCCACGGTCTTGATGGGATATCCCTTGGATAGCAGTACCAGGACCTCGTACTGCCGCGGCGTCAGGCCCAGGAGCTCGGATTCCTCGCTGCGGTCGGGGGCGTGCCGGGTCTCCTTGGGCGCGTCGTCCGCGGCCGGCTTGCGAAACCGCGGGTGCAGCAGGCTGTAGGTGCCGCCCACCAGCAGCAGGTTCACCAGCGCCCGCAGGACTTCGGGGGTGATCTCGTTCGACACGCAGGTCACCGTCAGCGGCAGCGTTTCGAGGGCCGGCGGATTCTGGCAGTCGACGATCATCAGGATGGCGGGAGGCTGGTGGTTCCGCTGGATCCAGTCGATGAGATCCATCCGATGCTGGGTGACCCCTGCCGAGATGATGGCCAGGTCGATGGCCTCTGGATGGAGGGCGCCCTGGGCGGGGTCCGGGATGTCCGTCCCGAGGATCCGATAGCCGGTCTGGCCCTCGGACAGAATGGCGCAGAGGCTATGGCGGATCAGGGGCAAGGGTTCGATGAGCAGGATGGTTCGCATGTCGTTCTTTTCCGTTTATCGAGGCGCGAAGGGGCACGGACGCGGGCGCATGGGCCCGTGGACTTGCGGCAGGACGTTCGTGATTTATTGGATCGTCCATGTCATTTCCGATGATTCGCCGGAGGGCGGGGATTGGGACACTCGAAGTGGAAGGCCCTGCTGAACGCACCCGTCCCGTAGACGGTGATGTCGATGCCGCAGGAATCCCCGGGGCCGTAGCTGAGCGATACCTGGCCCAGCGCGGTGGGCACGCCCGCCGCCAATTCGACGGTGCCGCCCTGGCCGATGACGGTCTTGCCGCCCAGGCCCTCGCGGCGCGCGGTGATCCGGTAGCGCAGGGTGGCGTCGTGCTCGGTCTGGATGTGGGGAATGATGACGGCTGGCTGGGAGCCGTCGAAGGTTTCGAGCCACGCTCGCAAATGGGCATCCGTATCCATGGTGATCCCTCCTGTGGGGGCGGATAGATCGATGCGTCAAGAATTCTATTCCAAATCCCCTCCCCGGGGCGAATGAGAATGAATCGCACGCCGGGGAGAGGCCCGTCTTTCAATGCTGATTGACGTAGGCGTTGTTCATGAAGCCGGTCTGCGTCACGGTGGCCGAATAGCCGTTGCCCTGCTGCAGGACCACGGCTTCGTTGCCGTAGCCGTTCTGCGTGATGGCCGCGTACAGGTCCTTGCCGTCCTGGTTGATGTAGCCGTCGTTGCGGGTGCCGGTTTGCGTGATGCTGGCCGTATCCCAGGCGCCGCCCTGGCCGGACTGGATGATGCCCGCGTCGTTCTGCCGGCCGTACTGGTTGATGGTGGCCGTGGCATTGCGGCCGTCCTGCGTCACCCAGGCGGTGTTGCCGCCCCAGCCGCCGTTCTGGTTGATCGTGGCGGTGAGGTTCTGGCCCTGCTGGTAGCCATGGTGCCAGCTCCAGCTACCGGTCTGGTCGATGGTCGCATCATCGTGGCTGGAGGCCTGGTAGATGGTCGCATGCGCGTTGACGACGCCTTGCTGGACGACGACGGAGTCGTTGTAGTTGCCGAAGGTCGTGATCGTGGCGCCGGTGTTCGTGGCGTACCGCTGGTTGATGTAGGCGTCGTTGCCGTCGCCCGAACTGGTGATGGACGCGGACGCGCCATCGTTGTCGGCCTGCAGGACCACGGCGTCGTTGAAACTGCCGGTCTGGCCGACGGTCGCCGTGTCGTACGCCATGGCGGCGGACATGCCGCCGTAGGCGAGGGCGACGCCAAGGGCCGCTGCTGAAAGTTTGCTGGACATCATGCTTCTCCTGATACTGGTTGCGGGGCCTTGTCTGTGGACCGCCCGGACGCGGGCCCCGCGCGTCCGGGCGGATGCCGCCCTCAGTGCGCCGGGGGCAGGGTTCGGGCTTCGGGGACGCTGTCGGCCGGCTCGGGGCCGAGCGACAGGAGAGTGCTCTGCTCGCCGTCGTCCATGTATTTCTGGATGATGGGCGAGGCCATGTCCGATTCCTTGTTCAGCATCCAGTTGTGGTCCTTGATGCCCTGCACCGTCAGGTACAGGACGGCGGCCTCGATGGCTTCCTTGACACAGAGCTGCGTGGGCTCGTTGCTGGTGACGCCGCCCTCGATCTCGAGCAGGTCCTTGAAGTTCACGAACTTGTAGACGCTGGGCCGGACCTCGTAGGAAAAGATGGTCTTGGTGGTGGCCACCGTCTGCAGCACCCTGCCCGTGCGGGTGTCGATGCTGCGCAGGCTCACGGTGACCTGGTCCATCCGGTACTGGGTCGACAGGCCCACGCCGAGGAATCGCGCTCCCAGCCCGCCGGTGCGCACATTGCTTTCATAGGCGATGATGCCGCCGTCGATCAGGATCGATGCGGGGATCAGGGACGGGATCTGGATGGGGGACGAATTGCCGGGCTGCGAGCCGTCCAGCGCGCGCACGATGCGCCGCTCGGTGAGCAGCTCCTGCAGGCTCTCGCGCTCCACGGGCACGAACCAGCCGCTGTCCTTGAGAGCCTTGATCAGCATCGAGGCCGCGCCCTGGGTGACCGAGGTCGAGAACGAGCTGTCGGGCGAGGGCTTGTACTGGCCGGTCTTGTCGCGAAAGCCGTAGACGGCCACGTAGACGGGCCCCTTGGGCGGCGGCAGCTTCAGCAGGTCGCGGGTCGACGGGGTGGCCGGGGTCGGATGCGCGGGCGTGGCCAGGCCGACCGGCTGGTTGGGCGCCGCGCAGGCGGCCAGGACGGCGCTCAGGGCCAGGGTCGCGGCCAGCCTGCCGGGACGGCGTGCGGGCCACGGCCTCATGAGTTCACCTGGAATTCGGTGATGGCGCCGGTGATCTTGTCGATCGTGGTGATCTTGAGCAGCCCGTTGCCGATGTCGGTGACGGTGATCGTGAAGCTGTCCGTCTGGATCGTCCCCGGATGGAACTTGCCGTCGTCCCCCAGGACCTGGGAACTGACCGAGGCGGCCAGGCGGCTGAGGATGGAGCGCTCCAGCGTCTCGTTGAAGCTCTGCAAGGGCGTCTTGCTCTCGATACCGGTGCCGTCCAGGTCGGCATCCGGGTCGGTGTGGCGGTTGGTCGCGATGGCCGAATTGAGCAGGACCGCGCCGTTCAGCGGGCTGCCGCCGAAGGACGGGTTCAGGGGGTAGTACACCAGCTCCGTCGCGCCGGCCGGGCCGGCCAGCGCCGCGCAAGCCGCCACGATCGCGGCGCGCAGCATGTTCGATGTCATCCTCATGGTCATTCTCCTTTTGGCTTGCGGGTGTTCACATTTCTTCCCGACCGAGGTCGGGACTGACGGACAGCAGGCGTTCGGCCTCGATGTCGGCGATCCTGCGATACACGATCTCGGCGGCCTGCCTGCCGATGCTGCGGGTCGCCGAGCGGGCCGGCGGCAGGAAAATATGAAAGACGCGGCGCTGGCCGAAATCGATCCAGATCTCGCTGCCGAAGCGGGCCGTGGGACGCTCGTGGACAGCCAGGGACACCCGGCTGCTGACGTCCTTGTCGCGCCAGTAGGATGAGAATTCCTGGTAGAAGTCGTTGCCCAGCACCGTGATGCTGCGGTTGGTCACGATGCCGCCCAGCAACTGGTCGAAGAGCTTTTCGGTCGAGCGCTCGGCCGCTTCGAGGTGGGTTTGCGGCAGCTTGCCCCCGTTGGCCAGGGGCTTCTCGTCCTGGGCGTGGGCGCCGGCCGCGAGCAGCACGAATATCGGAGCCAGCAGGGCCGGCGAATCGAGGTGCCGCATGCGCTTCTCCTCTCCGGTATTTCCGGTGTCTGCGCCTGGGCCGCGGGTCTCGGACGATGTCCGGCGCGGATCCGGGCGGATTTTCTTCCCTGTTTCCATGGTAGGCGCGCGTCCGCGGGCAAACATGCGGCAGACGGATTAAGCCTTGTCAGCCTCATGGGTAAGGCGGAACGGGCGGATATCGGCTGGATGGCCTAGTACGGCCGGCGGCCGGATCCCGCGCGGGCCGGCGTGGACGGCCGCCGCTGCCGGCGCGGCCTCCAGCGGATCGGGCTCCAGCACGATGCCGCTGATGCCGCCGCCGTCGGCATGATGGATGATGGCCATGCGGCTGCCCTGCACGGCGCAGACCTGGCTGCCCGAGACGTGGAAGCGCGCGGCGAGCCGCGCGGCGTCGCAGGGCGCGGCACCGGCGCGGCGCGGCCGCGCGCGCGACTGGCGGTAGCGCAGCCACAGCGTCATCAGCAGCGCATCGAAGCTGCCGGCGAGCAGGTAGGCCAGCAGGGTCTGGAGGACGGGCTCCAGCACCGCCAGCGGGTTGGACGCCGCCTGGGCCGGCGCGAGCGGCTGGATCGCCTGCCATTCGGACAGGCACAGGCCGGCGAGCACGACCCAGGCGGCGCAGGTGACGGCGCCGTCCAGGAGCAGGGGCAGGGTGCGGCGGCGGGTGACGACGATGGGACTCATGGCTGGATCTCCCGTATGCCCCTGTCGGGGCTGGTCCAACGGGCGCGGGCGCGCCGGATGCGCAGCATCACGGTCGGAAAGCTGCACAGGGTGGTGAGGAAATTGATCGCCCAGAAGGCGAACGGATACCAGATGATCCAGAACAGCGAACGTGCCAGGTGGGGCTCGTAGCGCCTCTCGATCAGGATGCTGACCAAGAACTGCAGCAGGCAGGCCCAGGCCAGGGTCAGGCCCGCGGAGGACGGCGGCATGAAGGCCTCGACCTCCATGGCGGGCGGCAGTCCGGCCCAGGGAGTCAGGACCCAGAGCGCCAGCGACAGCGCCAGCGCGAAGGCCCATCCGCTGGACAGGCAGAATTCCAGCATGAGCAGCCACAGCCGCCACTGGCGCGGCCGGCGCAGGACGTCGAGGTTCTTGAGCAGTACCTCGGCGCCGCCCCGGGCCCAGCGCAGGCGCTGTTTCCACAGCCCCTTGAGGGTCTCGGGCATCAGGATCCAGCACAGGGCGCGCGGCTCGTAGAAGATCGACCAGTCGGCCCGCTGCAGCAGCCAACTGATGTCGATGTCCTCGGTGATCATGTCCAGGCTCCAGTAGCCCACCTCGTCCAGCGCCTGCCGGCGAAAGGCGGCGCACACGCCCGACACGGTGAACACCTGGCCGTAGATCCGCTGGCTGCGCTTGATCAGCCCCACGATCGACGAGAACTCGCCGACCTGGACCTTTCCGATCAGGGTCGAGCGCGTCCGGATCCTGGGATTGCCGGTGACCGCGCCCACGCGGGGGTGGCTGAACAGGGGCGCGCACAGGTAGGCCACCGCGTCGGGGTCCAGCAGCGCGTCGCCGTCGATGCAGACCAGCGTGTCGCTGTTGGCCGCCATGGCCCCCATCCGCAGCGCCATGGCCTTGCCCTGGTTCTGCGCCAGGTGGATGATGCGCAGGGCCGGCTTCCGGCGCGCGATGTCCCGCAGCCTGGCCAGGGTGGCGTCGGTGGAGCCGTCGTCGATGGCGACGACCTCCAGCCTCGGGTATGTCTGGGCCAGCGCGGCGGCGATGGTTTCCTCGACGTGCGGCGCCTCGTTGTGGCAGGGCACCAGGATCGACACCAGCGGCGCGTCCCGGGGGATCGGGGGCGGCGCGGGGCGCCAGCTCCAGCGGCGCTCCCACCGCAGCCAGAACAGCAGGCCGCCGGCCATCCAGATCCCCGACATGAGCAGGGGATAAAAAAACACGAATCGCAGCAGGAAGGCGCTGGTCAGCACGAGGGCGACCCCGAGCGGCGCGCCGAGCATGAGGATCAGGATCAGGAGGGCGATGAGTCGCTGCATATGGGTCGCTGCATCATGGGTAGGGGTACCAGGCGTTCGAGATCACCGGGCGCAGCGCGTCGGGCGCGGGCAGGCCCGCGATGAAATCGTCGGGGTAATAGGCCAGATTCCGTGCGCCGCGCGCCTGCAGCTCTCGCATCCAGCGCGCGACGGTCGCCGACGGCACGGGCCGGGCGCCTCCCGGCGCCGTCCAGTCCAGGGTCTGTACTTCGAACACGGTCTTGTCCAGGCCCGAGGGCCGGGCCGCGACCGCGTCCACCAGCCGGTCCAGCCAGGCCGTCTCGCGCGTGGCGGGCACGCCTTCCATGCGCGGCATCGCCATGGGCGCCACCCAGTCGTAGGCGCCCAGGAAATCGTCCAGGTTCTGCGCGAACCAGGCCTCCTGCTCCGGATCCAGGACGGGGCCGGCGAAGATATTGCGCGCGGTCGTGATCTGCGGGCCCCGTATGGCCCGCACGCGGGCCGTCAGCTCGCCGGTGAGCGCGACGAGCCTGCGGCTCTTGAGGCGCGTCCACCGCCGCATCAGCTCGGGCGAGGCCCGCAGGGCGCCGATGTCCGCGGGCAGGCCGGCCGCCCGGTAGGCCGCGAGCGCGGCGGGGCTCGCATCCTCGAAGTCCGAGAGCGTCGCGTCGTCGTGGAACAGGATCCCGTCGAAGATGGCGGCGCGCGCCAGGTCCTCGTAGAGCCCGCCCACGCGGCGGGCGGTCTCGGGATCGAAGGGCGAGAGGCGCCATGGTCCGTGCGCGGCGGCCGGCTCGCGGCCCGGCGGGGTCCAGGCCCGGACCGGCGCGGGATGGCCGGGCAGGTCCAGTCCGAGGACGGGCATCCAGGCGTAGACCCGCACCTCGGCGCGGGTCCTGAGCTGCCACGCGGCCCGATTGAACAGGTCGGCCCGCATGGGCAGCTCGTGGTTGGGGAAATAGACCGAGGTGATGCGGCCGTCGCCCCGCGGGTCCGCGAAGGCCTGCAGGTACACGGCCGAGATGCGCAGCCTGGCGATGCGCTCGACGAGCTGGCCCAGGTTGCGCTCGAGCTGCGCCGGGTCGGGATCATAGACCGCGTCCAGGTCCACCTGGGCGGCCCGCACGCGCGGCCGCCGTTCCATGTCCAGGCAGGCGCGCGCGAATCCGGCGATGGCGGGATTGTTGGCGACCAGCAGGCGCGGCGTGTCGAAAGGCCGCTCCACCGTGGCGAGGCCCGAGTCCAGCTTCATGGCCATGCGGTATCCCGCCTGCCGGACGAGTTCCAGGGCGATGCCGCCGGCTTCGCCATAGGGCCACACCCAGACGCGCGGCGCCTTGCCGGTCGCCTGCCGGATGCGCGCGGTGATCCGGGCGATGTCCTGGCGCAGGCGGGTTCTCTGGGCCTCGTCGTCCTCGTAGCGCCCCGTGGCGGGATCGTAGATGCGCGCCGCGGCGGCGGGCTGGAGGTTGCCCTGCGGATTGGCGACCACGCCCCGGTGCAGCGCGTAGGTGTGGGCGGCGATCTCGACCAGGCCCGAGTCGGACATCTCGCGCACCTGCGCCCAGGTGAGGAAGCGCTCGCGCGCCGTGGGCGTGTCGCCGAACGCGACGGTGCCGCCCGGCGGGGCGTCCAGCCAGGCGCCCACCGGGGCCAGCACGGCCGGCCAGCCGCGCGCCCGCAGCAGCGGGAATACCTTGGTGTAGAAGCTGCGGTAGCCGTCGTCGAAGCTCAGCAGCACCGCGCGCGGCGGCAGCGCGGGGCCGCCGTCCCGGGCGCGCAGGATCTGCTCGACCGAGACCGGGGTGTAGCCGCTGGCGTCCAGCCATTCGAACTGTTCGGCGAGCCGGGTCGTCTCGACCGCGAGATAGCGCTGGTCCGGGTCCCGGTCCTCGACGTCGTGGTAGGCCAGCGCGAGGTAGGCATTGTGCGGCCAGGGCCCGGAGGCGGCGTCGGCCGGCCTGTCCGCCGGGGGCACGAAGACCGGCCCGCGCGCCGCGCAGCCGGCGAGCGCCGCCATGAGCACGGCGAGCGCCGCCGCGCGCAGGAGAGCCGCCGGGCGGCGCGTCGTGGGATGCGTGAAAGACGTCATGGCGGCCGCCTAGAAGCGCAGGGTCAGGTCCAGCAGGACACGGAAGCCCGTTTCCCGCTCGCCATCGTAGGGACGGCTGCTCACGCTGGCCTGGATGCCGGTCTCGAAGGTGTCCGAGGCCTTCCAGCGCAATCCGTAGCCCGCGACCGCGATGGCGGCCGATCCGTATCCCTGCTGGGCATAGACGCCGGCGCCCAGCATGAAGGATTGCTCCAGCCGGGCCTCGTAGCGCTGGTGGATCGTATGCACCAGCCGCAGGCTCGGCAGGACCTCCAGGTCGCTGCGCGGGTTGAAGTAGGGGGCGTCCTCCTCCGAATTCCTGGAGGCGGCCACGCCCAGGTCCAGCTCGCCGCGCCAGCGGGCGGATTCGAAGATCCTTTGCCCGCCATCGAGCGCCAGCGTCCAGCGCCGGTTGCCGTCGCTGAAGCGCATCGCCGAGGCGGCCAGGCGCCAGGCCCCGCCGTCCGGGCCGTGCCACTGGACGTGGGCGCCCGCGCGATCGGCGTCGATCCCGTTGTGCAGCGCCCGCAGCGGCACGTCCGGCGAAAAGCGCTCGAGGACCGCGCCCAGGCTCCAGTGGTCGTCGATGTCGGCGTCCGCGCGCAAGGCCGCGCCGTAGCGGGTGCCGTGGCCGTAGCGGTGCGTCGAGGCTTCCAGGTCCAGGGTGAGGCCGCGGCTGCGCGACTGCGCGCCCGCCAGCAGCCATTGGTGTTCGCCGTGGCCGTCGATGAAGGATCCCTGGGCGTGCCCGCCGCCGGCGAATGCGCGCCATGGCCCGCCCAGCGGCGGGGAGTACTGCACGGCGCCGATGCTCACGCTGTGCCCGTCGGTGGGCCCGGTCTTGGACGAAAGGTCCCCATCGGCCTCGATCCGCAGCTCGGACATCCGGTGCAGGCGCCAGTCGCGCGCCGGCGAGCGATCGAGGGGTTCCTCGGGAAAACGGGTCCGGAGATCCTCGACCAGCGCCTCGGCCTGCTCCCATTCCTGCAGGTCCAGGGCCACGCGGGCCTGGGCGGCCTCCAGCGCCGGGGCGCGGGGATCCAGGGTTTCCATGCGCTTGAGCAGCCACTCGGCGCGGCGCGGCTCGCCTTGGCCGCGGTAGAACTCGGCCAGGGCGATGCCCAGCGAGGTGTCGCCGGGCGCGCGCGCCTGCAAGGCCTCGAGGCTCGCCCGCGCGCCCGCCTGGTCGCCCAGGTCGCGCCGGGCCCAGAGGGCGGCCAGCTCGGCGGCCACGCGCTCGTCGTTGGCCTGCCGCCTGGGCTGGCCCCTGAGCTGGATCCAGACGGGCGTCCGTTCGAGGGAACGCCGGGCCTGGGCCTCGGCCTCGGCGGGGTGCCCGCTCTCGGACAGGGCGTATGTCAGGACCGGGGACGGGAGGTCGGTGCGTACCGGGTCCCCGGCCGCGTCGGCGTCCCGCGCCGCGTCCAGGGCGCGCAAGGCTTCCTCGGGCCGGCGCGATTCCAGGTAGGCGACGGCCACGGCGCGCAGGGCGTAGGCCGGCACCTCGACGCCGGCGCCGCGCAGGGCCTCGTACTCGGCGATGAGCTCCGCGTGCTGGCGGCGCGCGGCCAGGGCCTGCAGGCGGTCCAGGCGCAGCCGCAGGACGTCCTGGCGGGCCACGGGGCCCAGGGCGGACCAGCGGGCGATCAGCTCCGCGTACCCGGCCAGCGCCCGGTCGGCGATCCGGTAGCGTTCCGCCTCGCCCCGGCCGGGGGCTTCGGCCATGCGGGTCCATTGCGCCAGGCGGTCGCCCTCCAGGCGCCGCCGTGTCGCCGCGTCTATCCATTGTGGATGCCGCCCGGCCAGGTCCAGCGCGGCCTGCGGCATGCCCATGGCGGCCAGGGTCATGGCTTCGCCGACCGTGAATTCGGGCCGCTCGGGAAACCGGGCCATGCCGCGCCGGTAGAGGTCCAGGGCGTGGTCCCGCTCGCCTTCCTCGCGATACGCCCGGGCGCAGGCTCCCAGGACGTCCGCGGGCCAGCGGTCCACGGGCATGGACAGGCGCTCGCAGGCCTCGGCGGCCTCGCCGGAATGCCCGGCCCATCCGGCGACACGGATGTGGTCCAGGGTGTATCGCCGGGTCCCGGCGCCACCCGTGTCCAGTCGCCGCAGCAGCGCGAGGGCGGGGCCGTGGCTGCCCTCGCGGGCCTGCCGGATGGCGGTTTCGTAGGCCGCCATGTCGGCGGCCCGGGCGCCGCCGGGACAGGCGATCAGCATGGCGACGAGCAGGGTGACGCGCAGGGGCCGTGCCGCGGGCATGGCGGCTATCCGGCGCGTATGCGGCCGACTCGGATCCGGGGTGTGCGCATGGTGTCCTCCCTATCGATGCGGCGTCATTCGCGCCTGTTGAGGCATGATAGGAATCGGACCGCGGCGGTCGCATGCGCCTCATGCACTAGGCCGGGGCGGCCGCAAGGCCTAGTCCGTCCCGCCGGGAAGCCGCATGTAAGTTTGGCGTAAGAATAGGGTGCTATTAATACTATTGTCGGATATTGCGCCCATATTGAATCGACAGGATTTCATATATGCGGGCGTGATTGCTTGATATTGCCGGCAGACGCCGTATTCACGCGGCATTCAATATGTTTCGCATTTTCCGGCCTTGTTTTCCAGGGCCGCGAAAAAATCATTAAGGTCTGTAGGACTTCGTCCTGCGGGCCTTTTTTTGCGCGCGTTTCCAGCATTCTGGTGTTTTCCCTAGGGCTTCGCGAAAAGTCATAAACGCGCTTTTCCATGTCAGAAACGAAGCGGCGCATATAAAACCCCTTTGATAATCTGCGCCTGTATTTTTTGAATTCCCAATAAGCACCATTGCCGGATTCCGAAAATAACGATCGGCATTTTCCGATTCTATTTTCAGGGGGCCGGATCGGCATGGCGATTCATGCATGGATATTGGACGTTCGCGCGTCCTTTATCGAATCGCGGGCTTGGTTTTTCCACCCATACCTATAACGGGAACAGGAGGCATCATCGTGAAACATCGGAATCTGCGCATCGAAACCCCGCACTCGGCCCCGCGCCGCGGCTTTCTCAGGACCGCCGGCGCGGCCGCCGCGCTGGCGGCGCCCGCCCTCTACGGCACCTCGGCCCTGGCCCAGCAAAAGCAATACCCCAAGCTCGGCAACTATCCCGATGGCGTATCCGGCGACACCGTGACGGCGGGCCTCACCCTGGACCTGACCGGGCCGTATTCCGCCGAGGGCAACGGTCAAAAGCGCGGCTTCGAGCTGGCTGCCGAGATGATCAACAAAGGCGATCCGCGCGTCCGCAAGATCTCGCCGCTCACCAAGGAGGGCATCCTCGGCAAGAAACTCGTCCTGGTCGTCGGCGACGCCGAGACCCGGCCCAACAGCGCCGTGCAGGCGGCCACGCGCTTCATCCGCCAGGACAAGGTCATGATGGTGGCCGGCAGCGTTAGCAGCTCGGTGGCGATCGCGCTGCAAAACACCTGCGACCGCGCCAAGACCCTGTATTTCCCCATCATCAGCGGCTCGAGCGACACCACGGGCAAGGACTGCCGCCGCTACGGCTTCCGCCTGTGCCACCACGCCTACACGGCCTCCAAGGCCATCGCCCCGGTGCTGGCGCAGGCCTACGGCAAGAACATGAAGGCCATCCACCTGGTGCCGGACTACAACTACGGCCACTCGATCCACGAGTTCATGAAGAAATTCACCGAGGAGCAAGGCTGGACCACGATCGACACGCCCCAGATCCACCCCCTGGGGGCCACCGACTACAGCGCCTACATGCTCAACATCGCCAATAGCGGCGCCGACATCCTGATCAACCACGACTACGGCGCCGATGCGGTGAACTCGGCCAAGCAGGCCTTCCAGTTCGGCGTGCTCAAGAACATGAAGATGTGCGTGCCCTACATGCCCGCCTACATGCTCGAGGAGGTCGGCCCCGAGATCATGGAGGGCGTCTACGGCACGATGGTGTTCTGGCATGCCTATTCCGAGCAGAACGAGATCGCCCGCGACTTCGTCGAGGCCTACGAGGCCAAGTACGGCGCCAAGCCGCGCGATCCCGAGCACAACGCCTACATGACCACGCTGCTGTGGGCCGACGCGATCGAGCGCGCCGGCACCTTCCATCCGGCCGAGGTGGTCAAGGCGCTCGAGGACAGCATCAACCACAAGCGTCCCTACACCATGGGCGGCGAGGCGTACTTCCGCGCCGAGGACCATGACGGCGCGGCCAACTTCACCATCGTCCGCGGCAAGAAACCGTCCGAGATCAAGGACAAGGACGACCTGGTGGACATCGTGGCGGTCGCCGACGGGGTCGCGACCCTGCCGCCGGTCGGCTACGCGGGCTGCCAGATGACCGACTACACCTAGGCGGGCCTTGCGGCGCCTCCGCCCGCGGGGGCGCGGGCGCCGCTTTCCATCCAACCATGACAGGGGGGCATATGCCTGGAATCGGCTTGTTCATGTCACAGGTCTTCAATGGGCTGGCGCTGGGGATACTGCTCTCCCTGATCGCCGCCGGCCTGACCATCATCTACGGCACGCTGGGCGTGATCAATTTCGCGCACGGCGCGCTGTTCGTCGTGGGCGCGTACGCGGGCTTCTCGACCTACATGGCCTCGGGATCCTTCGTGCTGAGCATCGCCGCGGGCGCGGTGGCGGCGATGGTCGTGGGGCTCGCGCTCGAGCGCGGCCTCATCCGCCGGTTCTACGCCCGGCCCGTCGAGGACCAGATCCTCGTCACCTTCGGCATCAGCATCGTGCTGGTCGAGATCATCCGCGGCATCTATGGCGGCATCGGCCAGCGCGTGCCGGTGCCCTCCTGGGGCGAGGGGGTCGTCGACATGGGCTTCGTGACGTATCCGCTGTACCGCATCGAGATCCTGGCGATCGCCACGGCGGCGCTGGGCCTGTGCTGGCTGGTGCTGTATCGCACACGCCTGGGGCTGATCGTGCGCTCGGGCATCGAGGACGCGCTGATGGTGCGGCTGCTGGGCATCGACATCCAGAGGGCGTTCCTCGTCGTGTTCGGGGTGGGGGCGGCGGCGGCCGGGTTCGCCGGCATGATCTACGCGCCGATCGTGTCCATCGTGCCGGACATGGGCTTTCGCGTGCTGATCCAGTCTTTCGTGGTGGTGGTGCTGGGCGGGGTGGGTTCCTTTCCGGGGGCGATCCTGGGCGGGCTGGTGGCGGGCCAGATCCTCAGCCTGACCTCGCTGTTCAACCCCGTGTATTCGGACGTCATGCTGTTCGCGGCGATGGCGTTGATCTTGATCGTCCGGCCGCAAGGGCTGCTGGGCGTGGAGGGCAGGGCATGAGCAGGAACGACGATTCCGTGGCGATCCAGCCGGGCGCGGCGGCACCCGCCGGCGGGCAGGCCGGCGCCGTGCCGGTGGTGGCCGGCGGCCTTCGGCGCCGCTACAAGGTCGAGGCCCTGACCGTCATCGTGCTGGCGGTGGCGCCTTTCCTCGCGCCCCTCGTGGGCGCGGGCCCCGACCTGCTGGGCCGGGTGCTGATCTGGGGCCTGTTCGGCCTGGGCTTCGACCTGCTGTTCGGCTATGCGGGGCTGCTGTCCTTCGGCCAGGCCGCCTTCTACGGCACCGGCGCCTTCGTGACGGCATACCTGATGACGAGCGGCCTGGTCGAAAACATGCTGCTCGCCCTCGCCCTGTCGGTGGTGGTGGCGGCGGTGCTGGGCCTGGCGATCGGCTATCTCACCCTCCGGCGCAGCGGCATCTATTTCGCGATGAGCACGCTCGCCTTCGCGGAAATGATCTATTTCCTCGAGTTCGGGCCTCTGCGCGACTGGACCGGCGGCGAGAACGGCATACCCGGCATTCCCGAGGCCTCGGTCGACCTGGGCTTCTTCAGCTACGCGATCTCGCCGGGCTGGCCGATGTACATCTTCCTCGCCGTGATGTTCTTCATCGGCTTCGTGCTGGCCCGGCGGATCTCGTTCTCGCCGTTCGGGGTCATCCTGACCGCGATCCGCGACAATCCGCAGCGCGCCATGGCCGTGGGCCACCGCATCCAGTCCTACAAGCTCGCGATCTTCGTGGTCGCGGCCGCCTACGGGGGCATCGCCGGCGGCCTGCTCGGCCTGTTCCAGGGCTACATGCCGCCCGATGCCTTCAACATCCACACCTCCGCCGAGGTCGTCATCCAGACGGTGATGGGCGGGGCGGGGACGCTGTTCGGCCCCTTGCTCGGGGCGCTGATCTGGCTGTACCTCTTTGAGGTGCTGCAGTTCGTCGACGCGGTGGGGCCGTACTGGCGCCTGATCCTGGGGGTGATCTTCGTGGTGCTGGTGACGGTGTTCCGGCGCGGCATCTGCGGCGAGTTCATCGCCTGGCAGGCGCGCCGCGCGACCCGGCGGGTCGCCGCCGCCATGGGCTCGGGCGCGCCGGCCGGCGCGGCCGCCGCCATGCGCGCCGACCACCATCGCCTGGTCATGCGCGAATCGCCGCCCGTGCCGGCCGGCACCCCGGTCCTGCGGGCCGACAACATCGCCAAGCACTACGGCGGGCTCAAGGCCGTCAAGGGCGTCTCGATCGAGGTCCGCGAGGGCGAGCTGCGCGGCCTGATCGGGCCCAACGGCGCGGGCAAGTCGACGTTCTTCCGCATGCTGGCCGGCGAGATCCCGCCGACCTCCGGCACCGTGCACCTGCGCGGGGCCGAGATCACCGGGATCGGCGTCACCCGCGTCTGCCAGCTCGGCATGAGCAAGTCCTACCAGGTCAACGAGCTGTTCGACGCGCTCACGGTGCGCCAGAACATCCTGATGTCGGTCCTCGGGCAAAAGCGCGGCTCCTTCCGCTTCGACGCCCTGGCGACCGTCGAGGGCGTGGACGGATGCCATGCGCAGGTCGAGGCGGCGATCGACATGGTCGAGCTCACGGCACGCGCCGATACGCCGGTCCACGAGCTGTCGTACGGGGAAAAGCGCCGGGTCGAGATCGGCCTCGCGCTCGCCACCGGCGCCAACGTGCTGCTGCTCGACGAGCCGCTCGCCGGCATGAGCCCCGAGGAGCGCGTGCACGCCGTGGCCCTGCTCAAGACCATCCGCCGCGGCCGCACGGTGCTCATCGTCGAGCACGACATGGACGCCATGTTCGAGCTCGCCGACCGCATCACCGTGCTGTATGACGGCAATTTCCTGGCCGAGGGCACGCCCGAGGAAATCAAGGCCAACCAGTCCGTGCAGGACGCCTACCTGGGAGGGTTCGGACAATGAGCCTGCTGACCGCCGAACGCGTCAATACCTATTACGGGGATTCCCATATCCTGTTCGACGTCTCGATCGAGATCCGCGAGAACGAGGTCGTGGCCCTGCTCGGGCGCAATGGCGCGGGCAAGTCCACCTTGCTCAAGACCCTCGCGGGCGCCCTGACGCCCAAATCGGGGTCGATCGAGTTCGCGGGCACGTCGATCCACGACAAGCCGGCCCACCAGATCGCCCGCCTGGGCCTGCAGCTCGTTCCCGAGGAACGCCGGGTGATCGGCGGGATCACCGTCCACGAAAACCTCAAGCTCGCGGCCATGACGGCGGCCAAGCCGCTCGACTACGGCGAGATCTACCGCACCTTCCCGCGGCTGGACGAGCGCCGCGGCAACAAGGGGCGCGAGCTCTCGGGCGGCGAGCAGCAGATGGTGGCGATCGCGCGGGCGATGATCCGCGATGCGCGCCTGATCCTGCTCGACGAGCCCTTCGAGGGCCTGGCGCCCCTGATCGTGCGCGACCTGATGCGCGTATGCCAGCAGCTCGCCGAGCAGGGCCGCACGATCCTGGTCGTCGAACAGAACGTCGCGGCGGCCCTGTCCATGGCCAGCCGCTGCTATTTGCTCAACACCGGCCATGTCGTCTTCAGCGGCAGCAGCGACGAGCTGCGCGCCCGCGCCGACGTCATGAACCGATACCTGGGCGTCGCCGCCTGAGCGGCCGCCCCGCAGGGCCGCGGAGACCCCGCGGCACTCACCAATCCGCATGACAGGAGGTCAGCAATGTCGGGAGCCATCGATTCGATTCTCGTGGAGCGGCGCGTCTTCGAGCCCGCGCCCGAGTTCGCGGCCAGCGCCGCGGTACCGGACATGGAGACCTATCGGGACTTGTGCGAGCGCGCGCGGCGCGATCCCGAGGGTTTTTGGGGGGACATGGCCCGCGAGGCCCTGGTGTGGCGCAAGCCCTTCACCCGTGTGCTGGACGAGACCGATGCGCCGTTCTACCGCTGGTTCGACGACGGCGAGCTGAACGTCTCGGAAAACTGCCTCGACGTGCACCTGCGCAACGGCAATGCCGACAAGGCGGCCATCGTGTTCGAGGCCGACGACGGCGCCGTGCGCACGGCGAGCTTTCGCGAGCTGCACGCGCGCGTGTGCCGCATCGCCAACGGGATCCGCAGCCTGGGCTACCGCAAGGGCGATCGCGCGATCATCTACATGCCGATGTCCATCGAGGCGGTGGCCTGCATGCAGGCCTGCGCGCGCCTGGGCATCACCCATTCGGTGGTGTTCGGCGGGTTTTCC
>Ga0180216_1000268_pt1 | contig 57933 bp, 50 predicted proteins | sample eDN3rd37CBELigMG_FD_128879 | JGI IMG/M metagenome (GOLD analysis project Ga0180216, IMG submission 128879) | Enriched Miracle-Growth compost microbial communities from Emeryville, California, USA - eDNA 3rd pass 37_C BE-Lig MG (version 2)... ...
CCATCGCTTTCTGGCTGCTATATAGCAGTAGATATTTCGTACGGAGAGGGGAGAGGGGATGAGTCATTCCTTGCCGACCGCCTTGCGCAGCAGCATGGTCGGTCATCTGAGACGCGAAGACGCCGGCGACAGGATCCGGCTCGCCGGCTGGGTCCACCGCCGGCGTGACCTCGGTGGGCTGGTCTTCATCGATCTGCGGGACCGGTCCGGCCGGATCCAGCTCTCGTTCGGCCCGGCCTGGACCCCGCCCGAGGTGCTCGAACGGGCCGGCCGCCTGCGGGCCGAGGACGTGATCGCCGTCGAGGGGGAGATCGTCGAGCGCCCGGCGGCCAACGTCAACAAGGAGCTGGCCACCGGCGAGATCGAGGTCCACGTCACCTCGCTCACGGTACTCTCCCAGGCGGACACCCCGCCCATCCCGGTCTACGTCCCGCCGGGGGAGGAGCTCCCCGCGGAGGAGCTGCGGCTGCGCTATCGCTACCTCGACCTCCGGCGCGATGAGCTCCAGCGCTCCTTCCACGTCCGGCACCGGGCCATGCAGCTCACCCGCCAGTACCTGACGGCGGAGGGGTTCTGGGAGGTCGACACCCCGATGCTCACTCGCCGTACCCCCGAGGGGGCGCGGGACTACCTGGTCCCGAGCCGGCTCCACCCCGGCGAGTTCTACGCGCTCCCGCAGTCGCCGCAGCTCTACAAGCAGCTCCTGATGGTCTCGGGGTTCGATCGCTACTTCCAGATCGCGAAGTGCCTGCGTGACGAGGACCTGCGGGCCGACCGCCAGCCGGAGTTCACGCAGATCGACGCCGAGATGTCGTTCGTGGACGAGGAGGACGTCTTCCGCGTCGGCGAGGGGATGATCGCCACGCTCTGGCGCGAGATCCTCGGCGTCGAGCTGGCTACCCCCTTCCCGCGCCTCACCTACCGCGAGGCGATGGAGAAGTACGGCACCGACAAGCCCGATCTCCGCTTCGGGATGGAGTTCCAGGACCTGACCGACCTGCTCAGGGAGGCGGATTTCCGTCTCTTCCAGGATACGAAGGGCACGGGGGAGCGGATCAAGGGTATACTGGCGAAGGGCGCCGGTGCGACCTTGTCGCGCAAGGACCTCGACGAGCTCGCGGGGATCGCCCGGGCCGCCGGCGCGGCCGGCGCGCTCTGGGTCCGGCGTACGGAAGACGGGCTCGCCGGCCAGTTCGCCAAGGCGCTCGACGAGTCGCTCGCCGAACGCTTCATCGAACGGACGGGTATGGAGCCTGGTGACCTCTTCGTGGTGGTCATCGGTCACTTCCGTACCCTCGCCCTCGTCGCCGAGAGCCATATGGCGACGACGGACGAGCCACCGCTGGGTGGCGCCGAGGCTGGGCTCGACGCGCTGCGTCGCCACCTCGGCACTCGGCTCGGGCTCCGCGACCCCGATACGCACCGCTGGGCCTGGATCACCGAGTTCCCGCTCTTCGACTGGGATGTCGAGGCGGACCGGCTGGTGGCGGCGCACCACCCCTTCACGAGGCCGCACCAGGACGACGTACCCGTCCTGGCGCGGTACGTGGAGGCAGGCCCGCTCGACGGCGCCTCGGCGCGCGCTCTCTTCCGCGAAGGGCTGCGCTCCCGCGCCTACGACGCCGTCTACAACGGCTTCGAGATGGCGAGCGGGTCGATCCGGATCCATGAGCCGGGGCTGCAGCAGATGATCTTTCGGGCGCTCGGGATCGGGGCCGAAGAGGCAGAGCAGAAGTTCGGGTTCCTCTTGGAGGCGTTCCGCTACGGTGCGCCGCCGCACGGAGGGTTCGCGTTCGGCTTCGATCGCTTGGTCATGCTCCTCGTGCAGGCCTCCAGCTTGCGCGATGTGATCGCGTTCCCGAAGACCACGGCGGCGCGTGCGCTCTTCGAGGGCGCGCCCGCGAGCGTTGGACCGGACGAGCTGAAGGAACTGCATCTTACCGTCCTGGACGGGGATAGGAGTTGACGGACAGAGTGTCGCAACAGACAACGCAACATCGCCTCCCGATCGAGGGTGTGGACTACCAGCTCTTGGCTGGCGTCAACGACGCCAACCTGCAGGAGCTAGCCCGCCTCACCGGGTGTCGCGTCGTCCTCCGTGGCGAACACCTCGTACTCTCGGGTGAGCCCGCCGCGGTCCAGAAAGCCATACCTGTCGCCCAGCGGCTGATCGATCTGGCGAGTATGGGCACGCCCGTCGAGCCCGGTGACCTGCACCGGGCCATGGTCGGGATCAGTAGGAACGGCAAGCCGATCGTCAACGACGAGCGGTTGGCCGAGAACCGGATCTTCCTCCCCGGGTCCAAGAAGGTGATCACCCCTGCCTCGGCCGGGCAGGCGGCCTACCTGCAGGCGATCCGGGACAACGACATCGTCATCGCGATCGGCCCGGCGGGGACCGGTAAGACCTACCTCGCCGTAGCCATGGCGGTCGACGCGCTGCGGAAGAACCAGGTCAAGCGGATCATCCTGGCCCGGCCGGCGGTCGAGGCGGGCGAGAACCTAGGCTTCCTCCCCGGTGACCTCCAGGAGAAGGTCGATCCCTATCTCCGTCCGCTCTACGACGCGCTCGAGGACATGATGCCGGTCGATTGGGTGCGCCGCGCGCTCGAGACGCGGGCGATCGAGATCGCACCGCTCGCCTACATGCGCGGCCGGACCCTCTCGGACGCCTTCGTCATCCTAGACGAGGCGCAGAACGCGACCGCCGCGCAGATGAAGATGTTCCTGACTCGACTCGGGCTGAACTCGCGCGCGGTCATCACGGGGGACAAGACACAGATCGATCTCCCCAACCGCGAGGACTCCGGGCTCCTCGAGATCGAAGAGGTACTCAAGGGTATCGAGGGTATCAGCTTCGTCTACCTGGAGGGTATCGACGTGGTCCGGCACCGTTTGGTCAAAGAGATCATTGCTGCGTACAACGCGGCGCAGCAGCATCGCGAGGAGCGCTGACCCGTGGCTGATCGGCGCTTTGGCCTAGCCGATGCGATGCGGCTCCTGAGCGAGCCGCCGCGGCGGGCCTGGCCCGAGGGCGTCGTACACCACGGCGTCCGCATCCTCATGCTCCTCGGGCTGGCGTGCAGCGTCGTGCTCCTCTTCCCGGTGACCCCGGTCCCGGACCTCCCCATCCTCGAAAAGGGGATGGTGAGCGAGGAGACGATCATCGCGCAGGTCGGGTTCCCGATCTACAAGTCCGACGAGGAGCTGGCGCGGGAGCGCGCCGAGGCGGCCGCGGGCGTCGCGCCGATCTTCTTCTACGAGTCGACGGCGGTCGATACCATGCTCGCCCGCGTCGACGCCTTCTTCACCCGAGTCGACAGCGTTGCCGCGGGGAGCTCGGAGGCCGGGGTCCGCGCCGGGATGAACCAGCTCCTCCAGTCGTACGGCTTCGTCACCGGCGACGACGCGACCGACGCGCTCCGGTCGCCTACCTTGCGCAACCAGCTACGCCGCGCGCTCGAGAACGCGATCAAGGCCGAACTCCCGGTCGGGATCGCCTCGTCGGCCGAGCTCGAAGGGAGCGCCGCGACCCAGCTCCGGCTACGTCGTGACGGCCAGGAGACTTTGCTCCCCCGCGACTCGGTCCTCACGGCGCAGGGGTTCTTCGAACGCGCTACCCGCCATATCCCGCGCGGCACGGAGGCTTCGGTCTCGGAGCTGCAGCGTCTGATCCTGATCCGCTTCTTCGAGCCGAGCATCCGCCTCGATCGGGTCGCCACCGAGATGGCCCGGGAGCGGGCGCGCCAGGCGGTGCCGGCGATCAAGGCGGAAGTGCTGCAGGGCGAGAAGATCATCGGCGCGCACGAGCAGGTGCGCGACGCCGAGATGGAGCGTCTCCACGCGTACCGCGACCATCTGGCGCGCATGGGTGAGCTCGGCTCCGGCGTCACCAGCTGGCTCCGGATCGCCGGCGGGTTCCTGTACAGTCTCTCGATCCTGTTGATCTTCGGTATCTCGCTCCTCTTCACGCGGCCGAACGTCTACAGGGATTTCCGGCACGTTCTAGTCGTGACGTTGCTGGTCCTGGCGTTGATAGTGGCCGCGGCGTTGACGTCCAGGAGCGGGTGGCCGGTCGAGCTCGTCCCGATAGCGCTCCCGACCGTCATCGTGGCCGCGCTCTGGGACGGCCGGATGGCGCTCACCCTCTCCCTCGTCCTGGCGCTCCTCCTCGCCGGCCAGACACCGTTCCTCGGGCTCTCGCCCCTCTACACCCTCGTCCTGGGGGGGGCGGCGGCGGGGCTGGGGGTCAGGGTCCTCCGGCGACGCGCCCAGACCTGGGTCTTCGTCGGTGTGATCGCGGCCGCCTACATCCTGGCCGCCATCACCCTCGGGCTCCTGCGCTCGCGGACCGCCGCGGAGGTCTTCACCTCCGCCGGGTTGGGCGTGCTGAACGCGATCGCGAGCACCCTGATCGCCACGGGGTTCCTCCCGTTGATCGAATCGTTCGTCCGGATCACGACCGACCAGAAGCTCCTCGAGCTCTCGGACCTGAACCACCCGCTCCTGCAGCGCCTGCAGCGCGAGGCGGTCGGTACCTTCTCGCACACCCTCAACGTGGCGAACCTCGCCGAGGCGGCCGCCCGCGCGATCGGCGCCAACGCGCTCCTCACCAGGGTCGGCACGTATTACCACGACGTCGGCAAGGTGGTCAAACCGCTCTACTTCATCGAGAACCAGCCGCTCGGTCGCAACCCGCACGACAAGTTGAAGCCGGCCACCTCCGCCGCCATCGTGCGGAGCCATGTGACCGAGGGGCTCCGTTTGGCCACCGAGGCCAAGCTGCCCGACCAGGTCAAAGACTTCATCGCCGAACACCACGGCACGCAGCCGATCAGCTTCTTCTACGACCGGGCCCGTGAGCTCGACCCCGACGCCGAGCTCGATATTCGCGACTTCTCCTATCCCGGCCCGAAACCGCGGTCCCGGGAGACGGCGATCCTCATGTTGGCGGACTCGATAGAATCGGCCGCGCGCGTCCTCCACGACCCGACGCCGGAACGGATCCGCGCGCTCGTCGACCGGATCGTCGAGACGAAGATCGCGCATGGGCAGCTCGAAGATGCGCCGCTCACCTTCGGCGAATTGACCCGCATCAAGGAGGCGTTCGTCACCAGGTTGAGCGGGATCTATCACCAGCGGATCGACTACCCCACGGTCCGTGAGGAGCCGGAGCCGGCATCCAGTCAGACCAGGAGTGCGACTGCGGGGCGCGGCTGATGGCTCTGGAAATCGTCGTCAACTTCGAAGTTCCTCGCGATCGTACGGCACCCCTCGGTCGCGCCGTGACCCGCGCTTTGCTCAAGCGCGCAGCGCGAGCTGCGCTCCGCGCCGAAGGGGTGGCCGCGGCGGAGGTCGCCATCACCCTCCTCGACGACGAGGCTATCACCACGCTCAACCGGCAGTACCTCGCGCACGACTATCCGACAGACGTCATCTCGTTCCCCCTCCACGGCGAGGGCGGTACGCCGGTAGGCGACATCTACATCGGCTGGGACCAGGCCTTGCGTCAGGCCGACGCCCTCGGCGAAGACCCGGCCGTCGAGATCGCGCGGTTGGCGATCCATGGTACGCTCCACGTCCTCGGCTATGATCACCCCGAGGGAACGGAGCGCGAACGGAGTAGTATGTGGAAGCGACAGGAAGAGATACTTCGGAAGGTGTTAGGTATAAAGGGATGAACGCGCGTACCTTGCGACGTCGCCTCTTCGCCGGTCTGGCGGTCATCGCGCCCGTTGCGATAACGGTCTATGTGCTCCGCTGGATTTTCTTGTGGCTGGACGGCCTGCTGGGCAAATTCATCTATCCGCACATCCCGGTTCGGATCCCGGGGCTGGGGCTCCTCCTCCTCCTCGCGATCCTGATCACGATCGGGTGGGCGGCCGAACGGGCCGTCGGTAGACGGATCGTCGCTGCGTGGCACAATACCCTCGAGCGGTTCCCGTTGACCAGGCGGCTCTACACCGCCTCGCACCGGATCGTCCGTACCGTCTTTGGCGAGGACCAGCGCTTCTTCCGTGAGGTCGTCCTGGTCGAGTACCCGGCGCCTGGGCGCTGGTCGCTCGGGTTCGTGACCTCGGCGGCGCCCTCGGGCACGGAATCACACGTGGAGGATGGGGTGACGGTCTTCATCCCCACGACCCCCAACCCCACGACCGGGTATCTGGTGGTAGTGTCCCGAAAGTTGCTGGTACCGGTCGACTTCACGATCGAAGAGGCCTTCACCTATCTCCTCTCGGCCGGCGGGGTGCAGCCGAACAGCGGGGCCTCCCCAACCGGGACGTTTTCATCAGACGACGCCGTACGCCCGGCCACCGCGCGGGACCTGGCCTCCGTCTCCGCCCCCACCGAAGCCGACGGGGGGGTGAGATGAAGGATCGGCGCCGGAGGGTGCGATGAAGCGGTGGCGTCGCGCTGCTGTCATCTTCTGGCGCCTCTTGCCGTTCCTCGTCGCCTTCCTCCGTGACCGGCGCCGGTGGATCATCCTGGGGAGGGGCGTGGCGCGCACCCCCGAAGATCATAGGCGTCGCGCCGAACGGCTCACCGCCACCATCGCCGCCCTGGGGCCGACCTTCATCAAACTGGCGCAGGTCTTCAGCGCCCGGGCCGACATCCTGCCGGAACCGTATCTCTCCGAGATCGGCAAGCTCCAGGACCGCGTCCCGCCGCACCCTATCGAGGCGGTAGAAGCGGTCATCCGATCCGAGCTCGGTCGTCCCGTGGACGCGATCTTCGACGAGTTCGACCGCACCCCGATCGCCGCGGCGAGCCTCGGCCAGGTCCACCGAGCCGTCATCGCCGGCAACCCGGTCGCGGTCAAGGTACTCCGGCCCGGCGTCGAGGAGCTGATCGCGATCGACCTCGACATCTCGTTCCGCGTCCTCTACCTCCTCAACGTCCTCATCCCCAACCACCACGTCCGCGCCCTCTCCACGGTGGTCCGGGAGTTCAGCGTGCGGATCGCCGAGGAGATGGACTTCAGGGAGGAGGCGGCGCACATCGCCGCGTTCCACGCGCAGTTCGGTCGTGACCAACGGGTCCGCGCCCCCGAGATCTACGAGGAGTACACCCGCCGCCGCGTCCTGGTCATGGAATGGGTCCAGGGCGACAAGGTCGACTCCCTCTCCGCGCGGTTCGAGTCCGGTGAGCTCGAGTTCGAGCGGATCATGGAGACCCTGACCGAGGTCTACCTCAGGATGCTCCTCGTCAACGGCTTCATGCACGCCGATCCGCACCCTGGCAACATCCTCGTCGACTCGCAAGGGCGCCTCGTCTTCCTCGACTGGGGGATGGTCATCCAGTTCGGACGCGCCACTCGTGACCGCATCCTGCGCGTCGCCCTCGCTGCCGGCCGCGACGACCTCGACGCGATGATCAACGGGATGTACGAGCTCGGGATGATCGACCCCGCCATCTCCCGGGCGGAGGTCCGCGAGGCCGCCGCCGAGATCCTGGCGATCGTGGAGAACGCGCGCCACCTCGGGCCTCGCGCCGTGCAGCAGGCCGTCCAACAGATCATGGACACCTTCTACACCTGGCCGCTGATCCTCCCGCGCGAGCTCGTCTACTTCTTCCGCGCCGCCGCGCTCCTCGAAGGTATCGGCTACCGCTACGACCCCTACTTCGACGGTCTCACCGTTGCTCGGACCGTGATCCGCAGGATGCGGGCGGAGCTACTCAGGGCCACGGCGCGCGAACCGACCGAGATCGCCCGCAACCTGATCGACGAGTCGCGCGCCGTGGTGGTCGGCGTGCGCGACATACTACGTCGCGCCGAGCGTGAGGAGTTCCGTGTCCGGATCCACCCCCGCGACATCCTGCACGGCGAGCGCTTCCTGCTCCTGCAGGTGCGACGTATCCTCCTCAGCCTCTTCGCCGTGACCACCGCGCTGATCTCGGCGATCATCTTCCTGGCCGTGAAGATCGTCTGGCTCCTGATCGTCGGGCTCCTGGTCGCGCTCTTCATGTTCGTGGTGGTACTGCTGATCCCGACGCACCTCCTCGAGAATCCGCTCCGCCACGCACGCGGCCTGAAGCCGCCCGGCACACAGGGAGCGAGCCGTCCTCGACCGTGACGACGGGTCGCGACCGGGCGAGACCGCTGGTCGCGCTTGGCTTCCGAGCGCTGGTACGTCCAACCCGTATGCCGGTGTTTGACAGCATCGAGATCCACAGACATTTTGTCGCCCATGGATACGATTCGACTCACCCCCGCCCACGAGCAGCTCCTAGCCGATTTCCGCGCCGGCAAGCGCTTGGCGCTAGCCCGCGTCATTTCGATCGTCGAGAACGAACGTGATGGGTTCCAGGCCATCCTCGGCGAGCTGCATTCGTCGCTAGGCCGAGCGCAGCGCATCGGGGTGACCGGCCCGCCCGGGGCGGGGAAGTCCACCCTGACCAGCGCGTTGGCGACCTCGTATCGCGAGCGCGGCGAGACCGTGGCGATCGTTGCCGTCGACCCCAGCTCCCCCTTCACCGGAGGTGCCCTCCTCGGCGACCGGATCAGGATGGGCGACATCTCGACCGACCCCGGGATCTTCATCCGCTCCATGGCGGCGCGTGGCTCGCTCGGCGGGCTCGCCATCACCACCCGCGAGGTGGTCGACGTCCTGGATGCCTTCGGCTTCGACCGGATCATCATCGAGACCGTCGGCGTCGGGCAGTCGGAGCTCGATATCGCCGCGGCGGCTGATTCCACCATCGTCGTCCTCGTCCCCGAATCCGGGGACTCGGTCCAGGCGATGAAGGCGGGGTTGATGGAGGTCGCCGATCTCTTCGTCGTCAACAAGTCGGACCGCCCTGGCGCCGACAAACTCGCGCGCGAGATCGAGCTGATGATCCGGCTCCGCTCGGGGGACGCCCTGCGTCATGTCCCGGCCCACCACGGCGTCGATCTCTCCCGGCTCGGGGCGCGCCGCGCCAAGGGCGCCAACGCCGCGGAGGTAGCGCCCGCCGCGGAGAGCGCCGCGGCCGACGTCGCCACCTGGTCGATCCCCGTCCTCCAGACGGTGGCCGAGACCAGCCAGGGGGTGCCGGAGCTGCGGGACACGCTGGACCGACACTGGGGGTGGCTCGAGCAGTCGGGGGAAGGGGACCGGCGGCGCGGCGCGCGGCTCGAGCAGAAGGTGCGCGAGGTAGTCGATCGGATGATGAGGGAAATGGTCTGGCGCGACGCGGGTGGAGAGATCATCCTCCAGGAAGCAATCGGCCAGCTGAAGGACGGCGCCACTACCCCTTACGACGTCGCGGCGCGGATCGTGCGCGGGATCATGGGGTAATTCGCGGCGCAAGGATGGGATTCCAGCAACCTACGAGGAACTGAGACCATGGGCGTGACGGACCGCGATCTTGGTAGCTCCGCGCTCGAAGAGCGCATTCTCGAACAGGAGCGCGAACTTGCCGAGCTGCGCGCGCGGCTCGCGGAGTGGGAGTCGGTTTACCAACGCACGCCCAAACGGGAGACCAGGTTCTCCACCGTCTCGGGGCTCGAGGTCGCCCCCCTCTACACCCCGCTCGACCGGCCGGCGGGGGACGAGTACCTCGAGAAGCTCGGGTTCCCGGGTGAGTTCCCCTTCACCCGCGGTCCGTATACGACGATGTATCGCACCCGCCTCTGGACGATGCGCCAGTTCGCCGGGTTCGGGACCGCGAAGGAGACCAACCGTCGCTACCACTACCTCCTCGAGCACGGCCAGACGGGGCTCAGCGTCGCCTTCGACTTCCCCACCCTCATGGGGTACGACTCCGACCACCCCCGCTCCCTCGGCGAGGTCGGGAAGTGCGGTGTGGCCATCTCCTCGCTCGCCGACATGGAGACCCTCTTCGACGGGATCCCCCTCGACCAGGTCTCCGTCTCCATGACGATCAACGGCCCGGCGATCATCCTCTTCTGCTTCTACATCGTCGCCGCCGAGAAGCAAGGGATCTCCCCCGACAAGCTCCGGGGTACCGTCCAGAACGACATCCTCAAGGAGTACCAGGCCCAGCACGCCTGGATCTACCCGCCGGAGCCCGCGCTCAAGCTGATCATCGACATGTTCGAGTGGGCCTCGGCGAACGCGCCGAAGTACAACCCGATCTCGATCAGCGGCTACCACATCCGTGAGGCGGGCGCGACGGCGGCGCAGGAGCTCGCCTACACCCTCAGGAACGGCTTCGAGTACGTCGAGCGCGGGATCGCGCGCGGCCTCGACGTGGACGACTTCGCGCCCCGTCTCTCCTTCTTCTTCGACGTCCACAACGACTTCTTCGAGGAGATCGCCAAGTTCCGCGCGGCCCGCCGGATCTGGGCGAAGAGGATGCGCGACGTCTACGGCGCCAAGAAGGAGGAGTCCTGGCGTTTGCGGACCCACGCGCAGACCGCGGGGGTCACGTTGGTGGCGCAGCAACCGGAGAACAACGTGGTCCGCGTCGCCTACCAGGCCCTCGCGGCGGTGCTCGGCGGGACCCAGTCGCTCCACACCAACTCGCTCGACGAGACCCTCGCGCTCCCGACCGAGAAGGCGGCCCGGATCGCGCTGCGCACCCAGCAGATCCTGGCCTACGAGACCGGCGTCGCCAACACGATCGACCCGCTCGCGGGTTCCTACTACGTCGAGTACCTGACCGACGAGCTCGAGCGGCAGGCCGAGGCGATCTTCGACGAGATCGACGAGCTCGGCGGCGTCGTCCCGGGGATCGAGCGGGGGTACTTCCAGCGCGAGATCGCTCGTAGCGCCGAGCGGCAGCAGCGCGAGATCGAGAGCGGCGAGCGGATCATCGTCGGGGTCAACGCCTTCACCGGCGGGAACGAGGAGACCGACATCGAGATCCTCAAGGTAGGCGAGGAGGCGGAGCTGGAGCAGCGTGAGCGTCTGGCGCGGCTCCGCGCGACCCGGGATGAGTCTCGCGTGCGGGCCGCGCTCGAGCGCCTCCGCGACGCGGCGCGCAGGGACGAGAACGTCGTCGAGCCGATGCTCGACTGCGTCCGCGCCTACGCCACCCTCTACGAGATCCGGTACGCCCTCGAGGAGATCTACGGCTCCTATAAGGAACCGGTCTTCTTCTGAGCGGGGCGCCGTCGCGCGACGGAGATGGAACCGACCCTCTCCGCCGGGAGCATCGCCGGTCGGTTACTGATCGTACTCGCGCTGGTCCTGGCCAACGGCTTCTTCGTCGCCGCCGAGTTCGCGCTCGTCGCCGCCCGCACGACACGGATCGAGGCGCTGGCCAGCCAGGGGCACCGTCGCGCGCAGATCACCCGCGAGGCGCTCCGCCACCTCGACCGCTACATCTCGGGTACCCAGCTCGGGATCACCCTCGCCTCGCTCGCCCTCGGGTGGGTGGGCGAGGGGACCGTCGCGGCGCTGTTGATCCAGGTCTTCGACGACCTCCCCGCGCCCTGGCGCGTCATTGCGGCGCACGGCGTCGCCGTCCCGATCGCCTTCGCCTTCATCACCTTCCTGCACATCGTCCTCGGCGAGCTCGCCCCAAAGTCACTCGCCCTCCTGTACCCGGAGCAGGTCTCGCTCTGGACCGCGGGGCCGCTCGTCGTCTTCTCCCGGGTACTCGCCCCCTTCATCGCCCTCCTCAACGGCACCGCGAACCGCCTTCTCCGCCTCATCGGGCTGCGCGCGCCCACGGAGATGGAGCGGGTGCACCGGCCGCAGGAGATCGAGATGCTCCTCATGCAGACCTACGAGCACGGGCTCCTAGCCGAGGAGCCGGTCGAGATGATCCGTGGCGTCTTCGACCTCTCGGAGATCACCGCGGCGGAGGTCATGACCCCACGCACCGACGTGGTTGCCCTACCCGCGGGCTCCACGGTCGCCGCCGCGGCCGACCTGATCCTCCAGAGCGGCCACACCCGTATTCCCATTTACGAGGGCTCTATCGACCACATCGTCGGCCTCGTCCTCGCCCACGACGTCTGGGCCGCCGAGAGGGCAGGGAAGCTGACCATAGACGACGTCGTGCGCCCCATCCTCTTCGTCCCCGACAGCCGGCCGATCGAGGGACTCCTCTACGAGATGCAGCGCAGCCGCAGCCATATGGCGGTCGTGATCGACGAGTTCGGCGGTACCGCCGGGATCCTCACCCTCGAGGATCTGGTCGAGGAGATCGTCGGCGAGATCCAGGACGAGTACGAGACCGAGCCCCCCGGGATCGAACAGACCACCACGGGCGAGGTCCAGCTCAGCGGCGGCGTCCCGGTCTACGAGATCAACGAACGCTTCGGCCTCGCCCTCCCCGAGGAGGACTACACTACTATCGCCGGCTACGTCCTCGGCCAACTCGGCCGTATCGCGATGGTCGGTGATGAAGTATCATTCCCCGGCGGCCACCTCCGCGTCCTGGCGATGGACGGTCGCCGCATCGATAGATTGTCGCTCACGATCCTCGACCAGCACGAGGACGCCGGTCCCGAAGCATGAATCGGCGCGACGAACGCGCCTCACCCGGGGCTTTCAATAAACACGACGCACCACGCACGACCGCGATATTTTGTTTCTATGAGTTGGTGGCTCAACTACTTCGACGAAACCTTCTTCCAGCTCCACGAGGACCTCTTCCCCGAAGAGGACAGCCGCCGCGAGGTAGCCGCGATCCTCGATCTCCTCGGGCTCCATGACGGCGCCCGCGTCCTCGACCTCCCCTGCGGCTGGGGGCGGCACACGCTACTCCTCCCCGAGGCGGGACAGGTGGCCTTCGGCGCCGACCTCTCCCTCGACCTCCTGCGCCGTGCCGCTGACAGCGCCCGCGCGGCCGGGCTACCGAACCGCTTCGCCGCCGCGGACGTCCGCTACCTCCCGTTCCGAAGCGAAACGTTCGACGCCGTCCTCAACCTCTTCACCAGCCTCGGCCTCTTCCTCGACGACCGCGAGGACATCCACGCCCTCGCCGAGGCGCGCCGCGTCCTCAGGCCGGGCGGGAAGTTCCTGCTCGAGAGCATGCACCGCGACGACGTCGTCGCCAACTACGCCGAACGCGACCGCTGGACCCTCCCCAACGGGATCGAGGTCCGCGTCCGCCGCCGCTTCGACCCCGTGACCGGGATCAGCTATGAGAAGCTCCGCTGGCGCAGAGGTGAGGAGCATGGCGAGAAGAGACATGCCCTCAAACTGAGGACCGCTACCGAGATCGATGGGCTCTTGTGGGCCGCCGGTTTCACCGAGATCGAATATTACGGCGATTGGACCGGCGAGCCGCTCCGCCACGACTCGCCCAGGGTCATCGCGATCGCGACCAAACGGTGAGGAGAAGAGTACGTCGGCCGATGTTGGCCCAGCTCGCCTCGCGAGCGCTCCGACGGACCGGGCACCAGGTGTTCCTTGCACCTATCGCCCGAATCCCGTACCTTCTCGCTGCTATATCGGGTATCGACTCTGTCACACGAACTCTGACACCCCGAGATTATGGCAGAACGGAAGATCCGTGTCCTGGTGGCGAAGCCGGGACTCGATGGACATGACCGCGGCGCGAAGGTCATCGCCAGCGCCTTTCGTGACGCGGGTTTCGAAGTCATTTACACCGGGCTCCACCAGACCCCGGAGATGATCGTCAACGCCGCGATCCAGGAGGACGTCGACGTCGTCGCCCTCTCGATCCTCTCCGGCGCGCACATGACCCTCTTCCGGCGCGTCATGGAGCTCCTCCGCGAGCAGGGCGCGGACGACATCCTCATCACCGGCGGCGGGATCATCCCCGAAGAGGACGCCGAAGAACTCCGCAAGATGGGGGTCGGCAGGATCTTCGGGCCCGGGACCCCGACCGCCGAGCCGATCCAGTACATTCGAGAGTGGTTCGCCGCCAAACGGGAGGGGTGATGACCACGACGCAGCCCGCCCCCGAGTCCAGACTCGATCGCTTGAGTCGCGAGCTGCGTGAACTCGAAACTCGCTTGCGACAAGGGGGCGGCCCGGACAAGGTCCAACGACAACACGCCCAGGGCAAGCTCACCGCCCGCGAACGGATCGACCGCCTCCTCGATCCTGGAACCCGCTTCCTCGAAATAGGACTCCTTATCGCCTACGACCGGTACGACGGCCAGGCGCCCGCCGCCGGGGTCGTCACCGGGATCGGCACCGTCCACGGCCGGCCGGTCGTCGTCGTCGCTAACGACGCGACCGTCAAGGCGGGCTCCTGGTGGCCGGAGACGATCACGAAGATGCTGCGCGCGCAGGAGATCGCGATGCGCTCGCGCGTCCCGATCGTCTACCTCGTCGATTCCGCCGGGGTGAACCTCCCCTACCAGGGCGGGGTCTTCCCCGGCCAGTACGGCGCGGCGCGGATCTTCTATTACAACTCCTTGATGCGCCGTTATCTCCACGTCCCGCAGCTCGCCGCGGTGATGGGGCCGTGCATCGCCGGGGGCGCCTACCTCCCCGCGCTCTCCGACGTGATCCTGATGGTCGAGGGCACCAGCTTCATGGGGCTCGGCGGGCCGAACCTGGTCAAGGGCGCGATCGGCCAGACCGTCGACGCCGAGACGCTGGGCGGCGCCTGGACGCACAACGCCATCAGCGGCGTCGCCCACTACCGCGTCCCGGATGACGAGAGTTGCATCGCGAAGATCCGTGAACTGATCGGGGGGCTGCGCTATGCCCCGCCGGTGTTTCATGGCGCCCTGGGGCCGGATGCCGAAGGGGAGGGGGAGCAGACGACGTCGTCTACCGCCGCCGACCGGGGGGGGCAGCCACCCGCGCCGGACCCGGCGGCCCTCTATCGGGTCCTCCCCTCCGACCACCGACAGCCGTACGAGATGCGCGAGGTCATCGCCGCGATCGTCGATGTCGGCTCCTTCGACGAGTTCCAGGCCGACCACGCCCCGGAACTCATCTGTGGGACCGCCCGCCTCGAGGGGATCACCGTCGGGATCCTCGCCAACGCCCGCGGGATGCTCAGGAACCCCCGTGGTGGGCCACCGCGCTTCGGCGGGATCTTCTATACCGAGAGCGCGGACAAGGCCGCCTTCTTCATCGAGACGATGAACCGCCACGGCACCCCGCTCCTCTTCATCCAAGACGTGAGCGGGTTCATGGTCGGGACCGAGGCGGAGCACTCCGGGATCATCCGCGCCGGTGCCCGCTTCGTCGAAGCGATGGCGACCGCGACGGTGCCGAAGGTCGTCCTCACGATCAACCACGCCTCCGGCGCCGGGTACTACGCCATGGCCGCCCAGGGGTTCGACCCCGACTTCATCTTCACCTGGCCGACCGGGAGGATGGGGGTAATGGAAGGGGATAGCGCGGTGATGGCGCTCTTCGGTCCACAGCTCGAAGAGCTCAAACAGCAGGGTCGCACGCCGGACCCGGCGCTCCAGGCCAAGATCGACGCCGTCCGCGCCGACTACGAGACCCAGCTCGACGCTCGCTACGCCGCCGCCCGCGGCTTCGTCGACGCGATCCTCCTCCCCGAAGAGACCCGCTCCGTCCTAGCCCTCGCCTTCCGCACCACACTCCACAACCCCGGCCCCCACATCGGGCCGTTCGGAGTACCGTCAGGGATTCCGACCTACGACCCCCAGATCCCGAATCCCAACCCCTGAATCCCGAATCCCTGACCCCAATGTACCTTCACCACGGACACCGTATGGCGAAACCGACGATCCGCATCGCCTCCGGGCAAGGCTTCTGGGGTGATCTCCTGACCGCACCGGTCGAACAGGTCCGGCGCGGCCCGATCGACTACCTCGTGCTCGACTACCTCGCCGAGGTCACCATGTCGATCCTGCAGAAACAGCGCTCCCGCGACCCCGCGCAGGGATACGCCCGCGACTTCATCCCCCTCATGGGAGAGATCCTCCCGGACTGCGTCGCAAGGAATATTCGTGTGATCGCGAACGCCGGCGGCGTCAACCTCCAGGGGTGCCGCGACGCGCTCCTGGGCGTGGCGCGGGAGGCGGGGCTGCAGGGGAAGGTCCGCGTCGGCGTCGTCACTGGCGACGACATCCTCGACCGCCTCCCGGACCTGATCCGTCGCGGCCACCTCCTTGCGAACATGGAGACCGGCCGGCCCATCACCGATATCATCGACCGGGTCCAGAGCGCCAACGCCTATATCGGCTCGGCGCCGATCGTCGAGGCGCTCAGCCGCGACGCCCTCGTCGTCGTCACCGGCCGCTCGACCGATACCGCGCTCACCTACGCCCCGATGATCTACACCTTCGGGTGGAGCCCGGAGGACTACGACCTGATCGCCGCCGGGATCGTCGCCGGCCACATCAACGAGTGCGGCGCCCAGGCCAGCGGCGGGAACGCCCTCTACGACTGGCGCTCGATCCCGGATCTGGACGACGTCGGGTTCCCGATCATCGAGGCCTCGCCCGACGGTTCCTTCATCGTCACCAAGCACAATGGGACCGGGGGGCGCGTCAGCGTCCAGACCGTGACCGAGCAGCTCCTCTACGAGATGGGCGATCCGCGCGAATACATCACCCCCGATGCGATCGCGGACTTCACCACGATCCGCCTCGAGGAGGTGGGGCCGGATCGCGTCCGTGTCTCCGGCATAGAGGGGCGCGCCCCGACCGACAAGCTCAAGGTCTCGATCTCCTACTCCGCCGGCTACAAGGCAGTCGGTACCCTCGTCTACTCCTGGCCCGACGCCGTCGACAAGGCCAGGGCCGCGGACCAGATCCTGCGTAAGAGGTTGGACCGGCTGGGGCTCCGCTTCGACGAGATCCGTACCGAGTTCGTCGGCTGGAACTCCACCCACGGACCGCTCGCCGGGCCGCCGCCCGCGGACCTCCCGGAGGTTCAGCTCCGCGTCGCGGTGCGCAGCGCCGAGCGCGCGCCGGTCGAACGGTTCACGCGGGAGATCGCGCCCTTGATCCTGACCGGGCCGCCGACCGTCACCGGCTTCGCCGGCGGCCGGCCCAAGGTCGAAGAGATCGTCGCCTTCTGGCCGGCGCTGATCGACCGCCGCGAGATCGAGCCGCACCTCGAGGTCGAGGTGACCGAGGCATGAACAGCGCGGGAGGGGAACGATGGACCGCGAACGAGCCGAGAGGCGGGACGACCACCACGAGGATTCCGGACGCTACCTGAGCCCGGACGAGACCCGGTACCCAACGGGCGAAGCACGGGGCACCCCGACCGGCTACGACGGTGGCACCACCCCCGCCGCGCCGGGACCGGCGCGCAAGCGGACCGACGAGGCCGACCGCAGCCCGACCTGGCTCGAGATCATGCTCCCGGTCCTCATCGTCCTCCTCCTCGCCACGCTCGCGATGCTCTGGAACATCGTCGCCGCGGTCGTCATCTTCGTCCTCGGCATCGGCGTGATCCTGTCCTGGGTCGTCCAGAAACGACAACCGCACGAACCAGGGGAGTGACGGAAAACGATCAACTCGAGAACCAACATGCCCTCTATCCAACTGCTACGCCTAGCCCACGCCCGCTCCGGCGACAAGGGCGACACCGTCAACGTCGGGATCGTCGCCCGGCGGCCGGAATATTATCCCGTCCTCGTCGAACGGGTGACCGAAGCGGCGGTACGCAAGCACTTCGAGGGGATCGCCCGGGGGCCGGTCGAGCGCTTCGAGCTCGCCAACCTCAATGCGCTCAACTTCTTGATCCACAACGCCCTCGACGGCGGCGGCACCGTCTCCCTGATGACCGACGCCCAGGGGAAGACCTTCTCGACCGCGCTCCTCCGCATGGAGATCGACGTCCCCGAAGAAATAGCCGACCTCGCCTTGGCGGAGGTGGTCTGACGCCATGACGCACAGCGAAGCCGCTGCGCACTTCGAGCGCATCCTCTACCAGACCGACGCCAGGGTCGCGATCATCGCGCTGAACCGCCCCGAGAAGCGCAACGCCCTCGACGACCTGACGATCACAGAACTGCGCCACGCATTCCTTACGGCCGAGTCGGACGACGACGTGCGCGTCATCCTCCTGCGCGGCGAGGGCCCTGTCTTCTGCGCGGGCGCGGACCTCGAGCAGCTCGAACGGATCGCCGCCGGGCTGGGGCCCCTCGAGAACTTGACCGACGCGACCGCCCTCGGCGACCTCCTGATCCTCATGCGGCGCCTCGGCAAACCGATCGTCGCCGCCGTCCACGGCCACACCTTCGCCGGCGGCGCCGGACTCGCCACCGCCTGCGACCTCGTCGTCGCCCGGGACGACACGACCTTCGGCTACCCCGAGGTCCACCTCGGCTTCGTCCCCGCGATGGTCATGGCGCTCCTGCGCCGGATCTGCGGCGAGAAGGTCGCCTTCGAACTCGTCGCCCGCGGCGACCGGATCGGCGCCGAAGAAGCACACCGCCTCGGGCTCGTCAACCGGATCTACCCGGCCCCGACCTTCGAGCGCGACGCCCTCGAGTACGCCCGCGAGCTCGCCACCCGCTCCCCATCCGCGCTCACGCTCATCAAGCGCCTCTTCTACGGGATCGACGGCGCCTCCATCGAAGAGGCGATCGCCCGCGGCGCCGAGATCAACGTCCTCGCCCGTATGACCGAAGACACCCGCGCCGGCGTCCGGCGCTTCCTCGACAGCAGACGATGATCTTCAGACCCTCCCGCGAAAGACGCGGCCCGGACCGCTTCCTGGAAGCCAAGATGGTCCTCTTCGCCGTCGGCGCCGCTCTCGGCATCGCCGGTATGATCACCGAAAACCGCCTCATCATCTGGTTCGCCCTGGTCGTCCTCCTGGTCGGCTTCGCTCTCCGCTTCCTCGGCCAGCGCGAATGACCCGAACGCCGCCCCCACGTCCCATCCCGCCATCCCCTCGCCCCACCCCCACCCCAATCTTTCCCGACAACACCACAACACAGATCAAATACCGATTGCCCAATCCCATGCAGACCACTAACCCCAGCCCCCCCGAATCCCAACCCCCAACCCCCGAATCCCAAACAATACCCTGACCCCTGGATCCTGGCCCCCGACCCCTGTATGCCCAATCCCGACCCTCGAACCCTCCTCCAACACTACTTCGGCTACCCCGACTTCCGCGGCCGCCAATCCGAAGCCGTGGCGGGTGTCCTCGCCGGTCGCGACGTCCTCGTCCTCATGCCGACCGGGGGAGGGAAGAGTCTCTGTTACCAGATCCCGGCCCTCGCCCTCCCACACCTCACCATCGTGGTCAGCCCCTTGATCTCGTTGATGCTCGACCAGGTCGACGCCCTCGTCGCCCGTGGGATCCCCGCCGCCTTCGTCAACTCGACTCTCAGCACCGCCGAGGTCGATGCCCGGCTCGACGCCGCCGAGCGCGGCGAAATCAAGCTCCTCTACCTGGCCCCCGAACGCTTCGACTCCCCTCGCTTCCGCGACCGGCTCGGTCGCCTTCGCGTCTCCCTCCTCGCCGTCGACGAAGCTCATTGCATCTCGCAGTGGGGCCATGACTTTCGGCCGAGCTACCTCCGGCTCGGCGATGCCCGCGTCGTCATGGGGTGCCCCGTCATCGCCCTGACCGCGACCGCCACCCCCGAGGTCCGGCGCGACATCGAGCAGCAGCTCCGTCTTCGCGGCCCCCTCATCCTCACCGGCGGCTTCGATCGGACCAACCTCCGCTGGCACGTCCACACCGCCCGCGACGACGCCGAGAAGGACCGCATCTTCCTCGACGTCCTCCGCAACCGCCCCAGGGATGGCGTCTCCATCGCCTACGCCTCGACCCGCCGCGCCGTCGACAACCTGGCCGACCTCCTCAACCGCGCCGGGATCCGCGCCGCCGGGTACCACGCCGGGATCGCCGGGAGCGAACGACGTCGCCTGCAGGATGCCTTCATGGCCGAGAAGGCCGGGATCATCGTCGCCACGAACGCCTTCGGGATGGGGATCGACAAGCCCAACGTCCGCCTCGTCGTCCATTACGACATGCCCGGCTCCCTCGAAGGGTACTACCAGGAGGCCGGCCGCGCCGGGCGCGATGGCTCAATGAGCGACTGCGTCCTCATCTACTCCCCGCGAGACCGCCTGACTCACGAGTTCATGATCTCCCAGTCGCACCCCCCGCGCGCCGTGGTCGAGGCGGTCTATGACGCTGTGCGGCGAGAGACCGGCACCGGGCGAGGTCTGGTCGCGCGGTGGCTCGGGCGCGCCCCGTGGCCGCGTCAGGCGACGTCGTCCGGCGCACCCGCCTCGCCCTGGCCCGACCCCCGCGCCCACCCGGCCGCACGCCGCAGCGGCACCCCGGACGCCTCGACCACGATCGACCGTATCGTCCGGGCGACACCGACCGCCGAGGGCGAGCAGCAGGTCCGCTCCGCGCTCCGTATCCTCGAGAGCGCCGGCGTGTTGCGCACGGTCACCGAATCGATCGGCGACCCCACGATCCGGCTGATCGCGTCCCCGGCCCGGATCGAGCGCGAGCTAGGTACGAGCTCCGGACTCGGCGCCGCGGAACGAGAGGAACGGTTCCGGGCACGCCGCCTATTGGAGGCGCTCCGCACGGCGGTAGGCGAGCCACGGCTCTACCGCGGAACGACGATTGCAAACCACCTCCTCGGCGAACTCGCCGGCTCGCCAGACGACGCCCGGCGGATCCTGGATGCGTTGCAAGCCGCGACCTTCCTCGAGTGGAATCCGAGGCCGGTGAGGGAAATCGTCGAACTCCTCGTCGACTGCCGCACCGAGCACCTCCCCGTGCCCTGGGATCGGCTCGCCGCGCACCGCGCCAGGGAAGAGGTGAAACTCAGCCGGATGGAAGAGTATGTTCTCACCCAAGGGTGCCGGCGCGGCCACGTGCTGCGCTATTTCGGCGATCCCGCCGCCATGGACCGCTGCGATACCTGTGACAACTGCAACCCCAGGACGACGAGGTGAAGCGCCAACCTCCCCCGGCCATAATTCAGCGTTTCATCCCCTTTCGTACCGACGGGCGATCTCCTAACTTTACCGACGGGGCTCGTCACCCGAACCGAACGAGAATATGGACCTCTACCTCAACGATAGACACCAGCAGCTGCGCGCCCGCGTACGGGAGTTCGCAGAGGCCGAGATCGCGCCGGTAGCACGTCGTCACGATGAGGAGAGCAGGTTTCCTTGGGAGAACGTGAAGAAGATGGCCGAGCTCGGCCTCTTCGGCATCAATATCCCTGAAGAGTACGGCGGCCAGGGGTTGGACGGCCTCAGCTACATCGTGGTCCTCGAGGAGCTGGCACGGGTCGACGCCAGCCATTGCATCACCGTGAGCGCGCACTCTACCCTCTGCGCCTCACCTATTCTCAACTTCGGTACCGAGGAGCAGAAACGGCGCTACCTCCCGCTCCTGGCCAGCGGTCAGGTGCTCGGCGGGTTCGGCTTGACCGAGCCCGGCGCCGGCTCCGATGCCAGCGGTACCAGGACCACGGCGGTCCGCGTGAACGGTGGCTACCGCATCAACGGGAGCAAGATCTTCATCACCCACGCCGGTGTCGGCGAGATCTTCGTCGTTACCGCCGTCACCGACCGGAGCGCCGGCTCGCGTGGGATCAGCAGCTTCATCGTCACCAAGGAGACCGCCGACCGCGCGGTGGCCGACACCCTCGGCATCGGCCACGCCCCGGAGCTCGAGCCCTTTACCCCAGGAGTCCGAGCCGGGAAGAAGGAAGACAAGATGGGGTGGCGCGCCTCCGACACCCGGGAGTTGATCCTCGAGGATGCGGAGGTGCCGGCCACTAATCTACTCGGCCGCGAAGGCGAGGGGTTCATCAACTTCATGAAGACCCTCGACGCCGGCCGTATCGGGATAGGCGCGCTCGCCCTCGGGATCGCGCAGGGCGCCTTCGAAGAGGCGCTCCGCTTCACCGGAGAGCGCGTACAGTTCGGTAAACCGGTCCGTGAGTTCCAGGGCGTCGGCTTCGCCCTGGCGGATATGGCTACGGAGATCGCCTGCGCCCGTCACTTGGTCTACCACGCCGCCTGGCTGAAGGAGCACGGCCGCCCCTTCACCAAGGAGGCCGCCATGGCCAAGCTCTACGCCAGCGAACTCGCCATGCGGGTCACCACCCGCGCCGTACAGCTCATGGGCGCATACGGCTATACCAGCGAATACCCAGTTGAACGAATGATGCGCGACGCCAAGATCTGCGAGATCGGCGAAGGCACCAGCGAAGTGCAGCGTATGGTCATCGCCCGCCACCTGATGCGTGAGGCCTGACCTGCCCGTGCACTCGCGCCGCCGATCCACTTGGCGCCGCCGCAAGGGATTGTCACGAACAGACACATGAAACGGGAAATCATCATCTCGGCCACGCCGCAAGAGACGCGTGTGGCCATCTTGGAGGATTCCGTCCTCGTCGAATTCATGACCGATCGTCCCGACGCAGAACGCCTCGTCGGTGATATCTATCTAGGACAGGTAGAGGGAGTCCTCCCCGGTATTCAGGCCGCCTTCGTCGATATCGGCACCGACAAGGCGGCCTTCCTCCATGTCTCCGATCTCGCCCGCGACGACCACAACGGCGACGACGACGAGGACGAGGACGAAGAGAAGGGCCGTCGCTACCAGCCGATCCAGGAGCAGGTCAAGAAAGGGGACCGCCTCCTCGTCCAGGTCACCAAAGAGCCGATCGGTACGAAGGGGCCGCGCGTCACCACCCAGATCTCGCTCCCCGGCCGGTTCCTCGTCTTCATGCCCTTCTCGAACCATATCGGCGTCAGCCGCAAGATCGAGGAGCGCGAAGAGCGCGCCCGGCTCAGGGCGTTGGCCAAGGAGATCGTCCCCGAAGGCGAGGGCGGCGTCATCATCCGGACCGTGGGGGAAGAGCTGACCCGCGAGGTCTTCGAGCGCGAGTTCAAGACCCTCCACAGCACCTGGAAGAAGATCCAGCGGCGCGCCCGGGGCGCCCGGCCGCCCGCCCTCATTCACCGCGAGGCCAAACTCACCAGCGGGATCATCCGCGACCTCTTCACCGGCAAGGTCGACGCCCTCGTCGTCGACAGCAAAGAGGTCTACAACGAGGTCAAGCAGTACCTGATGGGGGTCGACCCCGAGCTCCTCAGCCGCGTTCACCTCTATACCGAGCCGCGCCCTCTCTTCGACAAGTATGGGATCGAAGAGGCGATCCATGAGGCGTTCCAGCGGAGAGTCGACCTCCCCTCCGGCGGCTACATCATCATCGAGCCCACCGAAGCGCTCGTCTCGATCGACGTCAACACCGGCCGCTACACGGGGAAGAAGGACCCCGAGCAGACGATCCTCAAGACGAACCTCGACGCCGCGCGCCAGATCGCGCGCCAGCTCCGGCTCCGCGACGTCGGCGGGATCATCGTCTGCGACTTCATCGACATGGAGTCGAAGGCCAACCAGGAGCGGGTCCTCCAGGAGCTGCGCACCCACCTCAACCGCGACCGTGCCCGGACCAAGGCCTTCCAGATCTCGGAGCTCGGGCTGGTCGAGATGACTCGCCAGCGGGTACGCCCCTCGCTCTATCACACCCTCACCGAGCCGTGCAGCCATTGCGGCGGCTCGGGCCGCGTCTTCACCCCCGAGACCGTGGTGCGCCGGATCGAACGCGCCGTCCGCCGCGCCGGGACCGACGGCGCCGATCGAGAGCTCCTCATCCGCGTCCACCCGCAGGTCGCGCTCCATATCCTCGAGGAGGAGCCCAACTTCCTGCGCCGCCTCGAACGGAGTTGGAACATGACCCTCGACATCCGCGACGACCCGCTCATGCGCCAGGACGAGTTCCGGCTCCTGAGCGGCCCCGCCCAGCGCGACGTCACCTCGAAGTACACGGTGTGAGGGAGGGATCAGCCGGCGCTTGACAATTGCGCGGCGATCGCTAATACTTAGAGTCTGTAACTCGAACCTTCGACTGAGGCCATGTACGCAATAATTCGCAGCGGCGACAAGCAGTTTCGCGTAGAGCCCGGCAAGACGATCCGGGTCCCCTCCCTCACCGCAGAGGTCGGTGAGACCGTGACCTTCGACGAGGTGCTCCTGGCGAGCGCCAACGGTGACGTTCGGGTCGGTACGCCCACGGTCGAGGGTGCGGCGGTGACGGGCGAGGTCGTGGCCCACGGGAAGGGCGAGAAGATCATCGTCTTCAAGTGGAAGCGGCGGAAGAACTACCGGCGCAAGCAGGGGCACCGCCAGAAGTTCACCGAGGTGCGGATCGGCGAGATCCGCGTCGGGTAAGGAGGCCGCATGGCACATAAGAAAGGTGGCGGTTCGACTCGTAACGGTCGGGATTCGAACCCTCAGTATCTCGGTGTGAAGCGTTACGGCGGCGAGCAGGTCCTGGCCGGTAACATCCTGGTCCGCCAGCGCGGCACGAAGTTCCACCCCGGCCGCAACGTCGGTCTGGGTAAGGACCACACGCTCTTTGCGCTGATCGATGGCGTAGTCAAGTTCGAGCGCAAGGGGCGGGACCGGAAGCTCGTCTCCGTCTATCCGGTGGAGGCCTGAGCCGGACTCGTCTGGGCTTTCAGTCAGATCGCGGCGCCCTCGTGATCGAGGGCGCCGTTTTCTTATGTCCTCGTGGCCCCGTTCCTGCGCCGTGGTCGTAGGGGCGGGACCGGTATCGAGGAGACCCTGGCATGGACCATGACCACAGGGGTGAGGGGCGGCGCGTCGCGGCGATCCGCAGAGGCGACCACGCTTCGTACACCGCGTTGCGGTGGGTGGCGACCCTCTTCAAGTCCGCCGCGGTCTTCCTCCTGGTCGCCATCTTCGCGGAGTGCATAGCCGGCGTCCGCGCCGACGGCTGGTCTGTCCTCCCCTACCTTCTCGGCGAACTGGCTCGCGCCACGGTCCTCGCGATCCTCCTCTGGGCCGGGGGCGATCTGATCCGTCTACTGCTACAGATAGGTAGGGACCTGCGCGCGGAGCGGGTGCTGCTGGCGCGGATCGCCTACCGGACGTCGTCCGTGGAGGTAGACAAGGTGTCGGTGTTTCCCGAGAGGGTGGCCACGGCGGAGGTGGCGGAGGGTGTAGCTGGCGAGGACGGCGCACCCCCGCAGGGAGCGGGGGTGCAGTGGAACGGCGCCCCTCCCCCGGGTACTATCGCTCCCCGATCGCCCTGAGCGCCCGGGCCGCGGAGTCGAGTGCGCTCGCCAATTCATCGATCAGTTCACGCGTGGCCGAAAGGGTGAGCCCCTCGGCGCCCATCTGGCTGCGCAGCCCGCGGATCTTGCGGGCCGCGTGTTCGATCCGCTGCGCGGCGTCGACCGGGTCCTCCGTGCGCTCCTCCTCTCCGAACGGATTGGTCGGCCGTTTGACCGTGGGGGCGTCATCACCGAATGGATTGGGTTTTGCCATGGGTTGCATCCTCTCTACGACTCTTTCGCAACTCGGGGGCACCATCGTGCCGGCACGGCGTGGCCGGTGGTTCACCGTGCGAACCGCGGCGCTCGCTTCTCCAGGAACGCTGTGATCCCTTCCTTGAACTCCGGCGCGTGGAACGCTTCACGCTGGGCGGCGCATTCCAGCTCCAGCATCTCGTCGAGCGAGCGGTCCAGGCTCTGCCGGAGCGACTGCTTGGTGGCCGCTATCAACCTCACCGGCCCGGCCGCGATCTGGCGCGCCAGGTCCCGCGCGGCCGGTTCCAGCTCCGCGGCGGGGACGACACGGCTGTAGATCCCCAGCCGCTCGGCCCGCTCCGCGGAGATCATCCCCCCTGTCAACATCATCTCCGCCGCCCGCCCCGGCCCTACCAGCCGCGGCAGGAAGTAGCTCCCGCCCCAATCGGGGTGGAGCCCGACCCGGAGGAAGTTGAACCCGATCGACGCCGTCTCGCTGGCGATCCGCAGGTCGGCCGCGAGCGCCAAGCACGCCCCGGCGCCCGCGGCTGGGCCGTTGACCGCCGCGATCACCGGCTTCGCCATACGGTCGATCTTCCGCACGATCCGGGCGCCGGTCGCGACCAGCTCGTCGAAGGTAATGGTGTCACCCCGTTCGGCTAGTTCCGCCATGAGTTGCATGTCCCCGCCGGTCGAGAACGCGCGGCCGACGCCGGTGATGACCACGCACCGGACCGCCGGGTTCTCCTCGAATTCGGTCAGCCCCTTCTCGAGCTCCGCCCTCATGCTCCCGGCGAACGAGTTCAGTCGCTCCGGCCGGTTGATCCGGATCCAACCTATCGGTCCCTCGCGCTCGACCAGGATAGCACGCTTGTCTGCCATTATCCCATCCCCTCCGTGATTGTGACTATCCCCAACCCTGTCGATTCATACCCATCAGAGACGAACCGGGCCGCGCCCCGCGGCCGTCGGGACGGCCCGGAACGCGAGCCCGGTTGCGATACTGTCCAGCTCTTACTTGCCCATCTCGAAGAAACGACCGCGTCCCGGATGAGGCAAAGAAGGCTGTAGCACTTACGCACTTCGATCATCACCTCCTCGGGCGCGGTCGGCTTGTCCGACGGAAGCTAGACCCCCCACCGGGGGTGGTCAAGTCCTTGCCATCTTGTCCACCGGACTTTGGCGCCGTACCTTGATCGCGGCGTCGCTGCACCCCGCTCCTGCGGCATCGTTTTGTCCGGACCGGGGTACGAACGATTCTGATCGATCCCTCCGCCCGGCGTATGCCGTGGCCTGCGCTCTGATCGGCTAGAGACGAGGTGGCCATGCGATTCCAGCCCCAGCGAACAGGTGCGGTCTGGTTCAGGCCGCTAGTGGCGCTCTTCGGCGTGATCCTCCTCACCGCCGCGGCCTCTACCAGGCAGCCCCCATCCGAACAGGTGCGGACGGCGACGACGACACGTCAGGTGGTACGCATCCCGGTCGAGGGTACCATCGAACTCGGGCTGGCCCCCTTCGTAGAGCGTAGCATACGTGAGGCGCAAGAGAGAGGGGCGAGCACGGTCGTCCTCCAACTGGAGACACCGGGTGGCCGGATCGATGCCGCGCAGCGGATCGTCGCCGCGATCACCAACGCGCAGATCCCGGTCTACGCCTTCGTCGACCGAACCGCATTCTCTGCCGGCGCGATGATCGCACTCGCCACCGACGGGATCTACATGGTGCCCGGCGCGGTGATCGGCGCGGCCACGCCGATCGACGGTGCGGGGGAAAAGGCCTCCGAGAAGATCGTCAGCGCGATGCGCGCCGAGATGCGGTCGCTCGCCGACAGGCGCGGGCTCGATCCCCGCGTCGCGGAGGCCATGGTCGACGAGGAGATCGAGATCGACGGCGTCGTCGAACGGGGGAAGCTCCTTACCCTCACGACCGGCGAGGCGGTGGCGCTCGGCTACGCTACCGAGATCGCTGGGTGGGACGCGCTCCTGGCGGAGCTCGAACTCGTCGATGCCGACGTCGTCGTGGCGACGATCAACTGGGCGGAGCGCGTGGTCCGCTTCCTGACCAACCCCATGGTCGCGCCGCTCCTCCTCTCGCTCGGGTTCCTCGGGCTGATCTTCGAGTTTAAGACCCCGGGCTTCGGCTTCGGCGGGACCGTGGGGCTGATCGCCCTCACCCTCTTCTTTGGCAGCCACTTCCTGATCGGTCTCGCCGGGTGGGAGGCCGCCATCCTCCTCGGCGTCGGGGTGATCCTCCTCGTGATCGAGGCCTTCGTCGTCCCCGGCTTCGGTCTCTTCGGGATCGGCGGAATAATCGGTGTACTCGCGGGTATATACTTCAGCATGCTCGGCAAATTCGCCACCAGCTTCGATTATGCGCGCGCGGCATCTATGCTCTCGATAACCATCCTGATCGTACTCGTTTCGGCCTGGGCGCTGCTGCGGCGCCTGCCGCGCTCCGGGCGGTTTTCGCGCAGCGGGATACTTCTCGCCGAGGAGATGAGCCGCGAGCGGGGGTATCTCTCCGGAGATGTCCGCGATGACCTCGTCGGCAAGGTCGGGAAGGCGCTCACCGACCTGCGCCCCGCCGGGACCGGACTCTTCGGCGATGAGCGGGTGGATGTGACCGCGGATGGGACCTGGATCCCCGCGGGGGCGTCGATCCGCATCATCCGCTCCGAGGGGTACCGCCACGTGGTGAGGCAGGAATCTGAGGGTTGACGGTAGAGAGCACTCGATCAGGCGTATTCACACCAATGGAGAGAGCTAATGAATGAAATAGTCTTCCTCCCGCAGGTCGTACTGGTCGTCGCGGTCGTCCTGGTCCTGTTACTCGCCTGGGCCGTGCCGCTCCGGCTCTGGATCGAAGCGATCTCCTCCGGCGTCAGAGTCGGGCTCGGCGAGCTGATCGGGATGCGGCTCCGTAAGGTGAACCCCGCCCATGTGATCAGGCCGTTGATCAACGCGATCAGGGCCGGGATCCCGCTCACCGCGAAGCAGCTCGAGAGCCATTACCTGGCCGGCGGCAACGTGCAGCGCGTCGTCAACGCTCTGATCAGCGCGGACAAGGCCAATATCGAGCTCACCTTCCAGCGTGCCGCCGCGATCGATCTCGCCGGGCGCGACGTCCTCGAGGCGGTCAAGGTCTCGGTCAACCCGAAGGTGATCCAGACCCCGCGGGTCGCGGCGATGGCCAAGGACGGTATCCAGCTGATCGCAGTGGCGCGCGTCACCGTCCGCGCCAACATCAACCGCCTCGTCGGTGGCGCGGGTGAGGACACGATCTTGGCGCGCGTCGGCGAGGGTATCGTCTCGACGATCGGCTCCTCGGAGTCGCACAAGGCGGTTCTCGAGAACCCGGACAACATCTCCAAGACCGTGCTCGCCAAGGGGCTCGACGCCGGCACCGCCTACGAGATCCTCTCGATCGACATCGCCGACGTGGACGTCGGCAAGAACATCGGCGCGGAGCTGCAGACCGATCAGGCCGAGGCCGACAAGCGGATCGCGCAGGCCAAGGCCGAGGAACGGCGGGCGATGGCGGTCGCCGCGGAGCAGGAGATGCGCGCCAAGGTCGAAGAGATGCGCGCCCGCGTCGTCGAGGCCGAGGCGCAGGTCCCCCTCGCCCTCGCCGAAGCGCTCCGCAGCGGCAACCTTGGAGTGATGGATTACGTCAGATACCGTAACGTTCTGGCTGACACTGAGATGAGGCACGCCATCGCAGGTGGTGCTTCAGATGCGCTCCTAGGCGAATCCGAGAGCTGACGGTGGATTTCGAGACCATCGTAGTCGGGATCATCTGGATCGCCATAGTGGCGTTCAGGATCCTCGACTTCCGGACGGGGCAGCGTAGGAGGGCGGGGACCGCCCCGGGCGCACCGAGGCGAGAAGAGTCGGGCGCGGCGCGGGGGGGTGAGGATCGCGCCGCGCCCGCGCCGGCACATCCCCCGGCGCAGGTCGCGCAGGAGCAGCGCGCGGAGGTGCTTCTCCCGGACGACCTCTGGGAGGTCCTCACGGGGGAGCGCCGCCAACCTGCGCCACTGCCCATGCCGACCGAGCCGGAGGCGGAAGATCGGACCACCTCCGGCTCGACCGAAGGTTGGGATTACGGGGAGCTGGAAGACGAACAGTACGCGCCCGAGACGTGGCGGCCATCCGAGCCAGCGCCGGATATGGCGCGTGATCACGCTGGGCAGCTCGGGGGTGAGTCCAGCAGCATTGCAGGTGAGCGCTCCGGCGCACCAGTACCCGCTCGGAGCAATGGCGACCTCCCGGAGATCGCGGCTGGCGATGTACCGGTGAGGCCGCGGTATCGCGAGATCGTTTCCCTCGAAGAGCAGTATCGTCCGGGTGAGCGCGAGGGAGTTGCCAGCCGCGAGCGCAGCTCTGTAGGTCATCGCGAGGTGCGGGCGGCGAGGAGCGTTTCCTCCGCCGCGGCGCGCCGCCGTGCCCTCCGCCACGCCGTCGTCCTCCAGGAGGTACTAGGCCCGCCGAAGGGGCTGGAATAACGGATCCCCGGGCGTTATATTGAAATTCTTACCGCCGGGGTGGCGGAATGGCAGACGCATTCGACTCAAAATCGAACGGGCTCACGCCCATGAGGGTTCGAGTCCCTCCCCCGGCATCGGCCCCGCCAGTGGCGGGGCCGATTCATTTTCCCTCACCGGCATGCACCTTGCCCATTCAACTCATTGGCAGACATGGTCGTATCGAGGGGTGCGCCCGCTGACCGAGAGGTGTCCCATGCTCTTCAGTCTATCCATGTTCCCGATCGGATCCGGCGAGTCGATCGCGGACCCGGTGGCGATGGTCGTCGATGAGATCGATAACGCCGGGTTGGACTACGAGGTGACCGGCGCAGACACGGTGATCGAGGGGGAATGGGACGAGGTTATGCCGGTTATCGCGCGTGCGCGTGAGCGGCTACGGCAGGAGCACGACCGGGTCTTCATGGTCCTGACCGTCGATGACCATGCCGGCTCGAAGGACCGGTTGCAGGGGGCGGTCGAGGATGTGGAGCAGCGGCTGGGCCGGCCGCTCTCGCGAGGGGTATAGGATGGCGGGCCGTCCGGAACGGGGCGGGGAGCGGGGGGGGGACTCCCCGCTCCCCGTCGGCTCTCGTCTCCCCTCGCTGGTGTCGCGATCCGATATCGGCGATGTACGCTGGCGTGACCCGTCCAGGGGGGCGACGGTTGCGGTCTTCCTACAGTCCTCCGACCACGACGCCGACCGGCATTACCTGGACGAGCTCGCGGCTGCGTCGTCCGACTTCGCCCTCTGGGGGGGGCGGGTGATAGTCGTGATGCCGGAGGGTAGCGGAGGCGATGCCAGGAGCGGGGACGGTGAGGCGGCGAGGTCGCTGGCGGTCGTGACCGAGTCGACGGGGGAGGCGGAGCATTGCGGGGTGGGGGCGGGGGAGGACGCGATCCTGATCGCGGACCGTTGGGGCGAGATCTACCACGGCGCGCGCGGGGAATCCCCTGAGGCGTTGCCTGCCGCCGAGGAGATCACCAACTGGTTCGTCTACCTGGCGACGCAGTGCCCGGAGTGTGGTGTCCCCGATCACCCCTGATCCCCGGTGGACGGGGCGCGCGGCGTGTCGCTATCCCGGTCCGGAACGGACGCGGGGGGCTTTCATACGACCGCCGCCTCGTCTTGGCTCACCGGGCGTAGGGGCGCAGCCGGCACTGGCTCGCTGATCTGGATGAATCTCGCCCATTCGCGGTCGAGCGGGATCGTCCGGCCGGTGGCCGTGCGGAGGACGAGGTGGGTGCTGATCCCGGCGCGGCAGCTCACGACGTCGCCTTCGTAGACTCCCAGATCCGCGCAGAGGTTGCGGAGCGCGCCGAAGAGGATCCGTTGGATTACGACCTCCTCACCCGCGCGCGCCGTGGCCAAACTGCGGACCAGGCCGGGTGTGCCTCCGGTGGACATAAGCGGTTCTCCTGGCGGAATGAAAGCAAAAAGGGCGCGGTAACCCAGCGCCCTCGCACGCCGCCTTCCACCGCAAGAAAAGTACCCTTGGGTCCTGTCTGCCGTCGGTGCCGCCGTTGCGGTGCCCGGCCGGTCTTGCAGAGAGATTGCGGGAAAGCTATAATCGGGCTCCGGTCGTGCATGCCGCCTCACCGGTCATGAGGATGGGCGAACCCAATCGAAAATGCGGGGTCCCCGGTTTCAGATCGCGTTTCGGACGACATGCCGGCCGAGACGCGATCTTTTCATTCAGCATGTCTCTGTCGCCCCGGAGGGAGTGGTATATGTCGAGTAAAGGGTTGGAGGGCGTCGTCGTATCCGATACGGGTCTCAGTCGGATCTATGGTGAGGAGGGGCGCCTCCTCTATCGTGGGTACGAGATAGATGACCTGGCGGCCAACGTGAGCTTCGAGGAAGTATGTCACCTCCTCTGGTTCGGGACGCTCCCGACGAGAAGTCAGTTGAAAGAGCTGCACGAACAGTTCTCGGCCGAGGCCGCGGTACATCCGGAGGTTCTCGGTCTCCTCGCGCAGCTCCCGCCGTCAACGCATCCGATGGCCTCTCTGCGTACGGCCGCGTCCGCGCTGGCGTCGTTCGACCCTGACGCGGACGACATGTCGCAGGAGGCTAACTACCGCAAGGCGATCCGACTTACGGCGAAGATGCCGACCCTTACGGCCGCGATCGAGCGGCTCCGTAAGGGGAAGGAACCGCTCGCGCCACGATCCGATCTCGGTCTCGCCGCCAACTTCCTCTATATGCTGACGGGCGAGGAGCCGGCCGAGCTCGATGCGCGGATCATGGACGTCGCCTTCACGCTCCATGCCGAGCACGGGATGAACGCCTCGACCTTCGCCGCGCGGGTCACCGTCGCGACCCTTTCGGACATGCATTCCGGTGTCGTCTCGGCGATCGGGACGTTGAAGGGGCCGCTCCACGGTGGCGCCAACGAGCAGGTCATGAAGATGCTGAAGAAGATCGGCGAGCCGGACAACGCTGAGACCTGGGTGCGCGAGGCCCTCGACCGCAAGGAGCGGATCATGGGGTTCGGCCACCGGGTCTACAAGGCGCTCGACCCGCGCGCCCCGATCCTCAAGAAGCTCGCCGAGGAGCTCGCCGAGCGCGAGGGCGGCAGCGGTAACAGCACGAAGTGGCTCGAGATCTCCGAGCGGATCCAGAAGGTGATGAAGGAGGAGATGGACAAGCGGGGGAAGAAGATCTACCCCAACGTCGACTTCTTCAGCGCCTCCGTCTACTACACCCTCGGGATCCCGGAGGACCTCTTCACCAATATCTTCGCCTGCGCCCGCACGGCGGGGTGGACCGCTCACATCATCGAGCAGTACCAGGACAACCGGCTGATCAGGCCGAAGGCACAGTACGTCGGGCCGGAGGGGCTCAAGGTCGTCCCGATCGACGAACGAGGGGAGTAGAGAGATGGCTGAAGCTTATCGGTATTCGCGGATCCCCGAACAGGGTGAGCCGATCCGGGTCGAAGGGGGCGAGCTCGTCGTCCCCAGCCGCCCGATCATCCCCTTCATCGAGGGTGATGGCACCGGCCCCGACATCTGGCGTGCGACGCAGCGCGTCCTCGACGCCGCGGTGCGCAAGGCCTACGACGGCGAGCGCGAGCTCGCCTGGATGGAGGTCTACGCCGGCGAGAAGGCGGTCAAGACGACGGGCGAGTGGCTCCCCGACGAGACGCTGCGCGCGCTGACGGAGTTCAAGGTCGGGATCAAGGGGCCGCTGACCACCCCGGTCGGCGGCGGGATCCGGTCGCTCAACGTCACGCTCCGTCAGGTCCTTGACCTCTACGCCTGCATCCGGCCGGTCCGGTACTTCGAAGGGGTGCCCTCCCCGGTGAAGGAGCCGCAGAAGGTCGACGTCGTCATCTTCCGTGAGAACACGGAGGACGTCTACGCCGGGATCGAATGGAGGGCCGGGAGCGCGGAGGCGAACCGCGTGCGCAACTTCCTGGTCGAGGAGATGGGCGCCGAGATCCGCGAGGAGAGCGCGATCGGGATCAAGCCGATGAGCGAGTTCGGCTCGAAGCGCCTGATCGCCGCGGCGATCCGCTACGCGATCCAGCGAGGCCGCTCGTCGGTGACCCTCGTCCACAAGGGGAACATCATGAAGTTCACCGAGGGCGCCTTCGCCGAATGGGGCTACGAGGTCGCGCGCGAGCAGTTCGGCGACCAGACGGCGCGCGAGGGTGAGGCGACCCCGGGGAAGGTCGTGATCAAGGACCGGATCGCCGACGCGATGTTCCAGCAGCTCCTGCTGCGTCCGGACGAGTACTCGGTGATCGCGACCCCGAACCTGAACGGCGACTACCTCTCCGACGCCGCCGCCGCGCAGGTCGGCGGGCTCGGGATGGCGCCCGGCGCGAACGTCGGCGACGAGGTGGCGGTCTTCGAGGCAACGCACGGCACCGCGCCGAAGTACGCCGGGCTCGACAAGGTCAACCCTGGCTCCCTCATCCTCTCCGGGGTGATGATGCTCGAGCACCTGGGTTGGAACGAGGCCGCTGGTCTGGTCATCAGCGGGCTGGAGCGCGCGATCCTCAATCGCACCGTGACCTACGATCTGGCCCGGCAGATGGAGGGCGCCACCGAGGTCTCGACCTCCGGTTTCGCCGAAGAGATCGTGAAGCGGATGTAGACGACGTGGCCTCCCGGGCCTCGTCCAAATTCTGTAACTCGATCTTTGTCAATATCTTGACGTTGCCGAGCGCGCGGCCCACCGGGGTCGCGCGCTCGGGATCTTTACCCCGACCGCGACTGTAGAACCGCAACGATATGGCTATTTCGACACTGAGAATCGTCCGGGCGGCGCCGGCGGAGGTCGAGACCCCGCTGCTGGTACTGCCGCGCTTCGAAGGAGACAAGGCCGTGCAGGGCGCGGCCGCGGAGGTCGACCGGCGCATGCAGGGCCGGCTCGCCCGGATCCTCGAGGGTGGTGACTTCGAGGGGAAGGTCGACGAGGCGCTCGTCGTCTACCCCCCGGTCGGGGCCATCGGTGCGGAGCGCGTGGTGCTGGTCGGGCTCGGCCGCCGCGACGAGTACACGCTGGAGCGGCTCCGGCGCGCGGTCGGTAGCGCGGTCCGTCAGGCCGAACGGGTCGGCGCCGACGGGATAGCGCTCCCATTCGACTTCCAGGATGAGCTCCCGGCCGAGAAGAGTGGCCTCCATGGCGCGCAGGCCGCGACCGAGGCCGCGGTCCTGGCGGCGTGGGATTTCCGCGCCTTCAAGACCAAGTCGACGGATGAGGCCGGTGGTCGCCGTTCCGAGGTCGTCTCCTTCATGCTCCTCGCCCGGGACGATGCCGAGGAGGCGGCGCTCGCGGAGGGCGCGCGCTACGGCGAGGTCGTGGGGCGGGCGGAGAATCTGGCGCGGGAGCTACAGGCCAACCCCGGCAACGTCGCTACCCCGACGTACCTGGCGAGTGTGGCGGAGCGGATCGCGCGTGAGCACGGCCTAGGGCTCACCGTCCTCGATCGCGCCGCGATGGAGCGGGAGGGGATGGGCGCGCTCCTCGCGGTGGCGCGGGGGAGCGAGGAGGAGCCGCGTTTCATCGTCTTGGAGTACAAAGGCGCGGGGGCGCCGGAGGGCGGACCGCTAGTCCTGGTCGGGAAGGGGATCACCTTCGACTCCGGCGGGATCTCGATCAAGCCGGCCGACCGGATGGAGGAGATGAAGTACGACATGTCCGGCGCCGCCGCCGTCCTCGGCGCGACGCAGGCGGTCGCCGAGCTCGGCCTCCCGGTGCACCTCGTCTCGATCATCCCCTCGACCGAGAACCTCCCCTCGGGGCGGGCGCTCAAGCCGGGCGACATCGTCCGGAGCCACCTCGGCAAGACGATCGAGATAGTCAACACCGACGCCGAGGGGCGGCTCATCCTGGCAGACGCCCTCTCGTATGCGCAGCGCTACCAGCCGAGCGCCATCGTGAACGCGGCGACGCTGACCGGCGCTTGCGTCATCGCGCTCGGTCACCACGCGATCGGGTTGATGGGGAACGACGACGCTCTGATCGACGAGGTGCGCGGCGCCGGCGAGCGGACCGGCGAGCGCTGCTGGCCGCTCCCCCTCTGGGATGCTTACCGCCCGCAGATCGACAGCAACTTCGCCGACCTCAAGAATACCGGCGGCCGCCCCGCGGGGACGATCACCGCCGGGCTCTTCCTCAAGGAGTTCGTGGGCGACGTCCCCTGGGTCCACCTCGACATCGCGGGGACCGCCTACCGGGACGAGCCCGCCCCCTACCTGCGCAAAGGCGCGACAGGTATACCTACCAGGTTGTTCATAGAATGGGTTCGCGCACGCTCGACGCACTGAGGCGGTTGTCTTCATACCTGAGGCCACGGACGGCGGGGCTGGCCGTTGCGTTCGGCGCGGTCGCCCTGGTACTGGCCGGGGAGGCCGCCGCCCAGACGCCGCCTGACCCGCCCCCCGCGCCTCCGGGCGACACCGCGCGTGTGCCGCAGGACAATATCCCACACGCGGACACGATCCCGGCTGTCGCGGACGATACCATTCCCGCGGTCGCGGGTGACACCATCCCGGCCGACACCCTCCGCCCCATCGTGGTGGTGGCACCGCTCCGGGCCGGGGAGGCGGCCGGGTGGGCCAACGGGGTCTGGGAGTGGGACCGGGCCGCGCTCCTGCGCTCGACCGCGGTGACCCTGAGCGACCTGCTGGCTCAGATCCCTGGGGTGACCCCGATCCGCTCGGGGTTCTGGGGGCATCCCGAAGCGGTCGCGCTCCCCGGCGGGACAGGCGGGTTGAACGAAATCTATCTCGACGGCTTCGCGCTCGACCCACTCGGCTCTTCGACCTACGACCTGTCTCGTCTGGAGCTGGTCAACCTGAACAGGGTCCGGGTCGAGCGGCGGGGCGCCGGTCTACGTATCGAGCTCGAGACCGTCGCGCCGACCGAGCACCAACCGTACTCTCTAGTCGAGGCCGGGACCGGAGATTATGGCGCCCGCCTCTTCCGCGGCACCTTCATGACCCCGCACTTCCTCGCCGGACCGCTCTCGCTCGGGATCGAACGCCTAGAAGGGGGCGGGTTGTTCAACGCCGAGCCCGCCACCACCTTCGCGGGGTGGATGAAATGGGTGCGCGGGATAGGTTCGGCCACGGTCCAGCTCGAGCTCCGTCGCAACACGGTCGAATGGCGGACCCCGGACAAGGTCGCGATGAAGGGGTTCCGCCAGGACTGGGTGGTCCGCGCCCGCACCCCGTTGGCCCAAGGGCTCACGGCCGAGGCCTTCCTGGGAGGATCGTCGATAGAGGACGAGAGCGCGGCGGGGACCCTCGAGATGTCTGGGCTCCAGGGCGGGGTCCGGGCGGCCTACCAGGGTACCAACGCCTGGTCCAGCTTCTCCTTGCGCGCGCGAGAGGAGCAGACCCTACCCGGGGTGGAGGCCGAGCTCGCCGGGGGTGCCCGCCTCCCCGGTAGGATCGACCTGAGCGGCGACTTCACTTTCGCCGACTGGCGGCACGGCCAGCAGGCGACGGCCTGGGGGGTACGCGCCGGTGTCGAGCCGATCGAGGGGGTGCGGCCGTTCGTCGAATGGAGCAGCGGTACCCGCGGGATCCCCGGGCTCCGCGACGGCGCCGACCGCGCGCTCTTCGCCGAGCGCGACGTGCTCCGTGCCGGCGCCGAGGTATCCTGGCGCGGCGCGACCTTGGGCGCCGCCTGGAACCGGATCGAAGCCGACGCGATCGCGGACTTCGGGCTTCCCTTCGACCGGACCGCCGCGTTCTTACCCGGCGGGAAGATGCAGGCGCTCGAGCTCAACGGCCGGGTCCCGCTCTTCTGGCGGCCGCTTCGGTTGGAAGGGTGGCTCTACTCCCGGCTGAGCGGCGATAACCACTGGATCTATCTCCCACCTCGGACGTGGCGCGCCGCGATCGCCTATTACGACAAGCCGCTCCCGAGCGGCAACCTCGAGATCGACGCCCGCCTCGAGCTCTCGCACCGCGGAGGGATGCTCATCCCCGCGATCGAAGACCCTGCCGTCGGTGCCGTCATGGCCGCGGTCCCGGGGCTGACCAGCCTCGATCTCTATCTCCAGATACGTATCCTGGATGTGCATGCCTTCGTCCGCTGGAACAACATCCTGCACCAGCTCTATCAGCAGGATCTCCCCGGGCGGTACTTCCCAGGTCAGCGGGCGTTCTACGGGATCAAGTGGCACTTCAGGAATTGAGGGTGACGTCCACGCTGGCCGATCCGCGTTGACCTCGACCTACCCTTCCAGTAACTTATCAGACTGCGGAGGGAATATGATCCGAAGTATGACGGGGTACGGCGCGGCGGAGCGCGATACCGCGGCGGGGCGGTTGCGGGCCGAGGTCAAGACAGTCAATCACGACACCTTTCGGGCGAGCCTCAAGCTCCCGCCCTCGCTCGAGCCCTACGAGGCGCAGGTCCGGGAGTGGCTGCGCAGCGAGCTCCCGCGCGGGCACGTCAACTACTCGCTCCGGATCGAGCTGCCGGAGGGCGAGGCGACGGATCGGGTGACCCTGAGCATCGACGAGGTGCGGGTCGCCGAGTACCTCCGCGCCTTCGCGGGGCTACAGGAGCGTTTCCACATCCCGGGTGAGATCGACCTGGCCACGATCGGGCGCTTCGGCGACATCTTCGTCCGGACACCGGCCGAGACGCCGTCGATCGAGCTCGACGACCTGCGTGAGGTCACCCTCGCCGCCGCCGTCGCGACGGTCGCGATGCGGGAGGAGGAGGGTGGGCGGCTGGCGGCCGACCTCGAGGAGCGGCTCGCCGCGATCGAAGCCGCCCTCGCCGTCATCGCCGAGCGCGCACCGGCGCGGTTGATCGCCGAACGGGACCGGTTGCGTGCGGCGATCGCGGAGCTCGCCGGCGACATCGCTACCGACGAGGAGCGTCTCGCCCGCGAGATCGCCTACCTCGCCGAGCGCTGGGACATCGGCGAGGAGTTGGTGCGGTTGCGGTCGCACATCGACTTCTTCCGGGGGATGCTCGGCCAGCCAGCCTCCGAGCCGGTCGGGAAACGCCTGCGCTTCATCTCCCAGGAGATGCTGCGCGAGGCGAACACGATCGGATCGAAGGCGAACGATGTAGCGATACAGCACCAGGTGGTCGCGATCAAGAACGAGATCGAGCGGCTGCGCGAGCAGGTGGAGAACGTAGAATGACGCTCCGCGGCTACCCGTTCCCGTTGGTGATCGCGGCTCCCAGCGGTGCCGGCAAGACGAGCCTCGCGCGTGCACTGGTCCAGCGCTACCCCGAGGAGGCGACCTTCTCGATCTCGGCGACCACCCGTGCACGCCGGGAACACGAGCGCGCGGGGAAGGACTACTATTTCGTAGACGACGCCGAGTTCGACGCGATGATCGAGGCCGGCGAGCTCGTCGAGTGGGCCATCGTCCACGGGCGTCGCTACGGCACGCCTCAGCGCGGGGTGCGCGAGGGGATCGAGGCCGGTCGCGTCGTCGTGCTCGATATCGATGTACAGGGGGCGCGGCAGATCCGGCGCGCCTTCGAGGACGCGGTCCTGGTCTTCATCTTGCCGCCCTCGGCCGCCGAGCTGAACCGCCGGCTCACCGGACGCGGCACGGAACAGGACGAGGATCGGCTACGTCGTCTACGCGGCGCTCGCGTCGAGCTCGAGGCGGCGGCGGAGTTCGACTACGTGATCGTCAACGACGATTTCGACCGGGCCTTCCAGGCCCTGGAAGCGATCTTCCTCGCCGAACGCCACCGTACCTTCCGGCTGGTGGGGCTGGGGAGCGAGTTGAAGCGTCTGGACGAAGAGTTGGGTCAGTTACTCGAAAGGAGCGAGTGATGCAGGTCTTTTCACCGGGTAGTGTGGCCAGGCACACCGGCAGCAAGTACCTCGGCGTACTGGTCGCGGCGAAGTATGCGCGCGAGTTGAACGCGTTGCCGCGGGAGGCGGTCCCGGCCGGTCTCGAGGTCAAGTTGACCACCCGCGCGCTCGAGGCGCTGGTGCGCGGCGACATCAAGTTCGAGCTGGTCAAGCGTCGTCCCCGCGCCGCGCTCTAGCAGGTGATGTCCCGTCGGCTGGCGCCACGCAGGCCGTGGCGGGAGCGCCGTATCGTGCTCGGCGTTTCCGGGGGGATAGCCGCGTACAAGGCCGCCCAGCTCGCGCGGGACCTGACCCAACTCGGCGCGGAGGTCGACGTGGTCATGACCCGCGCCGCTCATGATTTCATCGGTCCCATCACCTTCGAGGCGCTGACCGGCAGGCCGGTCCATTCCGAGCTGATCCAGACCGGTCACGCGCTCGATCACATCCGGCTGGCCCGGTCCGCCGATCTGGTTTGCGTCGCTCCCGCGACCGCGGACCTGATTGCTCGGGCGGCGACGGGCCGGTCCGACGACCTCCTCACCGCCATCCTCCTCGCCACCGAGGCGCCGGTCTTGATCTGCCCCGCGATGAACGATCGGATGTGGTCGCACCCGCAGACGCAGGCTAACGCGGCCCGGCTGCGCGACGAACTCGGCTACACGATCGTCGGGCCGGCGGTGGGGCCGCTGGCGTACGGCGAGGGTGAGGGAGCGGGGCGGTTGGTGGAGCCGGAGCTCATCATCGAACAGATCGGCCGCGCGCTGGAGGTCGGCGGGGGGCGGGGGAGTGGGCGGGAACGCTCGCAGAGCCCGTTCGCTGGCAAGAAGATAGTGGTCACCGCCGGCCCTACCCGCGAGCCGGTCGACCCGGTGCGGGTCCTCTCGAACCGCTCGTCGGGGAAGATGGGGTTCGCGTTGGCGCAGGCGGCGTGGCGCAGGGGCGCGGAGGTCGTCTTGATCGCGGGGCCCACCGCCGTCGCGCCGCCGCCGGGGCCGGAGCTGCGCCGGATCGAGACGGCGGCGGAGATGGAGGCCGCGGTCCGGGCGGCACTTCCGGATGCCGATGCGTTGATCATGGCCGCGGCGGTCGCGGATTTTCGGCCCGCGGCGCCGGCGGGGGAGAAGATCAAGAAGTCGCAGGCGCCGTCGTCTATCGAACTCGAGCCTGCGCCCGACGTGCTTCGTGCCACCCGCGACGCGCGGCCGCCCGGGATGGTCGCGGTGGGGTTCGCGCTGGAGACCGAGAACGCGCGCGAGCACGCCCGCCAGAAGCTCGAGTCCAAGGGGCTGGACCTGATCGTCTTGAACGAGGCGTCCAAGCCCGGCGCGGGTTTCGAGGTAGACACCAACCAGGTGGTGATCATCGACCGTGAGGGCGCCGCCGAGGAGCTCCCGCTCCTCTCCAAGGACGAGGTCGCCGAGGTGATCCTCGATCGGTTGGCCACCCTGTTTCCCGACGTCCCATGAACGCGCGCGCCGAATTCCTGCGCTTTCTCCGGCAACGGCGTGAGGCCGGGGAGTCCGAGCTATTCCTCGACGGGGTGACCGCGGCCGAGGTGCTGGCGCTGCTCGGTCCGGCGAAGTCGCAACCATTTGCGTCGCGGGTGGCTGCTGGCACGGAAGTTCATTCGGCCGGATCGGGGCGAGGCCAGGTGGCTGGCGCGGCACGGGGGAGCTTGTTGCAGCTGCTAGCCGAGCATGCGCCGGGGGTGGTCGGTGCTGGACGCGGCGCGACGGCTGCCGCCGGCGCGGCGGACCGGGTGGATGCGGGAGCTTCGGGCGCGGCTACGTCTGGTTCTGGTGCCGCTGTCGATCTCCCGGTATTGGCCCAGGAGGTCGCTGGTTGTACCCGGTGCCGGCTGCACGAGCAACGACAGCGGGTGGTCTTCGGCGAGGGTAACCCAGAGGCGCGGGTGGTCGTGGTAGGCGAGGCGCCGGGTAGGGAGGAGGACCGGACCGGGCGACCCTTCGTCGGGGCCGCGGGGAAGCTGCTGGATCTCCTGCTCATGACGGCGGGGTTTCCGCGCGAGGAGGTCTACATCTGCAACGTCATCAAGTGTCGGCCGCCGGAGAACCGTAACCCGATGCGGGACGAGGTGGAGGCCTGTTCGCGCTATCTCCACCGGCAGCTGGCGGCGATCAAGCCTACCGTCCTCATCGCGGTGGGTAAGTTCGCCGCCCAGACTCTCGTGGGTACGGAGCAGAGCATCAGCTCGCTGCGCGGCCGTGTGCACAGGTACCAGGGGATTCCGCTGGTCGTCAGCTTCCACCCCGCCTTCCTCCTGCGCAGCCCGCAGTGGACCCGTGCCGCCTGGGATGACTTCCAGCTCCTCAGGAAGCTGCTGGACGAATCGCTGTCGGCCGGCGGCGCGGCTTGAGCCGCGGCCGGTTCTATCATCTCTCAACTCTGTAATGTTGGTGTGCCTGAGGTTACGGGCAGGTGCCTTGACGCGGGGTAGGGGAGGTCGTACCCTCATCCTCGATCGGACACCTGCGCCAGCCCCGAACTGCGGGTGGCGCATTCTACCCTGGCGTTGACTCGATGAATCGGCGTGATTTCCGTGAAGCGGGTGGCGTGGCGACGGCGCCCGTGATAGACCGCCAATTGCCGTATTCTCCCGAGGCGGAGATCGCGGTGCTCGGCGGGATGTTGATCGACCCGGACGCGGTGGCGAAGGCCATCGAGCTGGTCGACGACTCGATGTTCTACCGGGAGTCGAACCGCCGCATCTTCCGGGCGATGGCCCGCCTGTTCCAGAGCGGACAGGCGCTGGACCCCGTGACGGTCAGCGAGGAGCTGAAGAAGACCGACGAGCTCGAGGCGGTCGGCGGGCTCGCCTACCTGGCCGAGCTCCTCGACGCGGTCCCGACCGCCGCGAACCTGGAGTACCACGCGCGCATCGTCCGGGAGAAGGCGACGCTGCGGCGTCTGATCGAGGCATCCACCCAGGTCATCCAGGACGTCTACGAGATCGGCGAGCGGACGGTCGAGGAGATCCTCGACAGCGCGGAGCAGCGGATCTTCCAGGTCGCGCAGTCGCAGGAGCGGGAAGGGTTCGTCTGGATCAAGAAGATCCTCTATCCCACCTTCGAGCAGATCGAAAAGCTGCAGTCGGCGGAGGGGGGGATCACCGGGGTCCCGAGCGGGTTCCACGATCTGGACGAGATGACCGGTGGCTTCCAGAGGGGGGATCTCGTCATCCTCGCGGCCCGGCCGAGTATGGGGAAGACCTCGATCGTGGTCGGGATGGCGCTGCACGCCGCGATCATGCACCAGATCCCGGTGGCGATCTACTCCCTCGAAATGTCGAAGGAACAGATCGTACAGCGGATGCTCTGCCACGAAGCGCTGGTCGACCTCGGCCGTCTCCTGCGCGGCCGTCTCTCCGACGACGACTACGTCCGACTCGCGCAGGCCGCCGGGCACCTGAACACCGCCCCGATCTGGATAGACGACACCGGCTCGCTCAGCGTGATGGAGATGCGGGCCAAGGCGCGTCGTCTCAAGGCCGACGTCCCGAACCTCGGGATGATCGTCCTCGACTACGTCCAGCTGATGGCAGGCGGGAGCGGGGGCGCCGAGAACCGGCAGCAGGAGGTGAGCCAGATCAGCCGCGGCCTCAAGTCGCTGGCGAAGGAGCTCGGGGTCCCGATCATCGCCTTGTCGCAGCTCTCCCGCGCCCCCGAGCAGCGTACGGATCACCGCCCCCAGCTCTCGGACCTGCGCGAATCCGGCGCCCTAGAGCAGGACGCCGACCTGGTCATGTTCCTCTACCGCCCCGAACGGTACATGACCCCCGCCGAGGCGGAGGAGAAGGGGATGGTCGGGAAGGCCGAGCTGATCATCGGGAAGCAGCGCAACGGCCCCACCGGGATCGTCGATCTCTACTTCCGCAAGGAGTCGACGCGGTTCGAGTCGGTGACGCGAAGGGAAGGGCCCTGAACCGACGTCCTATTTCCCTCACGCGGCGCAGGCGCGCAAGGCGAGGTTGAGGAGGATGGTCAGGACGACGGAGAGAATGATACTCCACAGGCACCCCTCCTTGCGGAATCTGACCTCCATCTCTCCTCCTCCGCGATACGTGGCACCGGGGCGTGGGGTGTGCAGGCATCGTGCCCTATTCCGGTAACCCTCGCCCGTTTTCGGGGTAAATCACCTACATGGCATCTATCAGGACCACGTTTTTCTGTACCGAATGCGGTAACGAGACGCCGCGGTGGGCGGGGCAGTGCCCGGCGTGCCATGCCTGGAACACCCTCGTAGAAGAGCCGCGCCGGCGCGGCGGGGCGCGGGGTGGCGGACGGGGCGGGGCGCCGGGCGCCGGCGCCGTGGTGCGTGCACGCCGTTCGTCGCCCGCGCGGTTGGGCGACGTCGTCGGTGGCGACGAAGCCCGCTGGCGCACCGGTCTCGACGAGTTCGACTTCGTCCTCGGCGGCGGCGTGGTTCCTGGCTCGCTGGTGCTCGTGGGGGGCGAGCCGGGGATCGGGAAGAGCACGTTGCTCCTCCAGGTCGCGGCGCGCCTCGAGGCGGCCGGCCACCCGGCGCTCTACGTCTCGGGTGAGGAGTCCGCGGCGCAGGTGAGGCTGCGCGCCGACCGGATCGCGGGTGGCGCTGCCGACGTCGTCTTCCTGGCCGAGACAGAGCTGGAGACGATCCTGGCGCACGCCACGGAGCGTGGGCCGGAGGTCCTCTTCATCGACTCGATCCAGACGGTTTACACCCCCGAGTTCGAGGGGGCGCCGGGGAACGTGAGCCAGGTGCGGGAGTGCGCGGCGCGGCTGCAGCGTTACGCCAAGGAGAACGGTGTTGCGGTCTTCCTGGTCGGGCACGTGACGAAGGGCGGGGTGGTGGCGGGTCCGAAGACCCTCGAGCACATCGTCGACACCGTACTCTATTTCGAGGGGGCGGGTGACCTCGACCACCGGGTGTTGCGCGCTACCAAGAACCGTTTCGGCGGTGCCGACGAGATCGGTGTCTTCCGTATGACCGCGGGCGGTCTGGCCCCGGTCGCGAACCCGTCGGAGCTCTTCCTCGGCGAGCGGACCGAGGGGGTGAGCGGCGCGGCGGTCGTCGCGACGATGGAGGGGACGCGCCCGCTCCTGGTCGAGGTGCAGGGGCTTTGCACGCGGGCGAGCTACGGCGCGGCGCAGCGGGTGAGCACGGGTTACGACCGGCAGCGGCTCGCCCTTCTCCTGGCCGTCCTCGAGAAACGGGCGGGGATCACCTTCGGCGAGCTCGATGTATTCCTCAACGTCGTGGGTGGTGTCCGGCTGGTCGAGACCGCGGGGGATTTGGCGGTCGCGGCGGCGTTGGCGTCGAGCGTCTTCGACCGCGTGGTCCCCGGTGATGCGGTTTTCGTCGGCGAGATCGGGCTTGGCGGCGAGTTGAGGGCGGTCGGCCAGGTCGAGCGACGGCTGGCCGAGGCGGCGCGGATGGGGTTCCGCCGTGCCTACCTTCCCCGCCGAGCTGTCCCCGCACGCCCCCCCGCGGGGCTGGAGGTGGTGGGGCTCAAGGATGTCGCGCAGTCGATGGAGCAGATTTTCGGATGACGTCTGAAGTAGTAAGAGATACGTTCGGGGAGCACGGTTCCGGTCAGGTTGGAGAGCGGCGAGCCGCGGTGGTGGTTGCGGCTGGCGGCGCGGGCCGGCGGATGGGCGGGGTGCGCAAGCAATACCTCGAGCTCCTCGGCGAGCCGATCCTGGTCCATTCGCTGCGACCCTTCCTTGCCCACCCCGAGATCGGGTGGGTGGTGGTGGCGATCCCGCCGGAGGATGTGAAGGATCCGCCCGAATGGCTGACGGGGCTCGACCCGCGCATCGTCGTCGTCGCGGGTGGGCCGGAGCGCGGCGACTCGGTGCGGCTCGCCCTCGAGGCGGTCCCGGAGGAGGCCGAGGTCGTATTGGTACACGACGCCGCGCGCCCCCTGGTCGACCGGGAGACGATCGACCGCGTCCTGGCCGCCGCCTTCGGCGGGGTGGGCGCGGTGGCGGCGGTACCGCTGGCCGATACGCTGAAAGAGGTCGACGCCGCCGGGCGGATCACCGCGACCCCCGACCGCCGCCGGTTCTGGCGGGCGCAGACGCCGCAGGGGTTCCCGCGTCGTCTACTCCTGGACGCGGCGCGGCGGGCAGCGGAAGAAGGGTACGTGGCGACCGACGACGCGGCGCTGGTCGAGCATTACGGCGGTGAGGTGATCGTCGTCGAAGGCTCGGCCGAGAACTTCAAGGTGACCACGCCGGCGGACCTGGTGGTCGCGGAATCGATACTGCGGTCGCGGCCGACGCCGGCCGCGCGAGAATCGGTGGGTCGAGCGCCGGATCGTCTAGCCGAACCGACCCCGGCTGCCGTCGGCGTGGCTGAAGACGTCCGGCGCGGCGACGAGGCGCGGGTGGCGCGGCGTGCGCCCGTCGTCGTCATCCCGTTCCGCAGCTCCGCGGAGCAGGATCGGGAGGGGCGCAAGGTGGCCTCGCACCTGCGGGCCGGAGGGCTGATCGCCTATCCGACCGAGACGGTTTACGGCCTTGGGAGCGCGGTCCAACCTGAGGCGTTGGAGAGGTTGGCGGCGTTGAAGGGGCGGGACCCCAACTCCCCGTTCCTGTTGCTGATCGAAGGGCCGGAGCAGCTGCCGGAGCTCGCCTGGACGGAGAGCGCGTTGCGCCTTGCGGCCGCCTTCTGGCCCGGCCCGCTCACGCTGGCGCTCGTCGCACCCACCGGCCGTTTCCCCGACCGTGTTCTGGGGCCGGGCGGCACCGTGGCTGTCCGTTCGTCGCCGCACCCAGCGGTCCGCGCGATCTTGGCGGCGTTCGGCGAGCCGATCACGTCTACCAGCGCCAATATGAGCGGCGCCCGGCCGGCCAGGGGCGCGAGTGGCGCGGTAGCGGTAGCGGAGCAGATGGGGGCGCCAACGGACCTCTGGGTCATCGATGGCGGGACGCTGCCGCCGTCGCCCCCTTCGACGATCGTCGACTGTTCCGGCCAGCGTCCGCGTGTCGTGCGCGAAGGGGCCATCTCGGTCACGACGCTGGCCGGCGCGATCGGCTATATCGATGTCGGACCGAGAACGTAGCCGGGTCGACGATGAACCCGACCACCCATCAACCCGACCGAGGAGGTGCCGTGACCGGAAGTTCGCAGCCAGGATCGGCAAGCGAGCCGACCACTTACAACATCCTCTGCGTCTGTACCGGTAACACCTGCCGCAGTCCGATGGCCGAAGCTATCCTGCGGAATGAGATAGCCCTACGCGGGTGGCGGCACGTCAGGGTCGGGTCGGCCGGGATCGCGGCCGCCACTGGCGAGCCCGCCGCCGAGAGCGCCCGGCTCGTGGCGGGCGAGGCCGGCCTCGATCTCTCCGGCCACGCCGCTCGGCGCCTCACCCACGAGTTGGTGGACTGGGCCGACCTGATCCTGGTCATGTCGCCGTCGCATCGCAACGCGGTCGCCCGGCTCGGGGGCGGGGAGAAGACCGCGCTCATCACCGAGTTCGAACAGGGGGAGGCGCGCCCGGTCGACGACCCCTTCGGCGGTGATCCCGGGACCTATAGGCGGACCTTCAGGCGTCTCGAATCGGCGATCTCCGCGCTCCTCGAGCGTCTCGAGACCATCGTTGCACCCTGACTCCAGCATGTCGAGCACAACATCAGAGTCGACCGTGAACTCCGCGCCGCCCGGCGCCATCACCCCGGCGACGCGCCTGATCGCGCTCCTCGGCGACCCAGTGTCCCATTCCCTCTCGCCGCGCTTCCAGAACGCCGCCTTTCGCGCCGCGGGTGTGGACGGCGTATACCTCGCGCTTCGCTGTAGCGGCGCCGACGTCCCCGGGTTGCTTCGCGGGATAGCCCGCGCCGGCGGCGGTGGCAACGTGACCGTCCCGCACAAGGCGGTCGCGGCCGAGAGCGTCGAACTGCGTACCTCGGCGGTCGAGCGGACCGGCGCCTGCAACACCTTCTGGCTGGAGGACGGCAAGGTCTGCGGCGACAACACCGATGTCGCCGGGGTCCGGGCCGCCATCCGGGCGCTCATCGGTGATCCCGCGGGCGCGCGCGTCCTGCTGGTCGGGGCAGGGGGGGCGGCGCGGGGTGCGGTCGCGGCGTTGTTGGACGACGACGTCGCCTCGATCCACCTCCTCAACCGCACCCCCGCTCGTGCCCGGGACCTCGTCGAAGCCTTCCCCGAGGGTTCGGCGCTCGGCATCGTCACCGGCGTCGCTGAGCTCCGCGGCGAGCGCTTCGACCTCGTGATCAACGCCACCTCGGTCGGGCTGCACCCCGGCGACCCGCTCCCGTTCGAGTTCGATACGGTCGGCGGTGTGGGCGCGGCACTCGACCTGGTCTACGCACCCGGCGAAACGCGTTGGGTACGCGAGGCGCGGGCGGCCGGGATCCCGGCCGCCGATGGGATCGAGATGCTGTTGCACCAAGGGGCCGCCGCCTTCGAGCGCTGGTGGTCGCGACCCGCGCCGCTCGAGGTGATGCGCGCCGCGCTTTCTTGATACGCCCTACGCCGGTGCGGGGGAGGATGAGCGTTGGGCGCGCCCTGCCCGCGTAACGCAGATCAACTTTGGCGAGCGAACGTGGAGGGGAGGACGCGGCGCGCCCGTTCGACGTCGTCTACCGCGCACCCCGAACGATCTCTCGGGCAACGCGGCGGGTGGTGCGTGACGGGCGCGGATATGGTATCTTTTTGTCGTAGGTTCGTTGACTACATCCGAGATCATGTGAATCGATGCTCTGTCTGCCAGGGGCACGTGCCCTTTCTCCGTTCCGTCTGGATAGATTGTTGCAGGCGACCCGCGAGGTCGAGCCGTCTATCTCCAGTATCCACGCAGAGTTCTATCACTTCGTAGATTTGGTCGAGCCGCTGGGTACCGCCGAACGGGCGGCGCTGGAGCGGCTGCTTCATTATGGGGATCGCTCGGTGAACCCCTCTCCGGGCAGTACGCACCTCCTCGTGATACCTCGCCCGGGGACGATCTCGCCCTGGTCGAGCAAGGCCACCGATATCGCGCAGAACTGCGGGCTACAGAAGGTCAGGCGCATCGAGCGCGGGGTGCTGTACACACTCGAGACCTCGGCCGCTCTGGACGACGCGGCCCTCCGGCGTGTCGCCGCGCTGATCCACGACCGGATGACCCAAGTCGTCGTCCGCGGACTCGAGGAGGCCGAGGTCCTTTTCCAGTCCGGCCAGCCCAAGGATCTGTCCACGGTCGACATCCTGGGCAGCGGCCGCGCCGCCCTCGTCCAGGCCAACCGCGACCTCGGCCTCGCCTTGGCCGAGGACGAGATCGACTACCTCGTGGCGACCTTCCAGGCGCTCGATCGCAACCCGACCGACGTCGAGCTCATGATGTTCGCTCAGGCGAACTCCGAGCACTGCCGCCACAAGATCTTCAACGCCGATTGGGTGATCGACGGGGAGCGGCAGCAGAGCTCCCTCTTCGGGATGATCCGCAACACCTATCGCGCGCACCCCGACGGTATCCTCTCGGCGTACAAGGACAACGCCGCGGTGATCACCGGCTTCCCGAGCCGCCGCTTCTTCCCGGATTCCGAGAGCCGCGAGTACGAGTACCATGAGGAGGATGTTCACATCCTCATGAAGGTGGAGACGCACAACCACCCCACCGCCATATCCCCGTTCCCCGGGGCGGCGACCGGGTCGGGTGGTGAGATCCGCGACGAGGGGGCGACCGGCCGGGGCGCTCGCCCCAAGGCCGGGCTCTGCGGCTTCTCCGTCTCCAACCTGCGCATCCCGGGCGCCGAGCGCCCCTGGGAGACGGATCACGGCAAGCCGGAGCAGATCGTCTCCGCGCTCGACATCATGATCGAGGCCCCATTGGGTGCCGCGGCCTACAACAACGAGTTCGGCCGTCCCAACATCGCCGGCTACTTCCGTACCTTCGAGGAGGTCGTCCCGGGACCGGAGGGTGAGGAGATCCGCGGCTATCACAAGCCGATCATGATCGCGGGCGGGGTCGGCAACATCCGCCCCGAGCACGTGGAGAAGGCGCGCATCCCGGTGGGCGCCAAGCTGATCGTCCTCGGCGGGCCGGCGATGCTGATCGGGCTGGGCGGTGGCGCGGCCTCCAGCATGAACACCGGGACCAGCCAGGCCGAACTCGACTTCGCCTCGGTCCAGCGCGACAACGCCGAGATCCAGCGCCGCTGCCAGGAGGTCATCGACCAGTGCTGGCAGCTCGGCGAGGCGAACCCGATCCTCTCGGTCCACGACGTCGGCGCCGGCGGGATCTCCAACGCGATCCCCGAGATGGTCAACGACAGCACCCGCGGCGCCCGGATCGACCTGCGCGCGATCCCTTCCGCCGACCCGCACCTCTCGCCGATGGAGATCTGGTGCAACGAGTCGCAGGAGCGCTACGTCCTGGCCGTCGAGCCGGAGCGGTTGGCCGAGTTCCAGGCGATCTGCGAGCGGGAACGCTGCCCCTTCGCCGTGATCGGCGAGGCGACCGAGGAACGGCGGCTGGTGGTATACGACGACTACTTCGGCAACACCCCGATCGACCTCCCCCTCGAGGTCGTCCTCGGCAAGCCGCCGCGGATGCTGCGCGACGTACAGCGCCGGCCGGCGCCGCGGAAGCCCTTCGAGACCGGCGGGATCGACCCGTACGAGGCCGCGCAGCGGGTGCTGCGGCTCCCCGCGGTGGCCGACAAGACCTTCCTCATCACGATCGGCGATCGCACCGTCGGCGGCCTCGTCGCCCGCGACCAGATGGTCGGGCCGTGGCAGGTCCCGGTCTCGGACGTGGGGGTGACTGCGACGGCGTTCCATGGCTATACCGGCGAGGCGCTGGCGATGGGCGAGCGCACACCCGTCGCCCTCATCGACCAGGCCGCATCGGCGCGCATGGCCGTGGGCGAGGCGCTCACCAACATCGCCGCGGCGCGGATCCGGGAGTTGGGCGACGTCGTCCTCTCGGCCAACTGGATGGCCGCGGCGGGTCACCCGGGCGAGGACGTGGGGCTGTACGAAGCGGTACGTGCGGTCGGGCTCGAGCTCTGTCCGGCGCTCGGGATCGCCATCCCCGTGGGTAAGGACTCGCTCTCGATGAAGACGGTCTGGCGCGAAGACGGCGAGGCGAAGTCGGTCACGGCGCCGCTCTCGCTGATCGTCTCTGCCTTCGCGCCGGTCCTCGACATCCGCCGGACCCTCACCCCCGAGCTGCGCACCGATCTCGGCGCGACCGACCTGATCCTGATCGACCTCGGCCGCGGCCGCAACCGGTTGGGCGGCTCGGCGCTCGCTCAGGTCTATAAGCAGGTCGGCGACCAGGCCCCGGACCTCGACGACCCCGAGCTCTTCAAGCGCTTCTTCGCCACGATCCAGCAGCTCAACGAGCGCGGGCTCGTCCTGGCGTACCACGACCGCTCCGACGGCGGCCTCTTCGCGACCATCGCGGAGATGGCCTTCGCGGCGCGGACCGGCGTCACGATCGAGCTCGACGACCTCGGCGACGACCCGCTCGCGGCGCTCTTCGCCGAGGAGCTCGGTGCCGTGATCCAGGTCCGCCGGGCCGACCTCGACGAGGTGCTGGAGCTCCTCCGCGCCGCCGGGTTGAACGAATGCAGCACCCTGCTCGGCGCACCGAACGCCGACGACCGCCTGGTCTTCGAGTTCGCCGGCCGCGAGTGGCTCGCCGGCCCCCGCGTCGACTTCCAGGCAGCGTGGTCGGAGACGTCGTACCTCATGCAGTCGCGGCGGGACAACCCCGCCTGCGCCGAAGAGGAGTACCGCGCGCTCTGGGACCGCACCGATCCCGGGCTCAACGCCGTCGTCACCTTCGATCTAGACGACGACGTCGCCGCCCCCTTCATCGCGACCGGTGCCCGGCCCAAGGTGGCTATCCTCCGTGAGCAGGGGGTCAACGGCCAGCTCGAGATGGCCGCGGCGTTCGATCGGGCCGGCTTCGCCGCCGTCGACGTCCATATGAGTGACATCATCGCCGGCAGGGTCTCGCTGCGCGACTTCCACGGGGTCGCCGCCTGCGGTGGCTTCTCCTACGGCGACGTCCTCGGCGCGGGGCAGGGGTGGGCGAAGTCGATCCTCTACAACGCCCGCGCCCGCGACGAGTTCGAGGCCTTCTTCCACCGCGGCGATACCTTCGCCATCGGGGTCTGCAACGGCTGCCAGATGATGTCGGGGCTCACCGAGCTGATCCCCGGCGCCGAGTCCTGGCCGCGCTTCGTGCGCAACCTCTCCGAGCAGTTCGAGGCGAGGCTGGCGCTCGTCGAGGTGCTGGATTCGCCCTCGATCTTCCTGCGCGGGATGGCCGGCTCGCGCATCCCGATCGTCGTCTCGCACGGCGAGGGGCGGGCCCAATTCGCCGAGGGGGTCGACCCCGCCGAGCTGGTGCGGCAGGGGATAGTCGCGCTCCGCTACGTGGACAACCACGGCCGCGTCGCCGAGCGCTTCCCGGCCAACCCCAACGGCTCGCCCTTGGGGATCACCGGGCTCACCACACCCGACGGACGGTTCACCATCATGATGCCACACCCCGAGCGCGTCTTCCGGGCGGTCCAGTTCTCCTGGCGCCCCCGCGAATGGACCGAGGACTCGCCCTGGATGAGGATCTTCCGCAATGCCCGGGTATGGTTGGGGTGACGCACGCGGCTAGGCGGCGGGCTCACGCCGGAATGGTCTTGACACGGATTCGAGCGCTCGTTATTGTGTTGGGCTAGGGACAATACGCGCGTTTCAATTACCATTCCGACGTCTTGGACGTGGCGGGGGGTCCTCACAGGTTCCCCCGCTTTGTCGTACCTGGTGGGAGGCACGTTGCGGCAACCAGCGTTGTTGGCTTTGGAAGATGGCAGCCTATTCTGGGGGGTGTCCATCGGCGCCACAGGACAAACTGTCGGGGAAGTAGTTTTCAACACCGCCACGACAGGTTACCAGGAGATCCTCACCGACCCATCCTACGCTCGACAGATCATTACTTTCACTTATCCCCATATCGGCAACACCGGCACCAACCCCGAGGACGAAGAGTCCGACCAGGTGAGGGCGGCCGGTCTGGTCATCAAACACCTCTCTCCGATCGTCAGCAACTGGCGTTCACGGCGGTCGTTGGAAGAGTATCTGACGGAGAGGAACGTCATCGGGATAGCCGAGGTGGACACGCGGCGTCTGACGCGTATCCTGCGTGAGAAGGGCGCGCAGAACGGCTGTATCGTCTCCGGTGACTCGATCGACCCCGACGCGGCGCTGGCCGCGGCGCGGGCGTTCCCGGGGCTGAAGGGGATGGACCTGGCGAAGGTGGTGTCGACCATGACCCCGTACGAATGGACCGAAGGGAGCTGGCGGTTAGGGGAGGGGTTCGGGAAGCGGGAAGACTACCCGTACCACGTCGTCGCCTACGATTACGGCGTCAAGCGCAATATCCTGCGTCTGCTCGCAGACCGCGGGTGCCGGCTGACCGTGGTGCCGGCGGAGACGCCGGCGTCCGAGGTTCTTGCGCTGGATCCGGATGGGGTCTTCCTCTCCAACGGCCCGGGGGACCCGGAGCCGTGCACGTACGCGATCGAGGCGATCGCCGAGATCGTGGACCGCGGGGTCCCGGTATTCGGGATCTGCCTCGGACACCAGCTACTCGGTCTGGCGAGCGGTGCGCGGACGGTCAAGATGAAGTTCGGTCATCACGGCGCGAACCACCCCGTGATCGACCTCGACACCGGACGCGTGGCCATTACCAGCCAGAACCATGGCTTCGCGGTCGACGAGGCGACCTTGCCGACGAACCTGCGTGCCACGCACCGTTCGTTGTTCGACGGCTCGTTGCAGGGGATCCATCGCACGGACCGGCCGGCGTTCGCCTTCCAGGGACACCCGGAGGCGAGCCCGGGTCCGCATGACGTGGCCTCTCTCTTCGACCATTTCATTGACCTGATCGACGAATATCGCGCCCGGCGGTGATCCCCGCCGGGCTTTTTGGAAATGGCCACGAGTGACGTGAACGAATATGCCGAAGCGGACCGACATAAATAGCATAATGATCATCGGCGCGGGCCCGATCGTGATCGGGCAGGCGTGCGAGTTCGATTATTCCGGGGCCCAGGCCTGCAAGGCGTTGCGCGAGGAGGGGTACCGCGTGGTGCTGGTCAACTCCAACCCCGCCACGATCATGACCGACCCCGAAACCGCCGATGCGGTCTACATCGAGCCGGTGTACTGGACTACGGTCGCCCGTATCATCGAGCTGGAGCGCCCGGACGCGCTCCTCCCGACCATGGGCGGTCAGACGGCGCTCAACTGCGCGCTCGACCTTGCCCGCGAGGGGGTGCTCGACCGGTTCGGCGTCGAGCTGATCGGCGCCTCGCGCGAGGCGATCGCGAAGGCGGAGGACCGCGAGCTCTTCCGCGATGCGATGAAGGCGATCGGCCTCGAGACTCCGCGCTCGGCGATCGCGCACACTCTGGAAGAGGCCGAGCGGGTCGTCGAGGAGATCGGGTTCCCCTGCATCATCCGCCCGTCGTTCACGCTCGGTGGGACCGGCGGCGGGATCGCCTACAACCGTGAGGAGTTCCTCGAGATCTGCGAGCGCGGGCTCGACCTCTCGCCGATCCACGAGCTCCTCATCGAAGAGTCGGTCCTCGGTTGGAAAGAGTACGAGATGGAGGTCGTGCGCGACCGCAACGACAACTGCATCATCGTCTGCTCGATCGAGAACTTGGACCCGATGGGGGTGCACACCGGCGACTCGATCACGGTCGCGCCGGCGCAGACCCTCACCGACCGCGAGTACCAGATCATGCGCAACGCTTCGATCGCGGTGCTGCGCGAGATCGGCGTCGATACGGGGGGCTCGAACGTGCAGTTCGCCGTCAACCCCGCGGACGGCCGGATGGTCATCATCGAGATGAATCCACGCGTCTCGCGCTCCTCGGCGCTCGCCTCGAAGGCGACGGGCTTCCCGATCGCCAAGGTCGCGGCCAAGCTCGCGGTCGGCTACACCCTCGACGAGCTGCGCAACGAGATAACCGGCGGCGTGACGCCGGCCTCCTTCGAGCCGACGATCGACTACGTGGTCACTAAGGTGCCGCGCTTCGCCTTCGAGAAGTTCCCGGCCGCCGACAAGACCCTTACGACGCAGATGAAGTCGGTCGGCGAGGTGATGGCGATCGGGCGTACCTTCCAGGAGTCGCTGCAGAAGGCGCTGCGCGGGTTGGAGGCGGGGGTGGACGGCCTCGATGAGAAGGTCGATATCGCGAGCGACGACGCGCGCGACATCATCCACCGCGAACTAGCCATCCCGGGGCCGGACCGTCTGTGGTATATAGGCGACGCCTTCCGCGCCGGGTTCTCGGTGGAAGAGGTCCACGAGCTGTCGAAGATCGACCCATGGTTCCTGGTCCAGATCGAGGAGCTGGTCGAGCTCGAAAGGTGGGTCGCCGAACAGGGGCTCGGGGCGCTGGATGCGCGTACGCTGCGTATGCTGAAGCAGAAGGGGTTCTCCGACCGGCGGCTCGCCACGCTGACCGGAACCCGTGAAGACGCGATCCGCAAGCTGCGCCACGAGTACGGTGTGCGCCCGGTCTACAAGCGCGTCGACACCTGCGCCGCGGAGTTCGCGTCGACTACCGCGTACATGTACTCGACCTACGACGAGGAGTGCGAGGCGGACCCCAGCCGGCGCAGGAAGATCATGGTGCTGGGCGGCGGCCCGAACCGGATCGGGCAGGGGATCGAGTTCGACTACTGCTGCGTGCACGCGGCGCTCGCGCTGCGCGAGGATGGGTTCGAGACGATCATGGTCAACTGCAACCCCGAGACCGTCTCGACCGATTACGACACCTCCGATCGCCTCTACTTCGAGCCGGTCACCCTGGAGGACGTGCTCGAGATCATCGAGCGGGAGAAGCCGGAAGGGGTGATCGTCCAGTACGGCGGTCAGACCCCGCTCAAGCTCGCCCGGGCGCTGGAGGCCGCCGGGGTCCCGATCATCGGCACGACCCCCGACTCGATCGACCTGGCGGAGGACCGCGAGCGCTTCCAGCAGCTCATCGAGAAGCTGGGGCTCCGCCAGCCGCCGAACTGCACCGCGCGCACCCCTGAGGAAGCGGTGGCGCGGGCACGCGAGCTCGGCTACCCGTTGGTCGTCCGGCCGTCCTACGTGCTGGGCGGGCGCGCCATGGACATCGTGTACAACGAGGAGGACCTGGTCCGCTACATGAACGAGGCGGTCCGCGTCTCCAACGACTCGCCGGTCCTCCTCGACCGCTTCCTGGATCACGCGATCGAAGTCGATGTCGACGCCGTCTGCGACGGCAAGGAAGTCCTCATAGGCGGGATCATGGAGCACATCGAGCAGGCCGGCGTCCACTCCGGGGACTCCGCCTGCGCGCTCCCGGCCTATAGCCTACCGGCCGAGATCCTCGACTCGATCCGCGGCCAGATGGTGCTCCTCGCCCACGGGCTCGAGGTCGTCGGGCTGATGAACGCGCAGTTCGCGGTCCAGGACGGCGAGATCTTCATCCTCGAGGTCAACCCGCGTGCCTCGCGCACCGTCCCGTTCGTCTCCAAGGCGACCGGGCTCCCGCTCGCCAAGATCGCCGCGCGGTGCATGGTCGGGCGTTCGCTCCTCGAGCAGGGGGTGACCGCCGAGATCGTGCCGGGTTACTTCTCGGTCAAGGAGGCGGTGATCCCGTTCACCAAGTTCCGCGGCGTCGACCCGCTCCTCGGCCCGGAGATGAAGTCCACCGGCGAGGTGATGGGGGTAGGGCGGAGCTTCGGCGAGGCCTTCGCCAAGTCGCAGCTCGGCGCGGGGATCACCCTGCCGCGGGGCGGCAAGGCGTTCATCAGCGTCCGCGACGCGGACAAGAAGGACGCCGTCCAGGTCGCGCGCGACCTGATCGACCTCGGCTTCGAGATCCTCGCCACCCAGGGAACCTCGGCGTACCTGAGCAACGCCGGGGTGCCGAACCAGCTGGTGAACAAGGTCCCCGAGGCCCGGCCGCACATCGTCGACCTGATCAAGAGCAACCAGGTCAGCTTGATCATCAACACCGTGGAAGGGAAGCAGGCTATCGCCGACTCCGCGGAGATCCGGCGCGCGGCGCTGCAGTACAAGGTGGCCTATTCGACCACCATCGCCGGCGCCAAGGCGACCTGCCAGGCGCTGCGCTACCTCGACAGCGACACGGTGAATCGCCTGCAGGCGCTCCACCAGGAGGCACTGGCTACGGCGCGGATGGCGAGCTAGGCGACCGATGCGGGCGACAAAGAAAGAGCGGGCGAGTGCCCGCTCTTTCTGTTTCCGGTAGCCGACGCGGCTCAGGCAGCCTTGCCCGCCCCCTCGATGAAGTTCCTCAGGATCGTCCGGCCGCCCTCGGTGAGGATACTCTCAGGGTGGAACTGCACCCCTTGGATGTCCAGGTCGCGGTGCCGGATCCCCATGATCTCCCCCTCGGCCGTCTCCGCCGTCACCAGGAGGCAGTCCGGGAGCGTCTCGCGGCGGATCAAGAGACTGTGGTACCGCGTCGCCTGGAACGGGCTCGGTAGCCCCGCGAAGACCCCCTCGCCGCGGTGCAGGATCGGCGAAGTCTTCCCGTGCATCAGCCGCTCCGCCCGCACGATCTCGGCGCCGAACGCCTGGCCGATCGACTGGTGCCCCAGACATACCCCCAGGATCGGCACGCGCCCGGCCATCGCTTCGATCAACGGTACGGAGATCCCCGCCTCGTTCGGCGTGCACGGCCCCGGCGAAATTATCAGGTGGTCGGGGCGCAGCGCCGCCACCTCATCGACGGTGATCTCATCGTTCCGGAAGACGCGCAAATCCTCACCCATCTCGCCCAGGTACTGGACGAGGTTGTAGGTGAAGGAATCGTAGTTGTCGATCACGACGATCATATCTCTGTTCTCCTCGCCTGGCAGGCCCTCACTCGAGCCCCTGTTCCGCCAGCTCGATCGCCCGCATCAGCGCGCCGGCCTTGTCGACCGTCTCCTGGTACTCGGTCGCCGGGTCGCTGTCCGCCACGATCCCGCTCCCCGCCTGGATGTAGGCCGTGTTCCCCTGCATGACTATGGTGCGCAGGGCGATGGCGGTGTCGATGTTGCCGTTGAAGCTGAAGTATCCGATCGCGCCGCCGTACGGGCCACGACGGACTGGTTCGAGCTCTTCGATGATCTCCATTGCGCGAATCTTGGGCGCGCCCGAGAGGGTGCCCGCCGGGAAGGTGGCGCGGATCAGGTCGTACGCATCCTTGTCCGGCCGCAACTTGCCGACGACGTTCGACACGATGTGGATCACGTGCGAATACTTCTCCGTGACCATCAGCTGATCCACCCGGACCGAGCCGTACTCGCAGACGCGGCCGATGTCGTTGCGGTGCAGGTCGACCAGCATGATGTGCTCCGCGCGCTCCTTCGGGTCCGCCAGGAGCTGCGCCTCGAGCTGCGCATCCTCTTCCGGGGTCTTGCCGCGCCGGATCGTCCCCGCGATCGGGCGCGTCACGACCTGGCCGGCCCGCTCCGTGACCAGGATCTCCGGTGATGCCCCGATCAGCTGGCAGTCCTCGAACTGGAGCAGGAACATGTACGGCGAGGGATTGATCGACCGTAGCGCCCGGTAGATGTCGAACGGCGTACTGGTAACCTCGACCTCCATCCGCCGCGAGAGGACGACCTGGATGACGTCGCCCGCGGCGATGTACTCCTTGACCTTCAGGACCGCCGCCTCGTGCTCCGCGCGCGCCGGGATCGACTTCACCTCACCCAGCGAACCGCCCCGCGCCCGCTGCGTGGGGTGGGGGAGGGGGGCCTTCAGCGTGGACACCAACTGGTCGATCTTCTCGATCGCCCTGCGATACGCCGCTTCGGGGTCGTCGCCCACGTGCGCCAGGCAGAGGACTTTGATCCGGTGCCGGACGTGGTCGAAGATCAGGAGCGTGTCCGTGAAGACGAAGTAACAGTCCGGCAGCCCGCGATCGTCGACGGCG
>Ga0180216_1000271_pt1 | contig 57731 bp, 57 predicted proteins | sample eDN3rd37CBELigMG_FD_128879 | JGI IMG/M metagenome (GOLD analysis project Ga0180216, IMG submission 128879) | Enriched Miracle-Growth compost microbial communities from Emeryville, California, USA - eDNA 3rd pass 37_C BE-Lig MG (version 2)... ...
AACCTTTGAATACAGCCATAAATTAGGCTTTCAACTGGAAATTATTCTAGACCTTTTTCAGCTGTCCGGATCAACTGGAAAAAGATAAAAAACAACTTACAAATACGATTATACGAGGAGGAAATATTATGAGATACCATTTATTGTTAGTTGACGATGAAATTCATGCGATTGAAGGATTAAAAGCTGATCTGGATTTAGATAAATTGGGGATTAGCAGATTGTTTGTCGCACACAATGTGAAGCAAGCGAAAGAATGGTTTGAAACTGAACGGATAGACATTATGTTGTGCGATATCGAGATGCCAGAGGGAAGTGGACTTGAGCTATTATCGTGGGTGAGAGAAGCACAATATAAAACCGTAACAATGTTCTTGACTAGTCACGCAGACTTCAAATATGCAAAAGAAGCCTTGAGTCTTGGGAGTTTAGATTATTTGCTGAAGCCAGTGCTTAGTGATCATCTTGAGCAAGCCATACGAAAGGCTCAAAAGGAAATAGACCGAAATAGTGAGATCGACAAGATCAGTCAGTCACATCAGCTATGGAAGAAGCATCATTCATTGATCATCGAACGATTCTGGATCGACTTAATCAATCACTCCATTCCCAGTAATAAGCTGGCCATCCGTACACAGATTGACCATAATCAATTGCCGATAACGGAAGAAACGGTATTTTTGCCTGTGCTGATTTCAGTTCAAAGTTGGAAGAAAGAATTGAATCGACGCGATGAGAAAATAATGGAGTACGCACTTAAAAATTATGCACAAGAGATCATTATTCAGAACGATACGAATGGCTTGTTCTTTTTTATCGACAGAGGAATGCTGCTAGGCGTTATGACGACAGGGACAAGTATGGAACTGGATTCGAGTTGGATTTCAAAGACTTTTGAGCAATACATCGAATCCTGCAATCACTATTTCTTTTGCGATGTATCGTGTTATATTGGACAGCCAGTCGAAGCGCATCAGATGGCTGATATGGTAGCGCTTTTAAGACAGAAGGATAAGAATAACGTTGCCTTCACTAATAAGTTGTTCTTTTTTGATACTGAGGAGGAGTTAAAGCAGGATATAGTGATGCCCAAGCTTAATTTTTGGATTTCAATATTAAAAACTGGTGATAAGGAAGCGGTTATTCAAGAGGTGGAAAATTTTCTTGGTCAACTGGTGCAGAATCAAACGATAGATGTGAAGCTCTTTCGTCAGTTTCATCAGGATTTTATGCAATCGCTTTACTTCTATTTAAACGTCGAGGGGATTCAAGCGCATCATTTGTTTGGGGATGAACAATCACTCTTGCTATCCCAGAAAGCTGGACTCTCGGTAAGAGATATGTTGAACTGGACTTACCATTCTGTTAACAAAGCAATGGATCATGTGAAGATTGTGGAACAGTCTGATAGTGTTGTTCAAACTGTACAACGCTATATTGCACAGTATATTGGTCAGGAGCTGTCCCGGGAATCAATTGCAGAAATGGTGTTTTTGAATCCAGATCACTTATCGCGATTGTTTAAGAAAGAGACAGGGTATTCAATTTCCGATTATATTTTAATGGAACGAATTAAACTGTCTAAGGAATTGCTGACACAGACGAATATTCCAATTAGCGCTATTGCGACTTCTGTTGGTCATACCAATTTCTCTCATTTTGCTAAAATTTTTAAGAAGTATACAGGGCTAGGACCGACAGAATACAGAAACCAATACACCAATACTGACTAATCAACTCGATAAACTTGCGTGTAGATCCATTCCTTGCACTGTAGAAATATTGATACAAGAAAACACGAGAACCATACCGATCCTAAAAATTAGGGTCGTTTTTTTGATTATGCTACGCGGAGTACGTACTCAGGGAGGGGAAGTTGTATGAGATATTTCGAAAGTCTGCAAACCGTTATTAATAGAGTCGTCAAACTGTTAGATGAAAAACAATCCCTTGACTAGAATGAAGACAGGAAGGAGTTGTAAATAAAAATCATTACACTGGGATATGATCCAATTTATATTGAGGCAGAAACAATAATCGGTGAGCGAACAGAAGCTGTCGAAGCAAGTTATTGAAGAGCTTCCTTCGACAGCTTTACTAGAACGGAGGGAAATGGATGAGTAAAAAAATTACTACCGTATTAGGGGATATTAAACCAGAAGAGTTAGGATATACTACGGCGCATGAGCATGTATTGGGAGATATTTCGTTATTAAGTAGAGAAGTTATGAAGTATAAGGGCAGGATACCAGACAATATGTTAGAGTTTCGTATGGAAAATCTGGCTGGCTTAAGGCAGGGAATGTCTATTTTTTCTGAAGACTGTTCATTAGCTGGAGATATTGATTTTGCTGTAGCGGAATTCAATGCATTCAAAATGATTGGGGGCAAAGCTGTCGTTGATGCATCACCAATAGGAATGAGAGCCCCTGCGGAACAGCTAAAAGAAGCTGCTCAGAAAAGTGGTATTCACCTTATCACCTGTACCGGCATTTATTATGCGGCAGCCCGTCCAGCCGAATACATCGGCAAAGACGAAAGGTTCATGTATGAGGTATTCAAGAAGGAATTAGAAGGAGGAATCGATGGTAGCGATGTGTTGCCTGGTTTCCTGAAATGTGCGATAAATACGATCCAAAATGATGGTTCGATTGACAAAAGTGAGCTAGATGCGCTACGTGCACAAGCAAAGCTTTCTAATGAAACAGGTCTATCAGTTCATGTTCATACTGGCTATCCAATGACTAATGAACATATTTATAAGGTTGTAGATGTGGCACTGAAGGAATGTGGCATGAATCCAAATCGATTGTTAATGATGCACCAGGATCAGTTTTTGCGCAGAGGCTGTGAGAATCAAGCCTATCTTGATAATCCCGAAATCGGTAGAAACGTAAATACGGATTATCTTGAAAGGGTGTTAGATCAAGGCGTGTATGTTGGATTTGACTCATGGGGATCATTGGTTTCAACGCTACCTGACGACTACGATAGACTAAAAGGTCTAGTTGTTTTATTGAAAAAAGGCTACGGATCCCAGATTGTCTGCGGTCATGATAATATATCAAAGGTCCATGGAAGAACAGCTGGTTATTATGGATATACTCGTTTCCCAGAGATGTTGGCACAGTTGCAACAGTTTGGGTTTCACAAAGAGATCCATAAACTTACCATCGAGAATCCCGCAAATCTATTAGCCTATTGATTGAAAGAAGACGTTCAAAATTGTTTATGATCAGATCATGCTGATAGGCAGGTTGCAGCTTGAGTGAGGTACAAGGTTAAATGATAATTTGGTTGCTGGCTATCCGTCAGTAGCCTTTTTTGTATGCGGTTTATGTTGAACGATTTAAGAAATCTGAATATAAGCTTCATAGCGGGTTAAGTGAGGAAGAGGTGGCTTTATTTTTCACTATTGCAGAGAAGCTGTAGAACAACCTAAAGTAACTTTTTAATGCGCAAAATATAAGGGAGCTAACAGTAGAAAAATAACAAACGCGAGCGGTCGCCGATGGATCCACATTTGATGTGAAATCTCACGGATGGAGAAACCTTCTGTTTCACGTAAGAATTTGATATACTGTTGCTGGGGCACTTTCAGCATTCCTTTCTCACTCCTTCGCTAAGTCTTCGACAAACCTAACGAAAGGATGAAAATGGAATCTGATAAGTGTCCTTTTTATTTCACTTTCAGACCAAAACTGTTGAAGGTTCATGAGTTAAACAGATTCAATATGATTTTGGTACAGAATATGGGTGTTTACAACTTTACTAGTAAATCAATCATCAGCTTTGAGATATCGATGAAATTCAAGACTTAGCATTCTAGCATAGTCCTTAGCTCCATAGGCTATTGCTGCTATTTTTTCGTTCATAAATTATTGAGTAATAGAGAGGAGAAAATCCGATGCTTATAAAGCAATTATGCATGCATAATGTTGACGACGTTACTCAATTAGCGCTGCAGTTATGGCCTAATAATGAGTTTCTAGAAATGAAGCAGGAGTATGTAGAAATTCTTGACTCCAGCCGTGACGCGGTTTATGTAGCACTTGTCGACGGTCAATACATCGGCTTTATTCAAATGTCTCTGCGTGTTGATTACGTAGAAGGCTCTCATTCCTCGCCGGTTGGCTATATTGAAGGAATTTATGTCAATCAGTCCTACCGCAAGCAAGGGATCTCGCGAAAGCTTGTCGAGGCTGGTGAAGCATGGGCGCGATCGCAAGGATGTAGTGAGCTCGCTTCAGATACGGAGCTAGCCAATATAAGTAGTCAGCAATTTCATCAGAAGCTTGGCTTTACGGAAGCGGGACGAATCGTTAGTTATATTAAAGGTATTGATAGGGAGTAAAGGATAAAGGAGCTGATGGTATGAAAGAAAGGACGACATTGTATATCGTAAGACATGGTCAGACGGAATGGAATGTTGAGCATAAGCTGCAAGGGCATCAGGATTCACCACTTACTGAGCTAGGTGTGAAGCAAGCTCAATGGTTAGCTGAAGCGCTAGAGGATAAGAGGATTGACCATATTTATTCCAGTTCAAGTGAGCGCGCATTAAAAACGGCTGCTATCGTGAGAGGGGCTAGAGAAATTCCAATTATCGAAAGCGATGCGCTTAAGGAGATTAATCTTGGTGACTGGGAAGGGCTTACACAGGAAGAGGTGAAGGCTGTAGATTCAGAGCAGTTTCATAATTTCTGGAATGATCCCGAGCAATTTCAAGTTACAGGCAGTGAAAGCTATCAAGCTGTTGCCGAGCGAGCAGTGAGCAAGCTGGAGCAACTGGTTGCCGAGCATGCGGGCAACCATATATTAATTGTAACTCATACGGTTGTACTCAAGCTGTTAATGGCGCATTTTGAACAGCGACGCTTGCAGGATCTGTGGCAGCTTCCATATATTTATCCTGCATGCTTATGTAAAGTTGAGATAAGTGAAGAAGGCAATCAAATTTTACTACATGGTGATATTTCACATTATAAGGAGCAACCTACACCAAGCTAAGCTAGATACGATCTTTCTAAATTGATGAGTTAAGAGGAGGATGCTGTATGAATACATTGCAATGGCTAGATTATCATATTTGGGCAACTGATAAGGTGCTTCGTGCCATCAGCCAGTTACCCGAAAATGCTTTTACCGAGCAAGTTCAAGCAGGCTTTACATCAATTGCCGATGTTGTTGGACATCTGGCAGCAGTAGATGACGTATGGTTGCAACGAATACTAGGACAGCGCCCGCAAATTATTGCGAGCATTCCTTTTACAACAATAGAGGAGGCAAGCGCATTTATTAGTGAGCTGCATCAACGTATTAAACAAACGGTGAACAGTGCTAGCGATCTTCAGCAGCCAATCATTTATTACAATACGAAAGGTGAACGCTATGAAAATACATTAGCGGAGCTGATCGGTCATATCGTCAATCATGGAACGTACCATCGCGGCAATATTACGACGTTTTTAAGAATTTTGGGCTATAGTGGTGTTTCTACCGATTATATCTTTTATTTGCGTGAGCAGGGTCTGTAGGTACAAGGTTGGATTTACTAGAAAATCAATTTTTTCGTTCCCTTTCTCGGCTATCTTTTGTTAAAATAAATGTATTGCACTATATTACGACATACTCACTGACAATTCCCATCTGTTCATGCAAGTAGCAGATGGGTGTTTATTTTAGACAGTGTTTAGGCTGAAAAGGAAGTAATGTTATGTTACAGAAGAAGCAAATTATTTTAATCAGTACAGTGGGATTATTGTTTGTTGTAGCTGTTACGATCTTGTTTTTACTGCCTGACAAAAACCGACTAAGCCTTGAAGTATTTAATCAGCATTTGAAAATTGGAGATATTAAAATAGGGATGCCAGAAGAAGAAGTGATAGAGTTACTAGGTCATGGTGATTATATACACGGCTTTGGCGGGCATGGCAGGCATTACGCGGAACTAGGCATACAACTTAGCTTTCCAGCGGAGCAAGATAATGATCTATTTGGCAGAGTGGTTGGTTTTGAGCTGCAATCGAGTGAGTATTCCGTCTATAGTATTAAAGTCGGAGAAGATCGAGATGCTTCTGTGGAAAAGCTGCTATCTAATGGGTTTACAGAAAGTGAATTTTCCGAAAATATATTTGTGCAGGGTGAATTTATGATTGGCTTGCATGGAGAAGCCGCAATTGAGTTTATTCAGGTTTGGTTCGCCGATAAGGACTTAACTGATGTAACCTACTAATTGATCTCTAGTTCTGTTCAAGCCATTGCTTCTTAGCTGCATGCAAGCTTGTCATAAGGAGATTGATATTATGAATGATGCCGTAGAGAGGCAGTATATCGCGAGCATACCACGCTTTGGAGAGATAAAGCAGATCCTCCCAATATTAAAAGGCTATTCGCTAGATAAGAAGTTTCTCGTAGAGACAGCAGCTGCAAGCTATATTGTAAAGGTTTTCGCTGAAGCAGATTATGAAGCTAAGCAAGCGGAGTATGAAGCGTTACAGGCGATGCGCCGTTTTCAAGTAAAATGCACGCAAGCATATGAACTAGGGCGATGGGAGCAGTTAGGGAAAGGCTATCTCGTGCTTAACTACATCGATGGAGAATCAGGTGAAGAAGCGCTGCCTCACTATACGGCTGAACAACAGTATCAGATTGGCTTGGATGCTGGGAGAGAACTGCTAAAAATCCATCAATATTCTAGTAACTCCTCTATTCAATCCTGGTATGAGCGTAAAGCTGCTAAGCATAGCGCTTATATGAACCGATACGCTTCATTAGGGATTTCCATTCCACATGATGAGCGCATTATTGCCTACATCGACCAGCATCTTGAGCTTATGCGGCATAGACCGAATAGTTTTCAGCATGATGATTTTCATCCAAGTAACTTAATAGTGAAAAACGGCGCGCTGTCAGGCGTAATCGATTTTAATCGCTGTGACTGGGGCGATCCATTTCATGAGTTTATTAAAGTAGGTATGTTTAGTGTTGATGTAAGTAAGCCCTTTTCCATCGGACAAATAAAAGGCTACTTTAATGGGCAAGAGCCATCTCAGAGCTTTTGGCAGCTGTACACACTTTATATCGCGATGTGCTTAATAAGCTCAATCGTTTGGATTAATAAAGTAAAGCCCGAGGAAACACCTCAGATGATGGAACGAATGATTAAAGTGATGGAAGATCATCAATATTTTGAAAGCATCGTTCCAAGCTGGTATTCATAGATATAAGACCAATAGCAATGAGGAGGCAGAATATTATGTTGCATCCGATTAGTTCTAGGCTGCAAGGTGTGTTTATTCCAGTAAGTGATCTTATTGCATCGCGTGACTGGTATTGTCAGCTATTGAATCTACGTAATGATGGTGAAATTTATTTTGGGCATATTTATGTTCTACCTCTAAGTAACGGCATCGATATTATATTAGACAGCAAAATCTATGGGACAGAGCATGTGTTAAAGGTGCCTTTATTGCAAATCGCTACCGATGATATTAAGCAAGCGTGGCAATTTGCAAAGGATAACGGAATGGAGCTTGTGACGGAAATAGAGAATCAGCAGTGGTTTAATTTACGAGATCCTGATGGAAACATGCTAATGATTTGTCAGTCGGTGTAACTGGTTAAGTATACGAGTGATAAAAGGAGGCAGCTAGCGTGATTCAATGTCCATGGTGTCAAGCACATGTTATTATTGGTAGCGATGATATTTGCCCAGAATGTAGGCATGAGGTATTGCTAGATAACGAAGGGCAGCTAAGTGAATTACATAATGCTGAGACAACAGAGCTGAAGCAATATACTATTCATGATGTGAATGAGTGGATAAGTGAGCGATTTGAATGTAGCAAGTGCCGCCATAATGAATGTAGAATTCAGGAAGTTGCTATGACTGGTGGCGGCATTAGCAAGCTGTTAGATATACAATATAATCATTATTTATTTGTATCATGCTTCCGCTGCAGCAATGTTACAATTTATGACCCTAATATTTTACACGGTAAAATTTACGGTAAAACAAGTACAATTTTAGATTTATTTTTTGGTTGAAGAAGTTAATTTATGGATACAGTTACATTAGTTTCAACTTAATTTTCGCTGTTTAGTCAAGTTATGACAAAAAAAGCGCAATTTATTATGTTTCTGCTTCGTTGTGGTGAATTGATGGTAAAATCGCACTATAAGGATGAGTTTCTCGACCTATCTAATTACGAAGTAGCTGGCTAGGTTATTGGAACGATATTCCTGCATATCTGATATTCTTCTTCCACTTTTCCGCGAAGCATTGTATCGGCAACGTTGATACAGCCTGTCTACAACAGCATGAGACCACACCTTCTAGTCGTTGATAATAGAGAGCATGGGTACAGAGCAATCTGGACCCATGCTCTCTATTATGTTATGGTATTTTAAGGAAGGAGTAGGAGGTAGATTGTAATGGGCGATATAAGCTTTATTCAGTTAAAACGTTGTAGATGGTTTATTTTGCTCCTATTACTATTACTATTACTGTTGCTAACAGCTTGCGAAAGCAAGCAAGGTCACGTAGAGCAAAGGCTAATTGACGAAGGAACGATAGCGAAGCAATAATAGTGTGAAGAACAATGACTGATGGCGATGATACATGCAACCTTATCGCACCAGTTCCGTCAATAAGTAGGAAGGCATAGGGAATGAGTATTGACAATAGGCATTTAGACATCAAAGGGGAGTAGCTATGGAAAAGAAAATTGTAAAAACGGGACTGTACAGCTTTGTATTGTCGTTATTGGTGGGCCTGTTAATATTTAAATATTACCAAGTTTTTCCTGAAGGGGACGGAATTTCAACGATTGTGCACGAGGGCTTAATGTCGTATATATTTAAGCTGTTAAGATTTTCAGCAATCGTATCTGTATTATCGATCATCATTGCTGCACTCGACTCTAAAGCTTTGCTTGTGACCAATGTACATAATAAGCTTAGTCTTCTTAAGCTAGTATGCGTTGCGATATGTGTAATGATTGCCGCGTATTGGATTGTAACGGGGATTTACGTAAATTAATAATCGACACCTATTGCCTTCACCAGATCTATACTAGTCTGGCAGGTCCGGTAGGTGTCGATTTACGTTAATGTGCCTATAATTAACGCTTAATTAGTTTAAAATCATCATAATGAAAGCCTGGGGCAACGACACAGGATACAAGTACTGGCTCGTCTCCTAGCGGTTTTGCCATTTGCCATTCATTAGCTGGAACTAATGCCTGCGGAAGATGTCCAGCAGCAATATCTGGTCCCACAATAATTTCCTTACGTGTAGCTGGCTGATCCTCTGTTCCACCTAAGCTAAGTAGCAACGGACTGCCTGAATGCCACATCCATAATTCATCTGAATATACGGTGTGCCAATCAGAAAATTCATCAGGATGTAGCAAAAAGTATATTGAGCTTGCTGCTGCGCGTGGACCAGAATATGGCTCGCCAAGCACATGCTGTGGAATAGTGAAGTTCGCCTTCCATAGCTCTTTGTACCAGCCGCCTTCAATATGGGGCTGTAATCCTAGCTGCTCTACAAGTGGAGAGAGCTGTTTAACGGTTGCTTGCATCATTGACTCTCCTATCCTTAGCCCCTCACATTCTCACATTTGAGTAATAGGTAATGTGGAAGCATTCTATTTTCTTTTTCTGTTATAACGTATTTTAAAAGGTTTGTATATAGCAGCCATTAATCATCCATTAGTTTCCGTCTAAAGCTTAATAAGGAGGGACGAGGTATTATGCCGTTTACTATTTCTCATGCTTTATATGCGCTGCCGCTTCGTTACCTGCGTACTTCCTTTCTTAGTGCAACAGGCTTAATACTAGGAAGCATGTCGCCCGATATGGAATATTTCATCTCCTTGGAGCCGTATCGTAGCATCGGTCACACTTGGCAAGGCTTTTTGCTGCAAGCATTGCCGTTATGCATTAGCTTGGCAGTTGTATTTCATCGTATTGTGAAAGCACCGCTTGCCGCCCATCTGCCTACAGCCTTTGATCTTAACCGGCGTTGCCACGCTTTATTCGAGAAAGAGCAGCTTACAACGTGGAAGAATTGGATTGGCTTTCTTCTGTCTGTACTGCTTGGCTTTGTTACTCATATTGTATTGGATAGCTTCACGCATGCACCTAACGGACTTACCCATTACTTTCCTTGGATATGGCAGACGCAGCTATTGGGATTAACCGTTAATAAGCTGCTGCAATATAGCTTGTCGATTATCGGCTTAATAGGCTTGCTGATTTGGCTGGTCTATGCGCTACTAAGGCTCCAGCCTAATCCGGAGCAAAAAGATTCCATATCCCTTAAGCAGAAGCTTATTTTCTGGTTCATAGTGCTGCTTACTTCGCTAGTAACAACAGCTATTAAGCTTCTGCTTGCAAATAGCGGCAATACATTAGGTATTCTCGTTGTTGCGCCGATTAGTGGATTCGTACTTGGGCTCGTGCTAGCTTCATTGATTTATAAGCTACGTACAGGAAGCAAGAAAAAGTGACAGTAATGAGGCGAATTAAAATTTTTAGCATAAACCATTACCTTCCACAATATGGTAGTAGAGTTGTAATGATACTATCAAATGAGGTGGAAGGTAATGAATATGATTAAAGGCTTGCTGCATGCAAAAATTATGATCCCAAGTGGCATGGTTAAGGAAGCGAGGATGTTTTACTGCGATGTGCTGGGGTTAGAGGATATTAGCAGGCCAATTAGCTATAACGAGGGCGCAGGATTTTGGTTGAGGGTTGGTAAAGATCCTATCTTTATTGAAGAGTGCAATACTCAGTTAGCGGGAAGAGGGTACTTTACCTTCGAGATTGCTAATATTGAAGAGCTTATGGCACGTTTGCGTGCTTACAATATTAAGCTGGACCTGTGCGAGCGGTTAGGGGATTATGAAAGCTTTTTATGTCATGACCCATTCGGCAATCAGTTGCAATTTATGATGTCGATCCATAATTATCAATTTGTTCATTAGTGAAGCTATATGCTAGCTGTAGGAGGAAGAGCCCATGCTGCAATATACGCTATTAAACTATGTTCTACCAATTCTACTAACTATCTTACCTATAGCAATAATTATTATATTGTGGAATCGATTAACACGAGAGCCAGAGCACAATATATTTTTGAAAACTGTAGGGTATTTTCTATTGTCAGTTTTCAGACTAAATATTGATAGCTTCTCTATTCCGGTCGGAGTATTGATTGGACTTCTGATGGCCAATCGTGCCCCGCGTAATTCTTCCTTCAAGAGATCAATAGTTATTGTCGGCTTGTGCTGCTTCTTACTGTCCTTACTGCCGATTCAAGCGACCGTAAAGGGCTGGTTATATCCACATGACCAGATGAGCACTTATTTAGTAGATGAAAAGCATGATTCTGTATTTTATCAAATCACCATTAAAGGAAACATAGAGCCATGGTATGCAACAATGGATTCTCAGGAAGAGAAGGGCAGGGAGCTTTATAAGCAATTGCTGTTAAGTAAAGAAGGACGTCTCTCTGTTACTAATGAACGACAATATTCTATAGTCATACATCAAGAAAATCTTCCCGGCTACTACCGTGATCGCTCTAAGGTACGGATGTATGTAAGTGATGATTATAAATTGTTAACAGTTGAAGCTCAAGATACTTTTACCTACTTCTTAACGACTGAACGCTTTCAGCAGCTCTTTAGAGAGCTAAAAGAGAATTGAATAAATTCTGGTATCAATAGGCTGCCCCCCTCACATTCTAACTTGTGAGGGGTTGCTTTTCGACTTGTTGCTTCCTCAAATTTATAACAATTCTAGGAAAGATCATGTTGCTGGCATCTAACACATACATATAGTAGACAAGTCGGATTCAGTTATTGATCTAGGAGTGTGATGGGATGGGCTACGTGATTATAGCGCTAAATATAATTATTATCTTACAGCTACTGGACATAAGGATGAGAATTCCGCCGCGGGATTATGTGGAGGAAGCGATGATTAGAGATGAAAAGCTCCATAAGCAAAAGCAATGGGAGCAGCGCAACAGGTGGAAAACGTAAAAACATGTCGCTGAAAGCTGATGGGAAAAACAGAATCGAACAGCTTCACTTTTGCCTAATAATGGACATCCTTAGACGTTAAATGAACGAAGGTAACTACTTGCAACACTGGGTGACTTTGTCTATACTCAAGTCATTATGTAGTAGAACATGTACTAATATGTGTTGTAAAAAAGGAGCTTACTTTCATGATCTCTAAGTTTTTTAGCTTTTATCGACCGTACAAAAAGCTGTTTATTTTGGACTTTACTTGTGCCATAATAGCCGGCTTATTGGAGCTTGCTTTCCCGATAGCCGTTAACGTTTTTATCGACGATCTGATGCCTTCAGGAGAGATGGGCACGATTGTTGCGGCAGCGTTAGCTCTACTACTGCTGTATGTCGTCAATATGGTTTTAATGTATATCGTTAACTATTGGGGGCATGCACTGGGAATTAGTATTGAGACGGATATGCGTCGTAATTTGTTTGCTCATATTCAGAAGCTTTCCTTCCGCTTTTTCGATCAATCAAAAACAGGGCATTTGATCGGAAGACTAACGAATGATATGAATATGATTGGTGAGATGGCGCATCATGGTCCAGAGGATTTATTTATAGCGGTTATGACGCTGCTAGGTGCATTCCTATTAATGCTGTTTATTAATTGGAAGCTGGCTATCCTAACCTTCGTTATTGTGCCGATCATTATTTGGGTTGTGATTTACTTTAATAAGAAAATGACAGCAGCCATTCATCAGCTATACAAGGATATCGGTGAATTTAATGCGCGTATCGAGGATAATGTTGGCGGTATTCGCGTTGTAAAAGCATTTACCAATGAAAGCTTTGAGGAGCAAGCGTTTGAAAAGAACAATGTGCAATTCAAACGTACGAAGCTTATCTCATACAAGCTGATTGCAAAAAATAGCTCGATTACCTATATGATGATGCGATTTGTTACGTTGTTCGTCATGGTATGCGGTACATGGTTTGTTATTATTGATGAGCTTACTGCGGGCGAATTTGTCGGATTTATATTATTAACGAATGTATTCTTTCGTCCGATTGAGAAAATCAATGCGGTTGTAGAAAGCTATCCGCAAGGCTTTGCTGGATTTAAACGTTATATTGAACTAATGGAAACTGCTCCAGATATTCAAGATGCACCTGATGCCAAAGTGTTGCAGGAATTCCGCCATGAAATTAACTTTAACAATGTAAGCTTTGGATATGAAGAGCATAAGCAAGTATTACGTAACATTACGCTAAGTATTAAGCAAGGGCAAACGGTTGCTTTCGTCGGTCCGTCTGGAGCAGGGAAAACAACGATTTGTAGTCTGCTGCCACGCTTCTATGAGGTTAGCTCAGGCTCAATAGAGGTTGATGGAGTAGACATTCGCAAGTATACGCAGCATTCTCTACGTCATCAGATCGGAATTGTTCAGCAGGATGTGTTTCTGTTTGCAGGTACAATTAGAGAAAATATTCAATACGGTAAGCTAGATGCAACGGAAGAAGAGATATGGGAAGCAGCACGTCGTGCGAGGTTAGAGACGTTTATTCTTGAACAACCAGACGGTCTTGATACCGTAATTGGCGAACGTGGTGTAAAGCTGTCAGGTGGACAGAAGCAACGTATTGCGATTGCCCGTATGTTTTTGAAAAATCCTCCGATTCTTATTCTTGATGAAGCGACGTCGGCACTAGATATGGAAACCGAGGTTGCTATTCAGCAATCACTGTCGGAGCTGTCACAGGGTAGAACAACTCTTGTCATTGCCCATCGCTTGGCGACGATTAAAAATGCCGATGTTATCGTTGTCGTAACGGAGGATGGCATCGCCGAGCAAGGCAGTCATGAGCAGCTGCTTAAGGCTGATGGCGTGTATGCGAAGCTGTATGAAGCGCAGTTTGGTTTGCAATATATGAGATAGTTAAGCTAAAGATTAATAGGCTATGTCCTGCAAAGTACCTCAACGAGATAAGCGGTGCTTTGTGCATGGACATAGCCTTTTATTGTATACTTAATATAATGTATGCGGTTACAATTTCTCGATTAATAAAAAATCTATATTGTATAAGTTACAGGAAAGAACAATTGTGATATGTCATACTCCAGCTTGTCCGGTGTAATGGTTGGCGCATAGCGCTTAATCACTTTACCATTTCTATCGATGAGAAATTTCGTAAAATTCCATTCGATCTTACGAGAAAGCAAGCCAGTTTTTTGCTCCTTTAAGTAGGTAAATAACGGGTCCGCGTTGTCGCCATTCACGTTAATTTTATTGAACATTGGGAACGAAACACCATAATGAAGTGTGCAAAACTTTATTGTTTCTTCAATCTCTTCAAATTCTTGATCGTTGAACTGCCCACATGGAAACCCAAGAATAACAAAGCCATGCTCAGCGTATTTGCTATAAAGTGCCTGTAGTCCTGCAAGTTGGGGGGTGAAGCCACATTTACTCGCTGTGTTGACGATTAATATAACCTTGCCCTCATATTGTCTGAGGGAGTGAAGCTTGCCTGTGCTGTCCTTCACTTCAAAATTATAAATGCTCATAGTCAACAACCTCCGTATTAGTATTAGGTAAATGAGATGATGCCATATCACTTAACATAATAGGACGCAAACAACGATCGCGCTGAAGACGTTCAAGTGCCCCAGTTTTGTCGCGAACACCTAGTTTGGCGTAGAGCTTGCGGAGATACTTTTCAACAGAGCTTACACTAACATGTATTTTTTTGGCAATGAGGTCGTTCGTATAATGATTGTCAATCATTTCAAGCAAGCTTTGCTCGATTGGGGTCATTTCGATTTCCCAATAATGCTTGAGCTGCTCTGGTCGATGCAATTTAATATGAGCGAATAGAGATAAAGGAATAATCGTATTGCCTTGAAGCACATTGCACAGCATAACCTTGAGCTCTGATGGTGAAGCGTTTTTATACAGCATTCCACTTACACCATGCGCAATTAGCTGGTTGAAATATGGAACATAATCGTAACTCGTATAAATAATAATGTGAATATGGGGAAACAGCCTTTTTAAATTTGAGGTAATCGTAAAGCTTTGTTCGGTAAGGGTACTCAATTCAAGTAGAATGATGTCAGGCTGTTTACCTTTAATTAATTGGATGCTATGTTCATAGCTAGTAGCAACACCACAGACACTAATATGCTCAAGACGTTCTAAAAAAGAGACAGCTTGCTGAGCAGTCCGCAAATTGTGTTCAATCAGCAGCAGTTTAATTAGCATAGGCTGAAGCTCTCCTTATATTATACAGTCATTGCAGTGTAAAAAATATGAAATATATGGATAGTATATCATCTTTATTAAAGAATGGTCTAATTTAACCTTGTTTCTGTATCACTAGTTACATAGAGAGATGAATATATTGATGCTAGTTTGCTTATTGTTGCGGAACTGTTATAATTTTAATGGATATGGCAAAAATCTATACATATATGCAATAGTTAGAGGAGGTAAAGTTATGGAAATGGGAATTTATCATACGCATGCGTCATCATGGGCGATTCTCGTAATTTTGTTCTTTATTAGTTATTTCTTGACTAAGAACAAAGTGCTGCCGATGATCTTACGTCTGTTTTACTTAGTTATGATCGGTACAGGGGCGTACATGCTGTTTGGTTTAGGTGGATATCCTGGTTCATACCATCTTAAAGCGTTACTAGCAATTGTATTAATCGGTTTGATGGAAATGACACTAGGACGTCGTAAAAAAGGCAAAAATGCTCTACCATTTTTACTTGGTGTAATTGTGGTGCTTGTTGTCGTAGTACTTCTTGGATACGAGGTTATTTCATTCGGCGGATAACAAATTAAAAAGCAACTTTAAGGAAGGTGCACTTCTTTGAAGTTGCTTTTTGTCTTTTTTTCAATATTTTTTGCAATTAGTGCATAAGTTGATTCATCTAGGCTGTAATTGATGTATAATTCTCATAAATAGGGATTCGTACATATTTGCTACTGCATGATAGGGGTTGGTATTGTGGGGTTGTCAGATTCGGTGGTACAGATAGATCATAGGTTATGGAACGAAATTTTTATGCTGGCTGAGTTAGATGATAAGTATCAGATCATTACTGTAAATGCTTTGATGCAAAGCTTAATTGATGATAGTGTCATGATAGAACGCTTGAAAGGGATGCCGCTAGAGTTATTTTTACATCCGTTTTCATTAAAAGAAAAACGGCTTGTAAACTGGCGTATTGTCATAGACTCTGTGGAGCAGGAAGGCCAGTGGTCAGGCTTTATGCAATATGTTACTGTAACAAGTCGAAATATTACGTTGTTTGCTACGATTAAGCGGTTACCATCAGGTGGATTTTATTTCATCGCTCAAGATCGTACGAAGCAGGCAGCTGAATTTTCGGCTGACGTAATCAAAATGCGAGAGCTTACCTTTATGAGAGAAGCATTTGATGCAGCAAGCATCATTGCGATTACAGATGCTGATGGCATCATTACATATGTGAATGATCGTTTTTGTGAAATTTCTAAATATGATCGTAAGGATTTAATCGGCAATCCGCATAGCCTAATCAGATCAGGTAATCAACCGCTGTCCCTTTTTGATGAGCTTTGGGCGACGATCAGGCAAGGTAAGGTTTGGCGGGGAGAGCTTGAAAATCGCACGAAGGACGGCAACATTTTTTGGATGAAAACGACGATTGTGCCGTTTTTTAATGAGGAGAATGAGCCTTATCAATTTGTGTTGATTAATTCTGACATTACTGATCGCGTCATTGCAGAAGCTGAGCTGGCGCAGGCGATGAGCAATGATTTCCGCCGTACGATTAAAAGTCTACATAACTGCATTTTTAAAGTGAAGCTAAATGAGGACGGAGAAATTGTCTTTACGCTTAGTGAAGGAAAATTGGCAGAGCAACTAGATATGTCAACGGAGAATGTTGAAGGTAAGTTGCTGCGAGAGGTTTGGAAGGTAATTTACGACGAGGTTGGATTTTATTATGAGCAAGCTTTTCAAGGCAACGGTGGTCAATTTGAAATTCAACATGAAGGTCGATTTTTTCTAGTATCGCTATCTCCCGTCATAGAAGACGATAAGGTGCAAGAGGTTGTTGCCTCGATGATTGAAATCACGAAGCGTAAAAAAGCTGAGGAGCTTATTCGCTATATGGCGCATTACGATTCATTGACGACACTGCCTAATCGTTTATCCTTTACCAATAAGCTTAAAACGGCGATTGAGCAGGCAACAGAGAAGCAAAGTGGTATTGCGTTATTATTTATCGATTTAGACCGGTTCAAAACAGTTAACGATACGATGGGACACGCCAAGGGAGATGAGCTGCTCAAGCAGGTTGCCAACCGATTAAACCTTATCCTACCGAAGCGCGGGTATGTCTCTAGACAGGGTGGAGACGAGTTTATATTATTTTTAGAAGAGGCTGATCGTGAACAGGCTGCCAAGCTAGCGACAACGATTGTTAAGCAATTATCCGCTCCGTTTGTACTGGACGAGGTAGAGGTCTATGTATCACCGAGTATTGGCATTAGTATGTTCCCAGACAATGGTTTAGAGATGGAGCAATTGTTAAAATGTGCAGATGCGGCCATGTATCACGCCAAGGAGGAACAGAAAAATCATTACTGCTTCTTTGATGAGGAGCTGCATCATAAAATATCGAGACGTCTCGAGCTAGAGCGTGATTTGCGTAAAGCAGTTGGTAATGGGGAACTAGAGCTATGGTATCAGCCTAAAGTGAATTTGAGCACTAGTCAATTAATTGGTGTCGAGGCGTTGCTGCGCTGGAATCATCCCATCCATGGACTTGTCGCTCCAGGGATGTTTATTCATATTGCCGAGGAGACGAATCTGATAACCTCGATAGGAGAATGGGTGCTACGAGAAGCGTGCCGTCAGATGAAGGAATGGCTAGATGCAGGGCTGGATAATATATCGGTGGCGGTTAATATTTCCTTTCAGCAATTTGCCGATCAAGATTTCCCTGAGCTAGTTGACAAGATATTAAAGGAAACAGGATTATCTCCACATTATTTGGAGTTAGAAATTACCGAAAGCATTGCACAGAACGCAAGGCATGCGATCAGTGTACTAACGAAAATAAAAGAGCTTGGCGTAAGTGTTAGCATCGATGATTTCGGAACGGGCTATAGCTCGCTGAGCTCCTTAAGTCAGTTTCCAATTGATGCGCTCAAAATCGATCAAAGCTTTGTGCGTAATTTGAACGAGAACAATCAAGCAATTATTCGCTCCATTATCGATATTGCCAATCATATGAATATTACTGTTATCGCCGAGGGTGTAGAGACGCTGGAGCATGTGTTATTCCTGCAGCGTTATAACTGTTTAGAGGCTCAGGGCTATTATTATAGTAAGCCGTTGCCGAAGGCAGTAGCCTCACAGTATATTGTCGATGCACTCAATTAGAAAAGCGAACGTGTCGAGGTTATTTTAAGTATTGAAGCTTGGAAAATAGGGAAGCTTAATTGTCAATTTGATATGTAACAAGGTACAATCACGCTAAGGAGTGGAGAGCATATGAGAGAACAACTATTACAACGATTTATTTCCTATGTTCAAATCGGTACGCAGTCTGATCCATCCTCTGCAAGCTGTCCGTCTACGGAAGGACAATGGGTGCTTGCTCGACAATTGCTTGCTGAGCTGAAGGAGCTGGGCCTAGAGGATGCTCAGCTCGATGACAATTGTTATGTGATGGCAACGTTGCCTGCCAATTGTGAGCAGGATGGGCCAGTCATTGGCTTTTTAGCGCATATGGATACGGCAACTGAGCTAACTGGCACCAATGTTAATCCGCAAATTGTGGAAAATTATGATGGTGGAGATATCGTCTTAAATGATTCACAGCAAATCGTGCTGTCGCCAGAGCAATTTCCTGAGCTGAAAAATTATGTTGGCCAAACGCTTATTACAACAGATGGTACGACGCTGCTTGGAGCAGATGACAAGGCGGGTATTGCGGAAATTATGACAGCATTATCCTATTTGCAGCAGCATCCTGAAATTAAGCATGGCACAATTAAAGTTGCATTCACGCCAGATGAAGAAATTGGACGCGGTGCCGATCGCTTTGATGTAGAGCGCTTTGGCGCTGACTTCGCCTATACGATGGACGGCGGACCGATCGGCGAGCTGCAATATGAGAATTTCAATGCAGCGAGTGCTGTCATTACTTGCTACGGCCGTAGCGTTCACCCTGGTACGGCAAAAGGGAAAATGATCAATGCAACACGTATTGCTTTGGACTTCCAAGCTGCGCTTCCTGTGCTAGAAACACCAGAGCATACGGAGGGCTATGAGGGCTTCTACCATCTGAATCGAATGGAAGGCGGGGTAGAGGTAACAACCCTTCATTATCTTATTCGAGAGTTCGATAAGCAGAAATTTCAGCAGCGCAAGCAATTTATTGAAGGTGTAGGCCAGGAGATCGCGCAAAAGTACGGTGAGCAGGCAATTAAAGTCGAGATTACCGATAGCTATTATAATATGCGTGAAATTATCGAGCCTAAGATGGAGATCGTGGAGCGCGCTCATGCTGCGATGACTAAGCTTGGAATTAAGCCAATCGTGCAGCCAATTCGCGGAGGCACGGATGGCTCAAGATTGTCCTTTATGGGCTTGCCTACACCTAATATTTTTGCAGGTGGCGAAAACTTTCACGGCAAGTATGAATATGTCTCATTAGATACGATGGAGAAGGCTGTGCAGGTAATCGTTGAAATTGCTTCATGTAAGTAACATTTTCTAATTCAAAGTGGGGAATATAACGTGAACAAAGTAAAGGTTGGAATTATTGGCTGTGGTAATATTAGCGATGCTTACTTAAAAAATTGCGTACATTACGAGCAATTGGAGGTCGTTGCACTTGCTGACTTAAACCTTGAGTTGGCGCAAAGTAAAGCTGACACCTACAGTATTGGCAAAGTGTTAACGACGGAGCAACTGCTTGCTGATCCAGAGATCGATATCGTCCTAAACTTAACAATTCCACAGGCACATGCAGAAATTAGTCTAGCAGCCCTAGAGGCCGGCAAGCATGTGTATTCAGAAAAGCCGCTCGCTGTCACAGTAGAGGATGGACAGCGCATTATTGCTCGAGCTAAGGAGCTTGGCTTGCGCGTCGGCGTGGCACCAGACACTGTATTAGGCGGGGGGATTCAAACCTGTCGTCAATTGATTGATGATGGAGTCATCGGTACGCCGATTGGCGCTACAGGCTTTATGCTATCAGGTGGACCAGAGAGCTGGCATCCGAATCCTGCGTTTTTATATGCGACTGGAGCGGGTCCGATGTTTGATATGGGGCCATATTACTTATCGGCATTCGTTACACTGCTTGGTCCGATCCAACGTGTAACAGGCTCCGCAGTTATCTCCTATCCGCAGCGTAAAATTACAAGTCAGCCTCGTTATGGGGAAATGATTGAGGTTGAGACACCTACTCATATAAACAGTGTGCTTGACTTTACTTCAGGTGCAACAGCAACGCTTATTACGAGCTTTGATGTTAAGGGTGGCAGCAGCTTACCGAATATCGAGCTATATGGTAGCGAGGGAACAATCATTGTGCCTGATCCGAACACCCATGGAGGTGCGATTAAGCTTAGAAAAGCAGGTAGCGATCAATTTGAAGAAATTCCTTATACCCATTCTTATACGGAAAATGAGCGTGGGCTTGGCTTACTAGAAATGGCCGTAGCGATCCAAGAGCAGCGTCCACACCGTGCTAGTGGAGAGCTAGCACTACAGGTGCTTGAGGTGATGCATGGCGTACATATCGCTTCATCTGAAGGACGTCATTATATCGTACAAAATCAATGTGAGCGCCCTGCTGCAATGCCTCATAAGCTATAGCAACATTTACATTTTTATTTAGCACTTGACATATAAGGCACATAAAGTCATCATAAGAGGACTTATGTGCTTTATATACTTTTATGAGGCATAATGTAGTTTCATATTATTGTGAATTAGAGGTGATGAGAAATGTTGAGTGTACTACTTGTAGATGATGAGGTTTTTTTTCGACAAGGCTTGAGAACAATTATTGATTGGGAAGCGTGTGGTTTTGAGGTCATAGGCGAACAAGATAATGGGGAGGATGCCTATCATTTTATTATGAAGGAACGCCCAGACGTCGTCATTACCGATATACGTATGCCAGAAGTTGACGGATTGCAACTAATTCACAAAGTCATTCAAGAGGAGCAGTTAAAAACGAAGTTCATTATTGTAAGCGGTTACGACGAGTTTAAATATGCTCAACAAGCAGTTAGATATGGCGTTTGTGATTTTCTACTAAAGCCGATTGATGAAATGGCGTTGCAAGAGACACTTCAGCAGCTTGCCGACACGATTAAACTTGAATCCCAAAAGAACAGACAGTCGATGACTCATCAGAATCAAGAATTGCTCGCAAAAATAGAGCGGGCAGAGCTGTCTGAGGAGGAATTGAGAGAAATATATGCTGACATGGGTCTTGATTGCAGCGAGGGACATTATTATGTTTTGATCGAGCACAGCTTGGATGCAGCCGCAGTGAAGCAGGATTATTATCCTGCGGATCAGATTCAGCATATGACTACAATCATTCAAAGTTTGATACCAGGCATAACGATTAGACTAATGTTCTCGCAAAGAGGCAGATTTGGATTAATTATTCCTCAGTCATTTATACAAAAAAACTCCTCTATTCAAACCCTTATGAAGCAGCTATATAATCGCTTGTCCGCACAGCAACAGCCGCTTCATATATATTTTAGCGACAAATGTACGGGCGTACATTTTTTTTGGCAAGCCTATCAGGCGGCCTTACATGCTTCACGATATAAGTATGTTGACAACCGCAAGTTATTCGACTTTGAAGAGCTGAATCGGTATGAGCTTCGTCATATTATGCTTTCTTTCGAGACTTATAAAGGGTTGCTTCATGAAATTGAACAAAACAACGATACGGGTATTGAACGAGAGCTTGATGAGCTGCTTAAGCAATTTGGTCAACAGCATTGCTCTGTAGAAGCAGTGAAAGCTACCGTTCATAAGCTTGTTGCTGACTGCTTACATATTGTTCAGACGATGCAGATCGATAAAAATCGGTTAGCACATCTCAATGAACTCATTGGTTTGGAAGCGACTTATGTTGATCGTGTCACGCTGCGACAGCTATTGCTTTCTTTTGTACTAGATTGTGGTCGATGTATCGCTGAGGAACGTAAAGATATGGCCAAGGGAGGAATCCAGCGAATTAAAAAGTATATTGACCTTCACTTTGCGGAACCAATCAGCTTAAAATCGATTGCCGCACAGTTCTACATCAACCCTGTTTATTTAGGACAATTGTTCAAGAAAAACTATGGACATTACTTTAATGAGTATTTGCTGCAGCTGCGCATTCAAGAAGCAAAAAAGCTGCTTCGGCAAACCGATATGAAAATCTATGAAATTGCAGAAAAGGTTGGTTTTAGCCACTCTGAATATTTTGTTTCCCAATTCGAGAAGCTTGAAAAGCTCTCACCAACCGCTTATCGCCAAACATTTAAGAGTAATCTAGTAGGTGAAGCCAATGAAAATCGTTGAGCGCATTAGGCGTAATCTCCATTTGGATGATGTACGATTGCGTAATAAGTTTTTAATGCTATATTTCCTATGTGTGTTTATTCCTATTATTTTGACAAACGTAATCTTTTATAATCTTATGAATCACAATGTACAGCAGCAGCGAAAAGAAGATATCAATGTCTCGCTTACTCAAGTTCGATATGAAATGATTCGCTTAATCGAATCCGCAGTTAGTGTCTCTTCTGTGCTATATAGCGATTACAACCTGTATGCGCTGCTTGATTCAAGCTATAGCAATCCTGCCGACTTTGTAGCAGCCTATGATAATTATGTACGGCGTGTCATTAATAGCTACACTCCAGTCTACACATCGGTGCAAAATATTAAAATCTATGTCGACAATCCTTGGATGCTCCACTCAGGAGCGGTTGCTGAATTAACAAGAGAGAGTCAGGAGAGTCATTGGTTCAAGGCGCTTGAAAAACGCTACTCCAATGAGCCGATCTTAATCCGTGCCGCGAAGGAAGATAGCATTACGTCCGGACATGTTGAAGAACAATATGACACCTTTAACATTATTCGAGTGATGGACTACTTTGACTCATTGAATACATGGGATAAGGTATTGAAGATTGAATTAAAGACAGAAGCATTTGATGCGGTACTGCATAATCTGAACATTTCTGGCAGTGTCTATTTTGTTAATGGGGATGGTCTTGTTCAATATACGACGAATGATGAGCTTGATTGGCGAAGTGATCAGTTTCCGATCGACAGCGTTGAGGTCGATGAGGACACCGATGTGTTTGAAAGTGAGCGTTTCGACTTGCTGCCAATGCAGGGATGGTATCTAGTCGCTCATGTACCGAAGGAGGAAATTGTTCATGCCGCATCAGATGCAAGACAGTTTGTACTATGGATAGCGATTGCCAACATCCTACTGGCAACGAGCATAATAGTTATTATCTCTCGCTCCATTACGAAGCGTCTTGCCTCGTTATTAAAGCATATGAAGCGAGTAAAAAACGGAAGCTTTGACACGATTCAGAAGCGTGAATCACTTGATGAGATTGGACAGGTAACCACCGAATTCAATCGTATGACACTGCAAATTAGTTCACTTATTAATGATGTATATGTCGCTGATATTAAAGAAAAAAATATGGAGCTAGAGCATCGTTACGCCCAGCTTAATGCATTGCAAAGTCAGATTAATCCTCATTTTCTATTTAATGCTTTGGAAACGATACGGATGCGAAGCATTATGAAAAGTGAGACAGAGACGGCTAAAATTATTCACAATATGGCTAAGCTATTCCGCAGCTCGCTTACTTGGAAGCGCGATAAAGTGAAGCTCAAGGAAGAAGTCGATTTCATCGTATGTTTTCTTGAAATTCAGAAGTATCGTTTTGCTGATCGCCTGGAATATGACATTGAGGTAGATCCCGAAGCGGAAAATTGTCTCGTTCCGAAATTAATTTACTTACCGTTCGTAGAGAATGCTTGTATTCACGGTGTAGAGAAAATGAAGCAAGGAGGCAAGGTGACGATCAAGCTAACGCTGGAGGGGGACGAGCTGCATTTCCGAATCAGTGATAATGGTGCAGGCATGAGTGAGGAGCAGATCCAGCGGATATATTCCTATGTAAAGGAAGAAACAAAGGATTTGGGAGAGCGAATTGGTATGCAAAATGTCATATACCGTTTAAAGCTTATTTATGAGGAGCAATTTCAATTTCAGCTAGAGAGTGAGATTGGTAAGGGGACCTCATTGCATCTAGTTGTTCCAACACAAAACTAATCTAAAGTTTTTATAGTAAATTCTAAAGTTCTCTCACTGAATACGTTTTCATCTCTTGCTAAAATGAAAGAGCTTACAACATATCAATAAAGGGGATGAAGTTGTTATGAAACGAACTAAATCAGCCAAGATTGCAACGATGTTGATGCTTGCATTGGCACTAGTTGTAACAGGATGCTCGAGCAACGGTGACAATGGCAAAAATAATAATGGTACTGGTAATGCTGCTACTGGAACTGCAAAGCCAAGTGAAAGCGCTGGGGACAGTGAAGACAAAGCTTTAGACAAAGTAACCTTTACCTATTTTAATGGTGCAGGTGCTGCCAAAGACATTAATACGAATGAAACAACAATTGGTAAAATTTTAGAGGATCAAACAGGCGTAAATTTCAAAATTGAAAACCTTGTTGGTGACTTGAATACGAAGATAGGTACGATGAATGCCTCCAGAAAATATCCAGATGTGCTAATTCCAGATGCGGCAATTGATGATGTGCTTGGTGCAGGTGGTTTTATTGATTTAACGGATTTGATCGAGGAACACGGACCAAACATTAAAGCGGCATTTGGTAATGATTTAGAGCGAATTAAATCAGAAGACGGAAAGATTTATTTCCTGCCAATGTCAGCGCAAGTGGGTGAATTCAAACCGGACCCTAATATAGGACAGGGTGCATTTTGGATACAGCGTCGTGTATTGAAGGAAGCTGGATATCCTAAAATTAAAACGATTGATGAGTATTTTGGGCTTATTCGTGATTACGTGAAGAAGCATCCAGAAGAGAATTTGACAGGGTTTATTTCATTAACGCATGACTGGAGATTCTTTGCGACATCGAACCCACCAATGCATCTAGCAGGCTACCCGAATGATGGTGAAGTAATTGTTGATATGAATACGTATGAAGCAAAAGTATATTCAGGCAATGAAGATACGAAGCGTTATCTTAAACTGCTTAATGAGCTCAATGCGGAGGGCTTATATGATAAGGCATCATTCATTGATAATTTCGATCAATATTTAGCTAAGCTTTCATCTGGTAAAGTGCTTGGTATGTTTGATTACGGCTGGCAAATTGCGAATGCACAAAATGTACTGAATGATGCTGCTAAGGCGGATCCAGCGCAGGATGACTTTGTATACTACCCACTTCCAATTACATTTGATGGTCAAAAGGACCAATACTTAGACCCTCCAGGTTTTGTTAAAAACCGTGGTATTGGTATTACGATCAGTGCAAAAAATCCAGAACGTATTGTGCAGTATTTCGATAACCTATTGAAGGAAGAAAATCAAATATTAAGAGCTTGGGGTATTGAAGGGGAAACGTATGAAATCGATGAGAATGGCCGTTATTATCGTACTGCGGAGCAAATCGCTAAAATTGATGAATCGTTCCGTGAAACATTCGGCTTTAAGTATTATGACTGGAACTGGCCAATCTATAGTGCGAGCTCAACGTTCTCTAATGGCAATGCTGTTTCACCTGCTTCACAACCAGAAGTATTCCAGATGAACCTGACAGAGAAGGATAAAGAAATTCTTAATAAATATGGCGTACAAACATATGCTGAGATGTTTGCTACTCCAGATGATCGTCCTTGGTTCCCGGCGTGGGGTATCCCTAAGGAGCAAGGCTCTCCTGAGCAAATCTATGAAACGAAGAAAGGCGATCTAACGAAAAAATACTTCCCTAAACTTGTGCTAGAGGATCCTAGTAAGTTTGAAGCGAACTGGGCAGAATTTACTGCTGAGCTTAGCAAGCTGGATACAGCGGGCTATGAGAAGTTTGTAACAGCGGAAGTGAAAAAAGCTGTTGAGGAAGCGAAATAATTGAAAGCTTGAGCGGGACCATGCAATGGAGCAAACACTCCATTGCGAGGTCCCTTCTTTCAACCATAGATTTAGCAAGAGAGGAGAGTTATTGATGGAACGAGCGGAGTTCGCACAAACTATTCAGCCTAGTAAAAAATCATCTAATCGATTTATAAACTTTATTCGAAGCTGCGGTCGGCAGCATGCGCTTCTCGTTATGACATTACCATTTTTAATATGGTTATTTATTTTTAAGTATTTACCGATCTGGGGCTGGACGATTGCGTTCCAGGATTATAAACCAAGTAAGGCGTTTTTTGAGCAGACTTGGGTTGGCCTTCATCACTTTTCATTTTTGTTTGAGGATGAACATTTTTTGAAGGTATTGCGTAACACGCTAGCGATGAGCGGTATTAATCTTGTGCTCGGCTTCGTAACAGCGATTACACTGGCTTTGTTACTTAACGAGCTGCGGGTAGTTACATTCAAACGAGTTGTACAAACCGTTAGTTATTTGCCTCACTTTATTTCTTGGGTTGTTGCAGCGGGGATTGTTCAGCAGACGTTATCCCCAGAGGGCATTATTAACGAATTACTGCTACGTTCGGGCTTAATTAAGGAGAGTGTGCTATTTCTAGGAATCGGTGAATATTTTTGGGGCATCTTTGGCGCTTCAACGGTATGGAAGGATGTTGGTTGGAATACGATTGTGTATCTAGCAGCGATGACAATGATTGATCCAGCTCAATATGAAGCGGCAGAAATTGATGGGGCAGGACGTTTTCAGCGTATGTGGCATATTACGTTGCCAGGTATTAAGTCCGTCATTGTCGTTTTGCTCATTATGAATATTGGTTACCTGCTAGAATCAGGCTTTGAGCCGCAATATTTGCTAGGTAACGGAATGAATGTTGATTATTCAGAGAACTTGGACATCTTCGTATTAAAATACGGAATTGCACAAGGTAACTTCTCTTTATCTATAGCTGCAGGGATGTTTAAAACGATCGTCAGCTTTATCCTGTTATTTGCAGCCAACAATATTGCCAAGCGTCTTGGCGAAGCAAGACTTTATTAGAGGGTAGGTGAGAGTATGCGAACAAATTTTTCAACTAGTGATAAAATATTTGATTACGTCAATTATGCTTTATTAACACTGTTAATGCTTGTTACGCTCTACCCATTTATTAATACGCTGGCGATATCATTTAACGATGCGAAGGATTCAATTAAGGGTGGCATTTATTTATGGCCAAGAGAATGGTCGTTAGACAATTATCGGTATGTGCTCTCGGAAAAAAGTGTATATAATGCTACCTTAATATCGATTTTGAGAACGGTAATCGGAACAATCGTAACGGTGTTTTGTTCCGCGATGGTGGCGTATGCCATTAGCAGACAAGATTTTGTTTTGCGTAAATTTGTAACGGTGGCTTTTATATTAACGATGTATATTAACGGTGGATTAATACCTAACTTCCTATTGATCCGTGATCTGAATTTATTAGACTCCTTCTGGGTATATATTTTGCCTGGGCTTATCGGAGTGTTCAACCTAATCATTATTCGTTCGTTCATAGAGGCGTTGCCAGAGAGCATTTTGGAATCAGCGCGTATTGATGGAGCTGGTGATTATCGTACCTTTTTCAGCATTGTATTACCATTATGTGTTCCCGTACTAGCAACGGTAGCCTTGTTCAGCGGTGTATATCAATGGAACTCTTGGTTTGATGTGTTTCTATATAACTCCTCGACGATAGAATTAAGTACATTGCAATACGAGCTGCAAAAGATACTGCAAAACTCTAATGCTTCGATGACGCAAAAAACGGCTGGAGATGCATTCAATGGTGCCATGCATAGTCAAGGTACAGTGACACCAACTGCAGTACGTGCAACGATGACGATTGTGGCCTCTGTTCCAATCATCATGGTTTATCCGTTCCTGCAAAAGTATTTTGTTAAAGGGATGATGGTTGGCGGCGTTAAAGGTTAATGTATTCAATAATAAATGGTGAATGGATGATGATACATGAGCATTAATGTTAAACAAGGAGCCTATTATACAGGGCAGTACCGAAATCTGTTTGCACAGTTTGGATATAATGAAGCTGAGGTTGCTGCTAAGCTGCAGTATACATGGGATGCACTTTTTGGCGAGGATGAAGCAACGAAAATATATTATGAGCTGGATCAAGATAAAGGATACTTGCTTGATACTGGAAATCTTGATGTTCGTTCTGAAGGCATGTCGTATGGGATGATGATGGCAGTACAATACGATAGACAGGATATATTCGATAAGCTATGGAACTGGACATATTCTTTTATGTATATGACTGAAGGAATTCATAAAGGTTATTTTGCGTGGTCATGCCAACCGGATGGTACTCGTAATGCACAAGGACCTGCACCTGATGGTGAGGAGTATTTTGCGATGGCATTGTTTTTTGCTAGTCATCGCTGGGGCGATCGAGAAGCGCCATACAATTACGGGCAGCAGGCTAAAGATATATTGCGTACTTGTATCCATCAGCAACCACCGGGTTTTCCAATGTGGAATCACGATAATAAACTAATAAAATTCGTACCTGAGGTGGAATTTTCTGATCCGTCCTACCATCTACCGCATTTTTATGAGTTGTTTGCAATGTGGGTGTATGAAGAAGACCGGGCATTTTGGAAAGAAGCTGCTGCAGCGAGTCGTGATTATATCCATATTAGCTGTCATCCGATAACGGGGCTTTCACCAGAGTATGCTTATTATGATGGCACTCCGAATAATACTAACGGCTTCGGTTATTTTTTCAGTGATGCGTATCGAGTGGCAGCTAATATCGGCTTAGATTACGCATGGTTTGGCGTCGATGATCGTCAGCGAGATATCGCAAACAACATCATTGTCTTTTTCAGTGACAAAGATGACTATCGTCGTTATACGATAGAAGGAGTGCCGCTCGAGGAAAAATCCTTGCATCCAGTAGGCTTACTGGCGACGAATGCACAGGCTGCGTTGGCAGCAGACGAACATACATCAGCTAAAGCAGCAGTAGAGCTGTTATGGAATACGCCTGTACGGACAGGTGATCGTCGCTACTACGATAATTGCTTGTATATCTTTGCAATCCTTGCGCTTAGCGGTAACTATCGAATTTATTAAGGCTAGAGCAATAGGCTAATACCCTCACTTACGTATAGATGTGTTTATGCATCATATGAAAGGGAGGGTATTTTTTCTAAGCGGAATAGTAATGATAGATCCCGATTGACACAAATGCGATCAAGGAGCTAACCAGCATAATTAATAATATTTGTTTTAGATTACTCATTTGGCCCCACCTTTACAAGGTAACATGCATAGTATATTGATTTCCAAATCGTTCATTATTCATCCATAATTTTTATGAAGAATTGTGGTCATCTGAAAATGTATAGCACTTGACGATGAAAGCTCTTAACGTTCATAATTTAGAAATAAGTATGACTGAGGTTTTTTCAACTTCGCAGATTTGTCACATCTAGAGATAAGTTTGATAGAACGTTGTCATATGATCATTGTGCAGAAAGAATCAACCCCATATTCTTGTCGCATCCATCAACCATTAACTTAAACGATATGAACTGTTACAGCATGAAAAGGAGCATCAATCATGAGCGAACGCAAGCCATTGCAAGCGGTATTGCCTGCCGTAAGTAAGATTAAAGATGTTGAAGCGGTAATTGCCTCACCACTTCAATATATGGTTTTACTAGGCGGCCATATCGGACAGCTGAAAAGCGTTGTAGACTTGGCTAAAGCGCACGGCAAACACGTTTTATTACATGCCGATTTAGTGCACGGCTTAAAAAATGACGAGTATGCCGCTGATTTCTTGTGCCAATCGATCGCACCAGCAGGCCTTATTTCAACACGTGCCAATGTGGTATTACGCACGAAGCAGCGCGGCTTAATTGCGATTCAACGTATGTTTTTAATTGATAGTGAAGCGATGGAGCGAAGCTATCGCATGATTGAGAAATCCAATCCAGACTACATTGAAGTATTGCCTGGCATTATTCCTGAAGCAATTGCAGAAGTGAAGGAGCAAACAGGCATTCCTGTCATTGCAGGTGGTTTAATTAAATCAGAGCAGCATATTGATACTGCGTTACGTGCTGGAGCAACCGCTATTACAACATCTCGTAAGGAGCTTTGGAGTTATCGTTAGTTTAGGTATGTATCGTATAAGGAGGAGATCGTTTGGCACAGTACATGATGTCGATTGATCAGGGAACGACAAGCACAAGAGCATTATTGGTCAATGAGCAAGGTGAAATCGTAGCAATTAAGCAGGAGGAGCTTCCGCTTATTTATCCTTATCCAGGATATGTGGAGGTTGACGCTGAATTTATATGGCAATCTACGCTGCGTGTGATGCGCGGTGTGCTGCAAGAGGTGGGCGTACGTCCGCAAGATATTAAAGGTATCGGTATTACGAACCAACGTGAAACTACGGTCATATGGTCTAAACGATCAGGTCAGCCCATCTACAATGGTTTAGTGTGGCAATCACGGCAAACTGCAGAAATTTGTGAAGAGCTGCGACAGCAGGGGCTGCAAGAGGAGTTCCGCAGCAGAACAGGACTGTTAATCGATCCTTATTTCTCTGGTACAAAGGTGAAATGGGTACTCGATCATGTAGCTGGAGCACGTCAAGCGGCAGAGCAGGGCGATTTGCTGTTCGGAACAATTGAAACGTGGCTGATCTGGAAGCTGACTGGCGGCAAGGTGCACATTACCGATGTGTCCAATGCTTCTCGTACGCTAATGTACAATATATATGAGAAGCAATGGGATAAGGGGCTGCTTCAATGGTTGGATGTTCCTGAAAGCATACTGCCGGAGGTGAAGTCATCCTCAGAGCTGTATGGTTATACGACTGAAGACGTGCTTGGACATTGTATCCCGATTGCTGGTGCTGCTGGTGATCAGCAGGCTGCGTTATTCGGTCAGATGGCTTTCCATAAGGGTGATACCAAAAATACATATGGCACAGGTTGCTTTATGTTGATGAACACTGGCGAGACGCCAATCACCTCGAAGCATGGTTTGCTTACGACGATTGCATGGGAAGTGGATGGACAGCTAGAATATGCGCTAGAAGGCAGTGTATTCGTCGCTGGTGCCGCGATCCAATGGCTGCGTGATGGCTTACAGGTTATTGATAATGCAGGGCAGTCTGAGCAGCTAGCAAGCTCTATTGAATCATCCGAGGGCGTCTATGTCGTGCCTGCGTTTGTTGGACTAGGTACGCCATATTGGAATAGTGATGTACGCGGTGCAATGTTTGGTATCACTAGAGGAACATCGAAAGCACACATCGTGCGTGCGGTGCTTGAATCGCTTGCCTATCAATCGCGCGAATTGCTGCAAGTGATGGAAGAGGATTCTGGATATCAAATTAATAAAATGGCTGTAGATGGTGGAGCCATTCAAAATGACTTCTTGATGCAGTTCCAAAGCGATATTATTGGAAAACCAGTAGAGCGTCCGCTTGTGCGAGAATCGACAGCGATTGGTGCGGCATTTTTAGCTGGGCTAGCGGTTGGCTTCTGGCGTAATAAAGAGGAGCTAATCGCGCTACGTAAAGTGGAACGCAGCTTTATTCCAGCGATGTCTGATCAACAGCGAGAAGAGCTATTCAGCGGCTGGTTACGAGCTGTTAAGGCAGCAATGGCATTTTGTGAATAATTATGATATACTAGTGATAAGTTAATAATGGTTGGAGACACGGAGAAACCACGAATGCCGTTAGTCTTGAGTAAAAATTGCTCAAGCTAACGGCTTCCGGGGTTTCTCCTTTTTGTTATTTCTGCACAAATTTTAGGGGATGAGAATATGGGTAAAGGCAAGGAAACAATTTTTAGTGCGCACCAGCGCGAGGCAACGCTGGAGCAAATGGCAAACGAAAAGCTTGATATATTAGTAATTGGTGGCGGTATTACAGGTGCAGGGATTGCACTAGATGCAGCAACAAGAGGCTTAAAGCTTGGTTTGATTGAAATGCAGGACTTTGCTGGCGGAACTTCTAGTCGTTCGACTAAGCTCGTTCATGGCGGCTTGCGATATTTGAAGCAGTTAGAAATTGGTGTAGTTGCTGAGGTTGGTAAGGAACGTGAAATTGTTTATGAAAATGGACCGCATGTAACGACACCAGAATGGATGCTGCTGCCGCTTTATAAGGGCGGTACATTCGGCAAGTTTTCTACATCGATCGGCTTGCGCGTCTATGATTTTCTAGCTGGCGTGAAGCGTAGTGAGCGTAGAACTATGCTTTCTGCACAGCAAACATTAGCTAAGGAGCCGCTATTGAAGCAAGAAGGCATGAAGGGCGGCGGCTATTATGTGGAATACCGTACCGATGATGCACGCTTAACGATCGAAGTAATGAAGAAAGCGCGTGAGCTTGGCTCATTGGCCGTTAACTATGCGAAGGCTGAAAATTTGATATATGATGAGGCTGGCAAAATCGTTGGTGTAGAGGTGCTGGACCGGATCAATCAGAAAACCTACAAGCTATATGCTGGGAAGATTATTAATGCGGCAGGGCCATGGGTTGATAGTATTCGCGAGCTGGATGGTTCGAAAAAAGGGAAAACGCTGCGCTTGACCAAAGGTATTCATCTTGTGTTTGATCAGTCCAGATTTCCACTTAGACAGGCAATTTATTTTGATATTCCAGACGGACGTATGGCATTTGCTATTCCGCGTGACGGTAAAACGTATTTTGGGACAACAGATACCAACTATGTCGGAGATACAAGCAATCCGCTGACAACGAAGGAAGACCGCAGCTATTTGCTTGATGCAGCGAATAATATGTTCCCGAGCTTGAAGTTAACCGAGAAGGATATTGAATCAAGCTGGGCAGGCTTACGACCGCTTATTCATGAGGAAGGTAAGTCGCCGTCAGAAATTTCACGTCGTGATGAAATTTTCGTCTCATCTAGCGGACTAATTTCGATAGCTGGAGGAAAGCTAACTGGCTATCGGAAAATGGCTGAGGATGTGCTTAATAAGACGGTAGAAATTATGAGGCAGGAAGGCAAGCAAGTTCCTGAAACACGTACATCTACACGCAACATTCCGATTTCAGGCGGCGATTTTGGTGGATCAAGCCGTATGCCGCAATATGTTGCTCAGAAAATTGCTGAAGGTGAAAAGCTTGGCTTGTCTCGTTCTGATGCGGAAGCACTTAGCAAGCGTTACGGCACGAATATCGACGTTATTTATTCCTTTGCCAATGAGGCTGTACAATGGGGAGAAGCATTTGGCTTATCGGCACATCAAGCGATCATGCTGAAGTATTCAATAGAGTATGAAATGACAGCGAAGCCAGTCGATTACTTTATTCGCCGTACAGGAGATATGTTCTTCCATATCGAGCAGGTTGAACGCTGGAAGGAGCCTGTGCTGCAAGCAATGAGACATGAGCTAGGCTGGTCAGATGAGCAGCTGGCACAAAACAAGGCCGAGCTAGAACAAAAAATCACGGAAGCGAAAAAAGCTTTCCGTGAGTAGATGTAGTAGAGACTTTAGGTGGAGGCTGGGACAAAACTAGTCTCTCAAGCAAGCAACAGGTGAAATCCGCACATGGATTTCACCTGTTTTTCTTCTGAAAGCTGCTCGTTTACATAGGCTTTCTGTTGTTCCCATCGTTCATTCATCTTCAGTTGACGATTCTTTCCTTCTTGCGCTTTTGTACAGTCCGCTCAGAATGGACATCCTGTACAAATTGTACATTCATATACCTTAAATGAACGTTTAAATCCCGATTTATCTTTACAAGTGGCATAGCGCTGAAAGGTTAAATATTGACCATTGGGTAGGTAAAACTAATTGATTTATGTTATAATTTTTAAACATAAGGAACACCTTCTGTTGGATTTGTTTTGTGGTGATTCAATTTTAACAGATAGGGTTCTTTTTGTATTTAAAAATCTAGCGGCGATGACATTTTACTTTCGTAAAACATCATCGCCGTTTTTAGTTAGGTTGGAATGTTTTGTCCCAGCCTCTTTTTATAATAGTAAATTCGGAAATTAACTCACCTTGCACAGTAACATAACATACAAAAAAATCCGATAAACATAATAATGTTGTTAAAAATCATGTTGAACGTTCGGAAATTGATAGATAATAGTTTATTATTTTTCCAGATTGAACTATAATGTTGAGGGTTGAGAAAAAAAGTGTTGACACCTTTCGACAAATCCGATAGGATTACTTTGTATTCAAAAATACTTACACATATTTGAAGGGGAGAGTTGGATGAGAAACAGTAAGTTATACTCATTATTTGTATTACTACTTGCAGCAGTGATGGTTGTTACAGCATGTGGCGATGGTAATAGCAAAAACAACAGCAAAAATAACAATGGCGGTAGCAACAGTGGTAGCAACGTAGAGACAACTGTTAACCTGCCTGCAGCACTAGCTGATAAAGGTGAAATTAATATTAAAGTCATCCGTAAAATTGGTGGAGACGATCATACAGCTCAATTCCTAGCTGGAGCAAAGCAAGAAGGGGAATCTCTTGGATTTAAAGTAGATACTTTCTCTGCTGATGGTGACACTGGTAAATTCCACGATGCACTTGAGCAAGCTGCTAACTCTGATGCAGATGCGGTTGTCGTTTCACATGGTGACGATGCTACGACTGTTGAGCTAGTTCAAAAGCTTAGAGATAAAGGCATCGAAGTTGTTGCTTTTGACTCTGTTGACGAGCTGCAAACAGTTGAAGGTGTAACTTCTACTTCTCAAAATGACCAATCTTTAGCTAAATTTGCATTGGATCATCTAGTTGAGGAAACTGGTGGCGAAGCGAAAATCCTTTACCTATGGGTAGATGGCTTCCCTGCAATGGTACGTCGTAATCAAGTATATCAAGAGGTACTAGCGGCTAACCCTGGTATCGTTGAATTAGATCGTTTTGGTGTAGCAAACAACAACACTTCTGTAGATACGCAAAATGCTGTTTCAGCACTTCTTGCAAAATATCCAGAAGGCGAGCTTGATGCAATTTTCGCAACATGGGATGCTTTTGCAATTGGCGCATATCGTGCACTAGTTGAAGCTGGTCGTACTGAGGTTAAAATCTACGGTATTGACGTATCTAACGAAGATCTACAAGCTATCCAAGCAGAAAATAGCCCATGGATTTCTACTGCAGCAGTTGATCCTAAGCTAATCGGTGCGACTGCAGTTCGTCTAGCGGCGAAAAAACTAGCTGGTGAAGAAACTCCTGCTACGTACAGCCTAGATGCTAACCTAATTAAACAAGCTGATCTTGCTTCTGCTTCTGAAACTGTTAAAATGGATACGCTAAGCAATCTCATTCCTGGTTGGGGCACAAGCGATGCATTCCTTGAGGATTGGATGAAAGATCTTAAAGCAGCAAACAAGAAATAAGTTACAATTGCTTATCATTAAGCAACGTTTATAGCATAGAGCGCTTTTTACATCAACCGGTGTAGAGGGCGCTCTATATCCTGTTATAAGGTAGGTGGAAGCAGTTGGTTGCAACTGGGCAAGTAAAACTGGAAATGAAAGAAATCTCGATTGCCTTCCCCGGAGTACAGGCTTTGTCCTCCGTTAATTTTCAAATGCTCTCTGGTACATCGCATGCTTTAATTGGTGCGAACGGAGCAGGAAAATCCACATTGATGAAGGTGCTTGCAGGCGCATATGACCATTATACCGGCCGCATTGAGCTGGACGGACAAGAGCTGCATATACGCAAGCCTAAAGACTCCAAGGATTATGGCATACAGATCGTCTATCAAGAGGTCGATACGCTACTTATTCCTAATCTAAGCGTCGCTGAAAATATTATGCTAGAGCATTTGGTGCATGATGCTGATCAGAAGTCATTTGTCAATTGGAAGAGAGTTCATCGAGAAGCGGCAGCCATTATGGATCAGATCGGCTTTTATTTGCCGACAAATAAGCTTGTACAAGAGCTTACTTTAGCGGAAAAGCAGCTTGTGCTTATTGCTCGCGCTGTTTCGATGAAATGTAAGTTCCTCATATTGGACGAGCCTACAGCACCGCTTAGTGACAGCGAAACCTCTCGCTTATTCACATTAATTGAGCGGTTGAAGAAGGAAGGAGTCGGCATTATTTTCATTTCCCATCGCTTGCCTGAACTCTTTCAAATTTGCGATGATATAACGATATTGCGTGATGGTAAACTTGTAATTTCTGCACCGATTAATAGTATGAATCAGGTAACTGTTGCTCAGCACATGCTAGGCGCACAGCTTGATGGTCAATTTCCGACGCGTCAGCCGAATGTTGGTGAGCTAGCGTTTGAAGTGGTCGATATTGCCGATGATGATAAGGTACATGGCGTGTCGTTACGTGTGCATAAGGGAGAAATCGTCGGTATCGCAGGATTAGTAGGTGCTGGTAAAACTGAGCTATGTCGTATTTTATTCGGCGCCGCACCGAAAAAACGTGGAGAGGTGCGTAAGCTTGGAAAGGTACTGAGTTATTCTGCTCCGCATCAAGCGGTAGCGCACGGCCTTGCTATGATTCCTGAGGAACGTCGACGCGAAGGGATTTTTGTAGAGGAGATGGTAGGCGTTAATCTGACCATCGCTAATCTAACCCCTCATACATCAGTGCGTTTGTGGCTCAATAAAGCGAAGGAAAGAATGGCTTCTTATTCTATGATCCATAAGCTAGGTATTAAAACACCAAGTGAAAAAACACTGGTTGCTAATCTGTCTGGCGGTAATCAGCAAAAAATAGCAATCGGTAAATGGCTGCTTGCTGATGCAGAGGTGTATATCTTTGACGAGCCTACGAAGGGCGTTGACGTCGGGGCTAAGCGCGACATTTATAATCTGATTACAGAGCTTGCTTCACAAGGGAAAAGCGTTATTTTTGCTTCAAGTGAAACCAATGAAATGGTCGGGATTACTGACCGCATGTATGTGATGTATGACGGGAAAGTAGCGAAAGAATTGGTTACGGCGCAAAGCAATGAAGAGGAAATTATGTTTTACAGTACAGGAGGACAAACATCATGAAGGCAGTCGATGTCAAGCAGAGAGGAGTCAATTGGTTTGACTTCTTATATAAGTACGGAACATTAATTACGATCGCAGTTCTGATTGCATTTTTCGGCTTCGCGACAGATAACTTTTTAACTACGACAAATATTACGAATATTTTTCGCTCGATTTCAATTGTTACGATTATCGCTATTGGATTGACGATATCGCTATCTGTGGGTGGTTTTGACCTATCTGTTGGTTCGACGGCATCACTTGCAAATGCAGTTGTCATTTCAATGTTTGTATGGCATAGTCAAAATATTTTTGTCAGCATTGCAGTTGTACTTGTTTTATGCGTACTTATTGGATTTGTGAATGGATTTTTAGTAACCAGCTTTAAAATTCAAGATATGCTCATGACGCTCGCTACGATGTTTATAATTCAAGGGATCGCGCAAACCTACACAAGAGGCGCAACGATTTCGCAAAATATGATTATGCCAAGTGGTGATTATGCACCAGGCTCTATTCCGAAGATATTCAGCATGCTTGGTAAATCACCATACATCATTATCATTATGCTTATTGCCGTTATACTCGTTCAATTATTCCTTTCATTGACGAAGCATGGTCGTTATATGTACATGATCGGAGGTAATCCTGAAGCGGCTAAATTATCAGGTATTCCTGTACGTAGATATCGCTATATCGCTTATATCGTTGCTGCATTGTTTGCTGGTATTGGTGGTATTTTGCTAGGGGCTCGTGTCATGACTGCGGAGGTTAATGCAGGCGCACCTTATTTAATGGATGCGGTAGCAGCAGCGTTTATCGGGTTTTCAGTATTAGGATCAGGGAAGCCGAATGCGTTTGGTACATTTATCGGAGCGGTATTGATCGGTATTTTGTCTAATGGATTGATTATGATTTCTGTTCCTTATTATGCAATGGATATTGTAAAGGGTGCGGTACTTGCACTGGCGCTTGGTATTACGTACTATAAGCGCAAGCATTAAGCTATGACAGTAAGATGCTAATGTGAGCAGGGCTGCTTAGCAGGTACAAAAGCGATAATGCTGCAGCTTTTGCCCCGTTAAGCAGCCCTTTTTGTTTAGTGTTTAGGCTTTAGCTTGATTGTCCGAATCTTTTGAGCGATCTTTCTTTAGCTTTTTCGTATTCAATCTCGCGATTGCGAGCAGGTGCGTTACTCACTAAGGAATCTAATAGCTTACGTGCAGCTTCAGTCACTTCGTCCACTGCTAGATTGAAGGCTTCTTCATTATTTTTTGAAGGATCACGATAGCCTGAGATCTTTCTGACGAATTGCAGCGCAGCTGCTCGGATCTCATCTTCTGTTGCTGGTGGTTCAAAATTGTGCAACGTTCGGATATTTCGGCACATAGGTTACCACCTCCTCAACCTTTTCATGATTAGTTAATGATTTGCTGGTCTACAAAATGTTGCTTGTAGCGTTCAAAGTCAACATTGCTGCATTCCATTTCCAAGCGTGTGCCAGCTTCCTCATATTCGGTCTTAAAGACATGTGCATGCTCGTTGAAATAAGAGACCAGTCTTCCTTGATCGTAAGGAATTAGCACACTGCATTTCATGTAATGACTGAAAATGCGCTCTTTAATACATTGCAACAGCTCATCGAGCCCTGCATTTTCACGTACGGACATATATAGCGTATTGCCTTGCATAACTGGGTAAGGCTGATCCGTTAAGTCGCATTTGTTATAAGCATATACCATATCAATTCCTGATGTACCAATCGATTCTAGCGTTTCGTTCGTTACATCGATAAGCTTATTATAGTCCTCATGTGAATAATCGACGACATGAATTAACAAATCTGCTTCGGTTACTTCCTCTAATGTGGAGCGGAATGCTTTAATAAGATGATGCGGAAGCTGACTGACGAAACCAACAGTATCTGTTAATAGGAAGCTCTTATTGTCATCAAGCTCGATATTTCTAACAGAGGTTTCAAGCGTTGCAAACAGCATATCCTTAACGAAAACTTCCTTCGTCGTTTCTGGATCGGTATGGCGCAGCAGCGCATTCATTAAGCTAGACTTACCAGTATTCGTGTAGCCGACGAGACAAACAACAGGTACGTCGTTTTTCTTACGCTTTAAGCGCTGAACTTGACGCGTGGCAACGAGCTTTTCTAGCTCTTGCTGAAGCATGCTAATACGCTCCTCAATACGGCGACGGTCGAGCTCTAGCTTCGTTTCCCCTGTACCTCTGTTACGTAAGCCAGCGCCACCACTACCGCCCTGGCGGCTAAGTGAAGCGCGTAAGCCGACGAGCCGAGGCAGCATGTATTGCAGTCTGGCAACTTCTACCTGTAGCTGTGCTTCACGCGTTTGGGCACGTTCTGCGAAAATGTCCAAAATAAGTATAGTGCGATCGATGACTTTGCAATCAAGATCAGCCTCTAGGTTGCGAATTTGTGATGGAGACAGCTCATCGTTAAATATGACCGTTTCTACTCCGTGAGCTTGAGCAAGTATACGCAGCTCTTCGATTTTGCCAGTTCCAATATAGTGAGATGGATTGATGCGCTGTGCTTTTTGGGTTAAGGCATCAACGACGTTGATGTGACAAGCCTCAGCTAATGAGGCTAGCTCTGCCATACTGTAATCAAAGTCTGCCTGAGATCGTTCATTGAGATGCAATCCAACAATAATGGCTTGTTCTAGTTCAATTGTCATAGCATTATACCTCCATATAGGTTGGCAACAGTGTAGCATATGGAAATTCTCCAATCAACTTTTATTATGTGCATTTTCATGGTATGTTGATAAGTGGCTAATTCCATTGTTGGGGAGGGAGTCAGAATGGATAAGATTAGATATCGTTTTCTACTTATAATTAGCTTAATGCTATTGATCATAATAATGAGTGTCGCTTGCTCGGGACAGTCACAACAGAAGCGAGCTCAGTCGGGACAGGGTGTAGCCCAGCCGGAAGGGCAAGCGGAGCTGCTTTTATCTGCTGCTGCAAGCTTGAATGTTGTGTTAGATGAGATCATTAACGGATTCCAGGAGCAATATGGAATTCATATAGAAGTAAATTATGGCTCTTCAGGAATGCTGCAGAAGCAAATTCAGCAGGGTGCACCTGTCGATGTTTTTATATCCGCAGGCAGTAAGCAGATGGATGAATTGCTAGAGCAGCAGCTAGTACAGGATGTTAAGCCGTTACTGCGCAACTCACTTGTCGCGATCAGTGCCTCGAAGGTTAATGTTGAGTATCATTCATTAGATGAATTATTAACAGCGATAAGTAGTGATCATATCGCGCTAGGGCAGCCAGAAACGGTACCTGCAGGCTACTATGCGCAGCAAGCGTTGACTGCGGAGGGAATTTGGTCGAGCTGGCAAGATCGGTACGTGTACGGTAAAGATGTACGCCAAGTATTATCCTATGTTGAGCAAGGCAACGCCCAGCTTGGCTTTGTATATGCTACAGATGCATTATCCTCTAATGCTGTTCAAGTGGTATATCGCGTACCTGAGGAGCTGCATGAGCCAATTGAATATCCGATAGCAATTGTTGCTAACTCTAAGCAAAGAGACATTGCCCAGCAGTTTCTAAGCTTTATGCAGCAAGCGGAATGGAGAGATCATTATGAACAAAGTGGATTTCAGGTTGTTGCCCAATGAGTGATATATGGAGCTGGGAAGCATTTATAAGTCCAATTATCATTTCTCTGAAAATTACCTGCGTAGCAAGTATTATTACGTTCGTGATCGCGCTTATCGTAGCGCGCTGGATGAGTCGTAGTCGCTTTTCTCTAAAGGTGGTGCTGGATACGGTGCTGATGCTGCCGTTAGTGCTGCCGCCTACAGTGGTTGGGTTCATCTTGCTTTATACCTTCGGTATGCAGGGCTGGATCGGTAAGTGGCTGAACCGCTTGTTTGACTTCTCCCTTGTGTTTACATGGTGGGGCGGAGTCGTGGCAGCGGTCGTCGTATCATTTCCACTCGTATATCAAACGATTAAGGCTGGCTTTGATAGTGTTGATGGGGATCTAGAGGAGGCTGCACGCTCACAGGGTGCGAATGAATGGCAAGTGCTGCGCTATGTTACTTTGCCGTTAATGAGCCGCTTGTTAGTCGTTGCGTATGTGTTAGGCTTTGCCCGCGCACTTGGTGAATTTGGTGCAACGCTAATGCTTGCCGGCAACATACCTGGACGTACGCAAACCGTAGCGACCGCCATTTATATCGCTGCAGACAGCGGTCGAATGCTACTAGCGTATAGCTGGGTAGCTGTTATGATTCTATTTTCATTTATGCTTATGCTGCTTATTAGACGTCGAGCGTGACGGAGGGCAGGATAACATTGCAAACATAGATAAATAATTGATCAGCAAAGAAATAGAGACAGAGGAGAGAGAAATCAAATGAGTTATAAAATCGCATTTTTTGATATTGATGGAACATTAGTCAATGAGGAGAAGGTTATACCGCAGGATACAATTCAAGCGATTCGTGAAATTAAGGAGCTGGGTGTTGAGCCAGTTATTGCGACAGGTCGTGCACCTTACTTTTTAGGCCAGCTATTAGAGCAGGTTGGAATTAGCTCATATGTATGTCTCAATGGTGCGCTTGCTGTATATAAAGGAGAAGTAATCTATCGTAATCCCATTAAATCAGAAACGTTAGAGGCATTCGTTGCTTTTGCTCGTGAGCAAGGTCATGCGCTATGCTTTGAAGGCGAGACACGTTACACGACGGATGGGATTGATAATGAACGTGTTCTGCGCTCAGTTGGCTCGCTAAAGATTGATTTTCCAGAGCAAGAGGATGACTTCTGGAGCAAAGAGGATATTTATCAAGTGTTTTTGCATGCGGTAGACGGAGAAGATACAGCTTATGAGCATTTTCATGATCGCTTAACGTTTATTCGATGGCATGAAGATGCTTTAGATATTCTGCCTGCTGGCGGATCGAAAGCGAAAGGAATTGAAGCGATGCTCGCTAAGCTAGGGATCGATCGTTCCGAGGCAGTTGCTTTTGGCGATGGACTGAATGATAAGGAAATGCTTGAGTACGTAGGTTTTGGTATTGCCATGGGTAATGCCCATCCTGATGTATTGCCATTTGCAAACTATGTAACAACACATGTTAATGAACAAGGCATTCGCAACGGATTAATTGCGGCAGGAATTTTGCAGTCGTAATCCTGATAACTATTCACCAATCCCACCGTGCGAGCGTACAATAACCTAACGATGCATAGGCGTATAGCTAATAAAATGTTTATATGCCTATCAAGTACGTTTCTTATCTTATATATGAAACGTTTAAGGAGGTTATTGACGTGATCGTACTTAAAACAGGCTCGATTGACGAACTGGATATGAACAGTTTGTCAGAGGTAGAGCGCAATGTCGTTCGCTGGAAAATCGCCAGTCGCCTACGATATGAATACTCCTCATTAGATGCCTTGCGGTTCGAATTAAGAATGAGAAAAAATACAGTAGACGCTTGTTATGCGATGTTCCATAGTGGAGCGCAGTTCGCGGTGTTTAGTCGTTCTAGATGTAATCCACAGTACTGGATTAGAACACGTAATGGTGGCTTTTTGCTGCGTAATGATGTGACGCCTGCTGATGCAATACGGGATATTTTTATCAATGGGCAATACTACGCATTTGAATGCTCAGGTGCGATTATTATACTGTATTATCGTGCAGTGCTTGAAACAATCGGCGATGCGACCTTTAATTATTATTTCCAGAACTTATTTTTAAGAGAGTGGCAGAAGGATTATGATTTGCGCTTAATCGCTAGCTATGATCTCAATGATCTATATCCAGGAGATGTATGCTACTTCCGTAATCCGGATCATCATCCTCGCCATCCAGAATGGCAAGGGGAAAATGCGATTATGCTCGACCGTGATCTTTTCTTTGGTCATGGCGTTGGTGTGCAGACGGCAGCGGGGATTATTGCCAATCTAAACAAGGCGCGCAGACCGTTTGCCCGTCGTTCGGCTTATATGGAAAACCTCATTGTGCGTCCTGACTTTGAGATGCTGCGCGATCTGATTATTCATGAGCAGCGGATCGGTATTGAAAGCGGAGAGCTTGTGCTCGATGATCAAGCAAGAGATTTATTGGCGCTTGCTTAATGATGTTAGCAGATAGGTAAAAGGCAGAAGGTGATGATAAGTCTTACCGACTTATTCTATCACCTTCTGCCTTTTAATTATGATGCTGCTGTACTTTACTGCGTTTTGCCCCGTAAAGCCTTATACTTTTTATACTGAAAATATATAGTGCAGCCAATGCAGTAGCCGAGTAGTGCTGCTAATGCTGCCGCACCCATCATGCCTGCGATAATATAGGCTGCTAGCTTCCACTGCAAGGAGACACAAAGTAGTGACAGCGTTAAGAAGGTTAAGCCAATGCTTAGATTGAATCTGACAAGCTCCTTCGCTTCCGTATGCTTCGTGCCGTAAATTGCTTTTGCTAGCGGCTCAAGCAATGTAACAAACACATTGGCACCAGAGCCTAGTAGCAAGGTTAATACTTGAATTAACCATAATACCGCGATCAACCAAGGCATGTCCAGTGCAATCGATATAATGATCCAAATAACGATCCCGATCTGGTTGCTTCTTACCTTAGCGAGCGGAATTTCCTGCTGAACTTGCTCTACCATCTTAACCCCTCCTCAGCTTATTAAATCTTTACATCTTTTCTAGCTCTTGAATCTCGCTATCTCGTAGATCAACAGTTACTTTCTTCATAGCAAGCGGTTGGAGTGGTCGATTATTGCTATCACGTTCTTGGTTGATGATCTCATCGACGACATCCATTCCTTCCGTCACAGCGCCAAAAGCGGCGTATTGACCGTCAAGCCAAGGTGAGTCGGCTCCCATAATGAAAAACTGTGAGCCAGCACTGTCCATACTTTGACTGCGCGCCATAGAGATAACACCGCGAGTATGCACCATCGGATTGTCAAAACCATTAGCGGTAAATTCCCCTTTTATGTTATAACCAGGTCCGCCGAAACCATCACCTTGTGGGTCGCCGCCTTGAATCATAAAGCCAGGAATTACACGGTGAAAGATCAGGCCATCATAATAACCAGACTGAGCAAGTGTGACAAAGTTACTTACTGTATTTGGAGCAATTTCAGGATATAGCTCAACTTTAATGATCCCGCCATTGTCCATTTCAATGGTTACCTCTGGATGCTTACTAGAATCCAGCAGCTCTAACCCCTCATTGGAATAAACGGCTGTTTCTTCTGGAGCTGCATTTTCTACTTTCTTTTCCTCTTCACCACAGCCACTAATGATTAGAATACATACCATGCTGAATAGCAGTGTTAGGTGTTTCCAAGACATGTTTCTTACTCCTTTTGCCTATAGTTTTTCTTTTATTTTATCACAAATAAGTTCGTAATCACTAATTCAGATATATGTCCATTGCGAATAATAGATAAGCTTCATATGTTGTAGGAGATGGCTTGAAAGGAGTGTGAAATCCAATGAATCGGCCTAATGCTTATATTTCAGCAAAGCGAGCCCCAAGACGCTCGAATAAATTGCTGAAAACGTCACTAATAAAAGATAATAGCTATATTGCTGCGCATATCCCGCCTACTGCGGCGATGACACAGGCTTCTTTACTGCGTATGATTAATCGCTATGGGATGGTTTATGTAAAACCTAAGCATGGCTCTCTCGGAAGAGGCGTTATTCGTATTACGAAGCAAGGGACACGATATGTCAGTCATGCTGGTGTTACCGTTACAACCTATACAAGCTTTCAGTCATTATATAGTGCAATTTTGAAGCGAACAAAGAACGAAAGCTATATTGTTCAGAGGGGAATTCATTCGTTGCGCTATCGTGGCAAAGTATTCGATTTACGCATTGTTGTACAGAAAAGTCCGAACGGTGATTTCGAGGTAACAGGCGTTGCTGGAAGAATCGCCCAAGGTGGCAGAGTTGTAAGCAATGGTGCGGGTGGTGGAGCGGTAGGAACAATAGATAGCTTGCTTACTCCGCAGCAGCGCAGCGTAGCAATGCCGGAAATTTATAAGCTTAGCTTGGCGGTTATGGCGCAAGTTCGCAAGCGCTGGCCAAAACAAAATGAAATCGGGCTTGATATTGCGTTAGACTACAATTTGAAACCATGGATATTGGAGTTTAATACAAGACCAGATCACCGTATGTTTATCTTAATTGGCGCACGTAATACGATAGCCAAAATTGTGCGATACGGTGCAAGGTATGGAAGAAAGTATCGACTTTCCCTTTACCGTTAAAGGTTTCAAGATGTTATAGCAAAGGTCATAAAACGAATCTCGTTTTATGACCTTTGTGATGTACATAAGCTAAGCTTAATCAAGAACAGCTGAAATATGTGCTTTTGTTACAGACCAGTGAGTTGCGCTCCAAACCTTTTCCTTTTTGTCTAAAAACATAATTTGTGGAGATTCATGCTTAATGCCTGTATCTTCGGCGATTTGTAGAGAAATTGGACGAGACTCGATGACTTTAACAAGCAAGTATTCAACGTCGTTACGAGGCTTGTCTGCCAAATAATCGGAGAACTCCTTATGTGCATTAGCACTCACAGGACAAGTTGTACTATGTTTGAACACGACAATTGGATGCTCATTGGAGCGCTCAAACGCTTGCTCCCACTGCTCAGCAGATGTAATTTCTGTATAATTCATAATCATGCTCCTTTATTATTTAATGGTACTAATACTATTATAGCGTGTTCCTTCATTATTCGCTAATGGAATAAAAAACAGTTGTCATTTCTAAATATTTGAGCTAAAATTGACTTGTTGACCAATATTGAATTTTAGTCAGTTGGTCGATTGGTCATCAATTGATTAGTTTATATGTATTTTCATTGCTATTTTTCACTTTCGAGAAAAGCTAAGTTTATGCTTACGATGTAGCATTTCACCTAAGTGAAATGCTTTAGGAGGGATGATATGAGCATTGATCGTCGATCACTTATTGTAGAAGCGGCGAATAAATCATTTGCATTGTTTGGTTATAAAGGGACAACGATGGATCAGGTCGCCAAAATTGCAAATGTTGGCAAAGGTACGATTTACACCTTTTTCTCCAATAAGGAGGAGTTATTTCAAGAGGTGCTTAATCGATTACTATTGGAAATGAAGCTTGCGACCGAACAGGTGATGAATCAGCAGCTTTCTTTTTTCGATGCTTTATCAGAAGCGCTTGATATATTGCTTGAGTTTCGCAAGCAGCATGAGCTGGCATTAAAGCTTACCCAGGAGGTTCGTGAAATCGGTACGCCGATGGCGATTGAAGGAATTCAGCAGATCGAGAAGCTGATCATTGATCACATTGCCGACAAGGTTGAGCATGCGATGGCTCGTAACGAGATTAAGCCATGCGATCCGCAGCTTACTGCTTTTATAATATTACGCTTGTATATGGCGCTTGCTGTTGAATGGAACCAGAACAAAGCGCTTGAAAAAAGTGAAGTTGCAAAGCAGCTTCGGTTTTACTTAGAGAGTGGTTTGGCGCTCAATTAGAGTCGCCTTTTCTTTTGTAATAAAATGACCAAATGACGAAAATAGTCAATTAGACAGGGTGAGGGAAAAATGAAAAAGAAAAAACAATTTTCTGCTGAATTATCTAGTATTGTGCGCAATCCAAAAGTAGTTATTCCGGTAATTGCAGTAATGTTAGTGCCATTGTTATATTCGGCGCTATTTCTTGGAGCGTTTTGGGATCCATATGCAGGCTTAGATAAAGTTCCTGTAGCAGTCGTGAACGAGGATCAAGGTGCTGAGATGGATGGTGAGAGGATTGCGATTGGTGAGCAATTTATTGATAAGCTGAAGGATTCGGATGATTTCGCTTGGGCCTTTTTGAGTAAGGAAGAAGCATTAGCTGGCTTAGAGAATAATGAGTATTATATGATGTTAGAAATTCCAGCACAGTTTTCACAGCAGGCGGTTTCGCTATTAGACGATGAGCCGCAGCAAGCTCAAATCATTTATACGCCGAACGAAGCTTATAACTTTTTGGCTTCGCAGATTGGTGGCACGGCGGTAAGTGAGCTATCATCACGATTGAATCAACAAATAACAGAAACCTATGTATCCTCCGTATATGACAAGCTTGGTGAAGCGATTGAGGGGATAAGTGCAGCAAGTGAGGGTGCATTGCAAATCGCTAACGGTGCTGGCGAAGCAACTGATGGAGCGAATGAGCTATTGTCAGGTCAACAATCACTTGGAGCGGGACTGGTGAAGGTGCAAGAAGGAACAGCTTCACTTAACGATGGTGGCAAAGAGCTAGTGACAGGCTTGACCTCATTAGATAAGGGAAGCAAAGAGTTAGCCGCAGGCTTGAATCAGCTAGAACAAGCAGGTTCTGGATTACAGCAAGGTATCGGTCAACTGAATGAACAATATCAAGGTTTAGATCAAGGCTTAGAGCAAAGCAGTGAAGGTACAACTCAGCTTAAGCAGGGCGCGCTTGGACTTCAAGCAGGACTTCAGCAGCTTGCTGCTGCACAGCCGCAATTAGCTGAAAGTGAGGCATTCAAGCAATTATTAGCAGGCAGTGAAGCACTTGTTCAAGGCTTACTTGCTAAGGAGCAAGGTGAATCACAGCTTGTAGCTGGTTCGCAAGCAGTGGTTGAAGGGCTAGCTAAGCTCAATGGCGGCTCAACAGAATTTTTTGCAGGCTTAAGTAAGCTGAATAATGGTGCAACGCAGTTATCTAGTGGAGCAGGTGCTGCATTGACCGGTGCCACGAAGCTCTCTCAAGGAATTACTACGCTATCTGATTCAACTCCGCAGTTAATTGAAGGTAACAATAAGCTGCAGGATGGACAAGAGCAATTAATTGCTGGTTTAGATAAGCTAGAAAGCGGGGCCCAGGAATTATCAGATAAGCTAGGTAATGCTGGTGGCGAAGGTCTTAATCTAGCACTAACCGAGCAGATGAAGTCACAGTTTGCAAAGCCTGTTGAGGTAGAGACGAAGGCTTTCAACGAAGTGCCTAACTATGGTACAGGCTTTGCACCATACTTTATTTCACTCGGACTTTATGTAGGCTGTATGCTGTTAACGATTGTTTATTCCATGCGTAAGCCGGCACAGTTACCGGCAAGCGGAACAAGCTGGTACACCGGCAAGACATTGACCGTATTGCTTATTGCTGTGCTGCAGGCGATCATTCTTGGGGTTGCGATGCTGTTCGTATTAGATCTTGATGTACAGCATTTGGGTGCTTACTTCGCGATGATGATCATAACGAGCGTTAGCTTTATGATGCTTATTCAATTGCTATGTGTTGTTTTGGACGATGTAGGTCGCTTTATTGCAATTGTTCTATTAATTCTACAGCTTACAAGCTCTGCAGGTACATTCCCGCTAGAGCTAGTGCCAAATTGGCTGCAAGCAATCAATCCGGTACTGCCAATGACTTATTCAGTTATCGGCTTTAAGCAGGCGATCTCTAGTGTCGATATGAATCTATATACAGAAAACGTAGTTGTACTGCTTGCTTATGCGGTTGTTTGCTCGTTACTTTCGTTCTTGTATATGAAACTGAGCTTTTCTCGTCAAAAGGAAGCTTTAAATGCTCAAGTAGTATCGGAATAAGAGCTCATTTCATAAATTTTATTGATATTATTGGTTCTGCAAGTTATCGCAAGCCGCTTTAGCAGTAGCTGAAGCGGCTTGCTTGTTGCGTTTAAAAGAAGATTCGTATTTGTTGATTATTCCTAATATGGGAATGGAAACATTAAGGTTATGCAATAATGTAAAGAGGGCTGATGTCGAATTTAAACACATTTTCTCTGTTATCATGTATAATCACTTTAATCGATTGATAAAAGGAGTTGTGGGAATGGATCGAACAATTATTACTTTTGAAGGTGTATCCAAGCGTTACAGTGATTCTGACCCAGCAGTACTTAAAAACGTCAGCTTTGAGATTGAGCGTGGCAAATTTTATACGCTGTTAGGTCCATCTGGTTGTGGTAAAACAACAATTTTGCGACTGATTGCAGGTTTTACCGCTCCATCCGAAGGTAAAATATTTTTTAATGGTAAGCTGATTAACAACACGCCTGCTAACGAGCGACAGGTGAATACGGTGTTTCAAGACTACGCTCTATTTCCACACCTTAATGTGTTTGAAAATGTAGCCTTTGGTTTACGAATTAAGAAGTTGAAGGAAGCTGCTGTACGTGAGAAAGTAGCGGAAGCGCTGAAATTTGTTAACTTAAGCGGCTATGAAAATCGTGAAATTTCCGAGATGTCTGGTGGTCAGCGACAACGGGTGGCGATTGCGCGCGCGATTGTTAATGAGCCGGAAATTTTGCTGCTCGATGAGCCACTTTCGGCACTAGACTTGAAGCTGCGCACGGAGATGCAATATGAGCTTCGAGAGCTTCAGCGTCGTTTAGGGATTACATTCATATTTGTAACTCATGATCAAGAGGAAGCGTTAGCGATGTCGGATGAAATCTTCGTATTAAATGAAGGTGTGATTCAGCAATCGGGCACGCCAATTGATATTTATGATGAGCCAATTAATCGCTTTGTTGCAGACTTTATCGGTGAATCGAATATCGTTAAGGGCAAAATGATTAAGGATTTTGAAGTGGAAATTAACGGCCATCTGTTTGAATGTGTTGACCAAGGTCTTAATGCGAATGAAATCGTTGATATTGTCATTCGCCCAGAGGATATTGAGATCGTCAGCGCTAACGCCGGAAAATTGCAGGCGCGCGTTGATTCGCAGCTATTCCGTGGCGTTCATTATGAGATTTGCTGTTATGACGAAAAAAACAACGAATGGCTTGTACATAGTACGCGTAGAGCAAATGTTGGCGACCGCATCGGGCTGACCTTCGACCCAGAAGCGATTCACGTTATGCGCTTAGGTGAAACTGAGGAAGAGTTTGATAAACGTTTGGAAGCATATGAATAAGCATCTACTGGAAGCGACAGTGGTGCTAGAGGAGGGAGCTGACACATGGAAGCCAGAACTCGCACGATTTATTTAATCCCGTATTTTGTTTGGATGGTGCTTTTTGTTATCGCACCAATCGTGCTTATCGTATATTACTCATTTATTGGCATTGAAGGGAATTTTACATTCGACAACTATGGAAAATTCTTTACGTCTACCTACTTAACAATGACGCTCAGCTCATTTTGGTATGCGTTACTTATTACAATCTTTTCATTAGCGGTAGCTTATCCGACAGCTTATTTGCTGACGAAAACAAAGCATAAAGCACTATGGCTGCTGTTGATTATACTGCCAAGCTGGATTAACCTGCTGCTTAAGGCATACGCATTTATCGGTATTTTCGGAACGTACGGTATCGTTAATGCGGTACTGGAAACGATCGGAATCGGTAATAAGCAGATTCTATTTACTGACTTTAGCTTTGTATTCGTATCGGTGTACATCTTTATTCCATTTATGATTTTGCCGATTTACAATGCGCTTGAAAAAATGAACCCGTCGCTTATTTATGCGGCGCGCGATCTCGGCGCTTCGTCCTGGACCACCTTCCGTAAAGTTGTATTTCCGCTTACGTTAGATGGTGTAAAGGCGGGCTGTATCGCAGTATTTATTCCAGCGTTATCATTATTTATGCTGACTCGTTTGATCGCCGGAAATCGTGTTATTACGCTAGGTACGGCAATTGAGCAGCATTTCCTAGTTACGGAGGATTGGGGCATGGGTGCGACTATTGCCGTGTTCCTCATCATTATTATGGCTCTAGTGATGGTGCTAATGGGCTTAAGAAAGCGGGGGCTGGAACTTGTCAAACGCTAAGTTTAAGCTTTCTAATCTATATCTCATTGCCGTATTTATTATCCTGTATGCGCCAATCGTCTACTTAATGGTGTATTCCTTCAATAGCGGTGGTACGATGCAGGGCTTTGATGGCTTTACTCTAGAGCATTATGGCGAGGTGATGCAGGATACGCGTCTGCTTATTATTGTTTTAAATACGTTCGTAATCGCCCTGTTGTCCGCAGCAATTGCGACGATTATCGGGGTGTTTGGAGCGATCTCGATTCACTATTTGCGTGCCAAATCTAAAGCGACCATGCTTACGCTAAACAATGTATTGATCGTCAGCCCTGACGTTATTATCGGGGCATCGTTTCTAATATTGTTTACGATTATTGGTGTACAGCTCGGTTTTACTTCCGTGCTATTGTCGCATATCGCATTTAGTATTCCAATTGTTGTTGTTATGGTGCTGCCGAAGCTGCAGGAGATGAATGTGAGCCTTTTTGATGCAGCACGCGATCTTGGTGCTAGCTCTTGGCAAATTATGTCGCGCGTTATCTTGCCATATATTAAGCCGGGGATTTACGCAGGATTTTTTATGGCATTAACGTATTCAATGGATGATTTTGCGGTTACCTTCTTCGTAACGGGTAACGGCTATTCTACGCTAGCAGTAGAGATCTATTCTCGTGCACGTCAAGGCGTATCGTTATCGATTAACGCGCTATCTACGTTAATCTTCCTATTCACTGTATTGCTTGTTATCGGCTACTACTTTATTGAACGTCGTAATCGAAATGGGGTGGTCAAGGGATGAAGCAGTTAGTCCGTACATTTGCGCTTATTTTCATTGTTAGCTTCGCTTTAATTTATTTGACGAATGTATTGAATAAAAGTGAAGGATATAGTGGGAATGATACATTGACCATCTACAACTGGGGTGACTATATTGATCCTGAATTGATTACTCGTTTTGAGGAAGAGACGGGAATCAAGGTTATTTACCAGACCTTTGATTCCAACGAAGCGATGTTAACGAAAATTAAGCAGGGCGGTACGACGTTTGATTTAAGTGTACCATCTGAATATACGATCGAAAAAATGAAGGAAGAAAATCTGCTGTTGCCAATTGACCATAGCAAGGTACCGAATCTTCAATACATTGATGAGCGGTTTCTTGATCTTTCCTTCGATGTTGGTAATGAATATTCCATTCCTTATTTTTGGGGAACCGTTGGCGTCGTCTATAACCCTGAGCTTGTTGGTGACTTAACGTTTTCGAGCTGGGATGAATTATGGGATGAGACACTGAAAAACAATGTGTTCCTTTTAGATGGGGCCCGTGAAGTGATTGGCATGGGCTTAAACTCTCTGGGTTATTCCTTGAATGATACCAATGAAGAACATTTGCAGGAGGCGTTTGAGAAGCTGTCCCAGCTTACACCTAACGTAAAAGCGATCGTTGGTGATGAGATAAAAATGCTAATGGCTGGTGAGGAAGCGGCAGCAGCGTTAGTATGGTCGGGCGATGCTGCAGAGATCATGTGGGAAAATGAAAAGCTGGACTATGCTGTTCCAGAAGAAGGCTCTAACCTGTGGTTCGATAATATGGTTATTCCAACAACCGCGAAAAACGTTGAAGGCGCGCACCAATTTATTAACTTTATGCTCGATCCAGAGGTTGCTGCGCAAAACGCAGAGTATGTCGGCTATTCTACACCAAATGCAGCCGCACTTGAGCTGATGGACGAAGAAATATCCGGCGATGAGCGCTTCTATCCAAACGAGGAGCTGACATCTCGACTTGAGGTATATGAGAATCTTGGACGGAAGATGTTGGCGCATTATAATGATCTCTTTCTAGAATTCAAAATGCACCGCAAATAGGGTCGGGCTTTGATGACGATGAGTTATCAAAGTAGCATATTCGACGTCGAATCTTGAACGCTAGCGAAAACTCCTGTACTCACGTACCAAAAACGTACGCTGCGCCACTCGCTTTCTACTAGCGTCCAACCTTCTTGGTCCTGAAAGCCCTCAGGTCGGGCTTTGATGACGATGATTATTCGCTGTAGTTTACTCGACGGCGAAGCTGGCGTTCATCGGGTGCCTCGGATGCTCACGTACCAACTAACGTACGCTGCGCTTCTCGTTCCCTAGCTTTACGCCACCTTCTTGGTCCTGAAAGCCCTCCGGTCGGGCTTTGATGACGATGCTGTGTGCTGTGTAGCACTAATAAAAGATATAAAGAAAAGGGCTCTACATTTAGGTTTTGCTAAGTGTAGAGCCCTTTTTCTGATTAGAGAGTTAAGAACGAGCACCTTCAAATGATCCGCAATGAGTATGGATTGGCTTAGTGCTGAAAGTGGAATGCATGAGCGCGGAGTAGTGGAGGGAAGACTAAGCATCGAAGTACACGCAATCATAATCATAATCGATAACTGCGGAACGAAGTCAGTTATAGCCCTTCGTTGCAAAAGCTACAGGAATGCTCCAGCGTAGCCCAACCATGCCATCTCTCGAATTCTTCGAGAAATTACTACAGCGAAGACTGTACATGCTCTAGAAGTGACCTTATTCTGAAGGAATACCCGAGCGATAGAGCATGTACAGACGGAGCGTTGAATTCTGCCCCATAAAAGCACGATTGGGCGCAGCGGAGGATTCCATTTCGGAGTAGAAAAGAAAAAACAAAGCCTGCTGAGCGTTGCAAAATAGTACAAATCCAATAAAAATCCACTTGTGAACAGAGTATAAATTCGGACGGATAACTATTTTTTATTAGGGGCAAAATATTATTTATGATCGATTTGCACTTTTTGTATACAGTTTTTTATAGAGCTTAATTTGTGAACGAACTGTGAACTTTTTTATCTGAACATGAGATAAAAGGGGATATTTTACATGCAAATGAGGGATTGGTTTCATAAAAAGGATTGTCCTGTTCATAAAAACCTAACTTAAGAAAGTAACTTATTTATAATAACCTACCACAAATTCGGTGTTAATATGCAAATTTTTCTAAACATAATACAAATCAAACCAGTTTTGTTCGTATTGTAAGCAAATGTAATTAAGGGTATAAAATTATATTACACCATAATGTAATATAACATGACAATGAATAATCTGAAAAAAAGTTTGCACTAAATGCACACAAAATTCTTCCCAAAATACAAATTTAGCAGTATGCTGTATGTAACGACACGATCCGGTGATCGAATCCAATAGTGAAGGACAGATAAAAAATGACGGTATCAGTTATTCAAGAAACTCTAAATCCTTATGAGATTGCACAACAACAAGTTGATGCAGCGGCTGCACTATTAAATTTGCCAGAGCATATCACTAATGTGCTTAAACGCCCTATGCGAGTACTGACAGTCAATTTCCCAGTAAAAATGGATGATGGTTCTGTACGTGTTTTTGAAGGCTATCGTTCTCAACATAATGATGCAATTGGTCCTACTAAGGGCGGTATTCGTTTCCATCCAGACGTTACTTTGGACGAAGTTAAAGCACTATCTATGTGGATGAGCTTCAAATGTGGAGTAGTAGGTCTTCCATATGGCGGTGGTAAAGGTGGAGTTATTTGTAACCCACGTGAGCACAGCAAAGGCGAGCTAGAAAGAATTAGCCGTGGCTTCATGGAAGCAATCGCTTCTTTCGTTGGTCCACAAAAAGATATTCCTGCTCCAGACGTATACACTAACGCTCAAACTATGGCGTGGATGATGGATACGTACAGCAAAATCGCTGGTGTTAACTCTCCAGGAGTTATTACTGGTAAACCAATCATCCTTGGTGGTTCTCAAGGACGTAACGAAGCAACTGCACAAGGCTGTGTTTACACAATTCTTGCTGCTCTTGAAGATATGGGTAAATCTCCTAAAGAAGCTACTGTAGCGATCCAAGGCTTTGGTAACGCTGGTCGTATTGCGGCTCGCTTGCTTGATGAAGCAGGTGTTAAAGTAGTTGCGGTTTCTGACTCTAAAGGCGGAATTTACGATCCTAACGGATTAGATCTTGCTAAAGTTGGAGAGCTTAAAGATAACTCATCTATTCTTGAGTATGGTGCACAATACCATATCAGCAACGAGAAATTGCTTGAGCTTGACGTAACAATTCTGATTCCTGCTGCTCTTGAAAATGTTATTACATCTTCAAATGCAGCTAATATTAAAGCGGCAATCGTAGCTGAAGCAGCGAATGGTCCTACAACACCAGAAGCTGACCGCGTACTAACTGAAAAAGGAATTATCGTAATTCCAGACGTACTTGCTAACGCTGGTGGCGTAACAGTTTCTTACTTCGAATGGGTACAAAACTTGATGAACTACTACTGGAGTGAACAAGAAGTACTTGAAAAACTAGAAGTAAATATGATTAACTCTTATAAGGCAGTTCGTGACCTTGCGAAAGAATACAATGTAAACCTTCGTAAGGCTGCATATATGATTGCAATTAAACGTATCTCTGCTGCAATGGAAGCTAGAGGCTGGGTTTAATTCAATCCTTAGTCACAATATTTTAGAAGGATAGGTGAAGGTTTAGCATGACAAATCGGATTCGCGTTGGGATCGTAGGATACGGCAACTTAGGTCGTGGTGTCGAATTAGCCATCGCGCAAAATCCGGATATGCAGTTGGATGCAATTTTTACACGTAGAGACCCTGCAAGCATCTCTTCGGAAACAAAAGCATATTCGATTGAAGACGCAGAAAAATTTGTAAATGAACTTGATGTAATGATTCTTTGTGGCGGTTCAGCTACAGATCTTCCAGAACAAGGCCCGCAATTTGCGAAGCTGTTCAATGTGGTAGATAGCTTTGATACACATGCTCTTATTCCTGAGTACTTTGACGCAGTTAATAGTGCTGCTAATAAGAGCGGGAAGTTGGCAGTTATTTCAACTGGCTGGGATCCAGGTTTATTCTCGCTAAACAGACTATTGTTTGAGTCGATCTTACCTGAAGGCAATGGTTATACATTCTGGGGTAAAGGCGTAAGTCAAGGTCACTCTGATGCAATTCGTCGTATAGCAGGAGTTAAAGATGGTAAGCAATACACGATTCCAGTTGAAGCTGCTGTTCAAAGTGTGCGTAATGGTGAAAATCCTGAGCTATCTACTCGCGAGAAACACTTACGTGAATGCTTTGTTGTAGCGGAGGAAGGTGCGGACCAAGCACGTATTCGTGATGAGATCGTATCGATGCCGAACTACTTCGCTGATTATGACACGGTGGTTCACTTCATTTCTGAAGAAGAATTGAAACGTGATCATTCAGCAATGCCACATGGTGGTCTTGTGCTTAGAAGTGGTAAAACAGGCACTAATACTACGCAAATTATGGAGTTTGGTTTGAATTTGGGAAGTAATCCTGAGTTCACTTCTAGTGTACTTGTCGCTTATGCTCGTGCAGCATATAAGCTTCATAAAGAAGGCCAAGTGGGAGCGAAAACAGTATTTGATATTCCATTTGGTTACCTATCACCAAAATCTGCTGCAGAATTACGTAAAGAACTTCTGTAGTTGAGTAGCTTTGGTCATGACGATGCAGGGTGTCATGACCTTGCTTTTACAGTGCCTTTGTACTATGTGTATAGTAATTTGCATTCCAACTTAGATCATTCACCTATGATAATAGATATGTAGCCGAGCTTTTGAATCTTCAATCACTTGAAGGTTATGAAAGCTCGGTTTTCGCTAGCAATGATTATTAGAGCTAGAAGTCTCTCACGTAGTATTTTTTGATAATAAACGGTACAATAATATCATTGAAACTACGGAGGGAAATTATGAATACTAAACAATTGGCTGCTACAATCGACCACACACTATTGAAGTCTAATGCGACGGATGCCGAGATTATTCAGCTTTGCTTAGAAGCTGCTCAGTATCAATTTGCAACAGTATGTGTCAATCCTTGCTGGGTTAAGCTAGCAGCAGAGCAGCTTCAACATAAGCAGGTAGGTATTACGACAGTAATTGGCTTTCCGTTAGGGGCTTCTTCTAGTGCGATAAAGGCACTGGAAACCAAGCAAGCAATTGCTGATGGGGCAACAGAGATCGACATGGTGCTTAATATCGGTTACTTAAAAAGTAGGTTTTTAAGTGCAGTCAAATCGGATATTGAAGCTGTCGTTAGCGCTGCTGCTAATCATGCTATTGTTAAAGTAATACTGGAAACCTGTCTGCTTACTGATGAAGAGATTGTAGAAGCGTGCAAGCTATCTGTGGAGGCAGGCGCACAGTTTGTGAAGACGTCAACAGGCTTTAGCAGTGGTGGAGCGACGATTGAACATATTACCTTAATGCGCAGCACAGTTGGTAAGCATGTAGGTGTGAAGGCGTCTGGAGGCATTCGTGATTATGCTACAGCAATCGCGATGCTGGAAGCTGGAGCTACACGTATTGGTGCGAGCGCAGGAATAGCGATCGTAGAAAAGGCAGAAGCAGCTTCGACAGGTTATTAAATATGCCAACGCAGATCCTCAGGATCTGCGTTCAGACTGTCGACAAAGTCTCAAGACTTTATCGGCAGTCTGTTTTGTTTTAAAATAGAATTAATTAATCTGGAGGTGAGAAATGATGCTAACGAAACAAACGTCAGAAAATCGAGTACAGCTT
>Ga0180216_1000272_pt1 | contig 57691 bp, 43 predicted proteins | sample eDN3rd37CBELigMG_FD_128879 | JGI IMG/M metagenome (GOLD analysis project Ga0180216, IMG submission 128879) | Enriched Miracle-Growth compost microbial communities from Emeryville, California, USA - eDNA 3rd pass 37_C BE-Lig MG (version 2)... ...
AATGATTCGGACCCGATCCTCGATGGGCCCTGCGTTTCGCCCATCCGGCTTGCGCCCCACGAGGATTCGCTCGATTTCGTCGGACCGATCCTCGAACTCCGAGGTCAGACGCGCGACCGCGGCGTCGCGGATCTGCTCGACCAGGGAAGAAACCCGCCGGAGATCGATCGGATGGGCCTTCGATCCATCGTCGATCCGCACGAAGCGGAAGACGCGAAGTTCGACTCCCCTGCCGTAGGAGACGAGGCGGAAGAAGGGCTTCGGAGCATTGCGGAACAATTCCTTGCGCTTGCGCCCTTCGACGACCTCCAGGATTCGCGGGGCATCGAACCGCGCGCGCAGGCTCCGGTAGCTCCCGACGACGGGGCAGAGGAGCTTGCGCGCGTCGGACCTCCCTCCCTCCACGAAAACGCTCCCGGGATACCGTCCCAGCTCGGACTCCAAAGCGTCGTCGTCGAGGACTTCCCCTCGCGCCCAGGCGGGGTCGATGCCGCGCCCGAACTGATATAGGGCCTCGGCCGCATCGAGAATCCCCTCGACATGCTCCGATTCGTTCTCCAAGGACCAGATGAAGAGGATGGGGGCCTCGGCCCGCAGGATGCGCGGCCGCACCACCTTCTGAACGCGGATATCCGCGATGCGCGCGGGATCCCCGCCCTTGGAATCCAGGTCGTTGTTGGGAACCCAGAGAGCCGTCTCGCTACCCAGGCTCGAGGGAGGCGCACCGATCCTCGGTGGGGGCAAGCGCTCGAGCCACTCGAAGGCGCGTTCGAAGCGTTCGGGAACCCTGCTCCCCTCGGCGACCGCCGCCACGAGGGCCTGGAAGAGCCGGGCCGGAGACGGCGGCCACTCGGGAGCTCCCAGGGACATGCCGTGGAAGCGGTCGTGAAGGTGGACGCGGATGACGAGATGGGAGCCCACGATTGGCCTCACTTCGCCTTCTTGCCGGCCTTCTTCTTCTTGTCGTCGGAGACGTCCTCCTTGGCGCGCCCTGGCTCGAAGACGTCCACCCGGTCCTCGCCCACTCCGAACTCGGAGGCCATGACCCGGGCGAAATCTCGGGCAGCCTCGTTCGAGAGTTCAATCTCCGTTCGCTCACCGGTCCGTTGGACCTCTTCCCACGACGCCTTCTTCTCGGGGTCCGGAACCAGGAGGCAGCCAGCCCGGAGGAATCCGTCGAGCGGTTCCGTCGCCACGACGAGCGCAAGCCCGAGAATGTAGCGTTGGAGCGCCTTCTCGTTCTCTGCACGCAGCCTGCGCAGGGCCACGAGGTTGATGGTGAGGTCCCGCACGATCGGGCCTCGAGCGATGACGCCCCCGTGCGTCTCCGTCGCGGGAACGGGAACGAAGCCTCTTTGCGCCAAGGGGCTCTTCGGATTGTTCTCCGACTTCTCCTTCTCCTCCTCCGAGAAGACGTCGTAGGCCGAGTAGTCCACCGGAGGCGTGTACTGAGCCGATCGCTTGAGCTGGTCCACGTCCCACGCACGGATCACGGACTGCACGAGGCGCGGCAGCTTCGCCTGGGTGTCGCGCGAATCCCAAGCCCCGAAGACGATGGAAGTGGGCGCGAGCTTGGCGATCTTTTCGACGTCTCCCGTCGTCAGAAAGGCCTTGAAGGCCTCGTTCGCGTCGTCCCGAAGGGTGGAGGCACGGACGATGGCATCTCCCAAGCGATGGCCGGCCTCCAGGATCGATACGCGTTTCTTGTCGGGAAGCTCGATCTCGATCTGCGGGACGAGTTTCCGGAGTTCGGGATCCTCCCGGAAGATCGGCTCCATGCGGTTGGCCTGGGAGCCGACGCTGTCCACCGTCACGACCTTGGTGCCGTCGGAAAGCTCGTCGATGTTGTAGGGATTCTTGTCGCCCGCATACGTCGGCGGGAAGAAGACGGCATCCCTCCCCTCCACCGGCATCAGGAATTCCCGTCGCACGAGCGCCACCGGCCCCTTCGGATCCAGCCACCGCTCCGCCTGCGTTTTCAGCGATACCATCTCAAGTCTCCTCCGTGACGACCGTGATTGCCCTCGCCTGGTTCTCATGCCCAGGCCAATCCAATTTCATTCGAAAACGACGCATCGGAAACGGAAGATCCTTCAGCCCTCCGAGGCCGGCGCGCAGGAACATGGGGCTCAGCCACAGATCACGGCACGTGGCGTCCCGCCCCACGACGCCGTACCGATATTCCAGCTTGTTTCTACGGCCCGACTTGTCTCTGCCGGCGGTCGGCCTGGCATGAGAAAGCCCGATCGCTGCCAGGAGTTCCACGATCGGATAACCGATCGGCTCGATGTGACCGTGGGCATTGAGGGAAAATCCTGCGTCGAGGGGAATGTAGTCTCGTCGCCAATCGAGTCGAAAGCTGCTCGACTGCGGTACCCCGAAGGAAAAGGGGTCATCAACCTGTTCGGCGGCCTTGCCCCCGAGCAACGCAAGCGCGTCGCGAGCGAGTGCAGCGCCTGGGTAGCCTCCGGAACCGGCCCAGAACTTCACATTGTCCCGGGTTTCGTCGCCCCAATGGTCCAACCGGATCCGATGCTCACCATGTACCAGTTCGCATACGAGGGTTGCGGGGCTCGAAGGATCGGGGAACGGATAACCTTCCTCGCGCGGGTGCTCGGAGGGTATGGGCCCCCACGATCCCTTCCATGCCTCGACATTCGGGCTCCCCGAAACCGCCACCGCCCGGGCTTCCGCCCGGTCCAGGAAGCGCAGCACGCAGGCAAAGGGATTCTCCTCTCCCCTCGCACGCAGGTGAAACCGCGTCTCCTCCTCGCTCCAGTCGAAGACCCCCATGGCCTCCCCGAGCAGAACGTCGGCGGCCTCGAGGAAACCGATGCAGGCGAACACCTGCCCGGGGTTGAGGAGGTCGACGGGAATGGATGCCTCTGTCATGCATCACCTCGGTCGTTCCGTCTCGATGCTTTCTGGTCCGCGGCTCGGAGAAGGCTTTCCAGCCAGGCGAGGCCCCACGGTCCGAAGTGCTGCGTGAGGCGGTCGAAGCGAAGCGCGACCTGGCGGGCCCGCTCGACGAGTTTGGAGGGCGGCTCCTCCGCATCATCGATTGGAAGGACGGGCCTCGCCCGACCATGATGCGCGGCCACGAGATGCAGAGCGAGATCTTGCGCGACTGGGTCCAGGGCCACGAACCGGGGATGGTCCTCCATCCGCCGAAGCGATCCCAATTCGTGACGATACTTTCCGAGCACCGAGCGCCGCGGGGCGCGGGTGCTCTTGGCCAGAATACGCTTGCCCTCACGAGCCTCACTGGGATTGGGCGCGAAGGCCTCCTGCCATCGACGAGCTCGCTTACCCTCGTCGTGCAGCCGGGCGGCAACCCGTAGCGCTTCGGCGATCGAAGGCTGGAGACCGAGCCGCTCCGCCAGCCTCGCAGCCTCGTCTTCGACCCAGCTCTGATGCTCCTCGAGTTCCTGCTCTCGGCTCGAGACCGCCCGACCGGATTCCGATCTCGGTGCGGAATCGATCCGGCGCTCGACGACGAGGTGGGCGGTGGGTTCGCCGTCCGGATTGAAATCGACGGCGAATCTCTTTTCGGGACGCCATTTCTCGTCGGCCTCGGCGATGCTGGGCCCTCCTTCGGCCGTGTTCGACGGGTCGTCCGCGCCGCCCTCCTCCCGGACGACTCGGAAGGGAAGGATGGATTCCTCGCTCCGCGAGAGGTCGAGAGGCTCCCCATTCGCCGGAACGTCCTCGTCCGGAGCGAGGAGCCCGTTTCGCAATCCACCCAGGCGCTCGTCGACGAAGAGAATGCCTCCGGCAAGCAGGCGCTCGATCTCCGCCCGCGATCGAGGATCGTCGAGGAGATTCTTCTTCACCACCTTGCCATGGCGTGCTCCGTGAACGGCGACCGCCCAGACCTCGTCCTCGGGATCGCCGGGCTTCTTGGCCTTGGTCACGGCCTCCACTCGCTTCCTCAGCCATCGAAGGGCGTCGTCTCGTTCCACGACGAGTTCCTCGGCCTTGTGAGGTCCCGCTGCCTCCATGAAGGCCTCGAGTGCGTCCGACGCGAACGGCTCGGCATTGGCTCCCGTGCTCACGACCGGCAAATACCGACGGAAGACGATCGTGGTCTCGGGCGCTGCGCCCTCCTGCCATCCCCGAAGCCACGGCTCGGCCTCCGGCCGGCCGGGATGCTCGGCAAGCGAGGTCATGGCCCAGGCCTCGAGGAGCGGCCGCACGAGAGGTGGATGGAGTGGAGCCGGGGTTGACGCCGCCTGGATTTGCTCGGACCACCCCTCGCGAAGCGCAGTCAGGGCTGCAGGGCTCGCATCGAACCCGCCGTCCTTCCGCGGAAGCGCCTGCAGGATCTCCAGGCAAGCGGCTCGTCGGAGGGCCTTATCATCCTTCTTGGCTTCGCCCTTCTTCCGCTCGCCCTTCTTCTTCCCCGTGTCGTCGCTTTCCTCCTCCACCGGGATCACGATTACGCGTGCACGTCGTCCGCCCCGACGGTTCACTCGGCCGAGCCGTTGAACCATTCGCTCCCATTCCACGAGGTCCATGACCGCGGCATCCGCGTCGAGGTCTACGCCGACCTCGGCGGCCGAAGTCGCGACGAGGATGGTCGTCGTCGAAGGGGCGGAACCGCCGGCCAGGAAACCGTGCTTCTCGAGCCACTCGGCGGCCTGCTGTCGCTCGTAGACACGCCGAGCGCCCACGAAGAGCTCCACCTCGACGACATCCGATTCGCCCTTTGTGAAGGAGACGAGGTTCGAATGAACGGCCTCGGCGTCACGTCGGGCGTCGCAGAAGACGAGGATCCGCTTCGGAGTGTCCCCGCGCAGCCCCCAGGCGGATTCTGCGATTCGCTTGGCGAAATCCTTCGATGCGACCGGCGGCTGGATATCCAAGAGCTTCTCGGCGCCGAGCCTTTTCCCCACCTCCGGATCTGCGTAATCCTCGTCCGTCAGTTCGAAGGCATCCTCTACGCGCCTTCCGGTCGCAGACAGCGACAACAATCGGACGGGGGGAACGAGATCTCGCGCCTCGGGTGAAGGACCCAACCCTCGCTCGTTCGCAGTGCCGGAAGGCTCGGCATTCTCAGCGCCTTCGTTGCGGGTTCGCTGAAAGCAACAAGCGCGTGTCACGGTCTCCAAGAGCCGCTCGAAGGGGGGGACGAGGTGCGCCTCGTCGAGGACGAAAAGCGAATCGGCTCCGAGGAGGCCGGCGTGGTACGGCCGCATCTTCCACGACACGCCGTAGCCATCGAAGAGGAGGCGCGAGCCGATCATGTCGACCGTCCCGACGATGATGGCCGGCGCCGAGGGATCCTCGAGCCACTTCCGGTTGTCCACGTGCTTGCCGCGAAGGGTCGAGACGGGCAGACCTCCGTCATCGAGGCCCAAGGCCGCTCGAACCTCTTTTCGCCCTTCGACGAACTCGTGGAGGTAGTCGGCCACCCTGGTCGCCTGGTCGACGACGGCGCGTCGATCCACCACGTATACGAGCCGACGCGGCAACTTGGCTCCCGCCGCCCGAGCGAGAAGCCAAATGGCCATAACCGAGGTCTTTCCCAAGCCAGTAGGAAGATCGAGTGCTTCGGGCAAATGCCCGTCCATGAACTGCCGAAGAAGCCGTTCCTGCCACGGGAAGGCCTTCTTCACCTCGAGTGCCTCCGGCAGGAGCCGGAGCGCAGTTTCACGGGAAAGCAGCGCTTGGACAGGTCCCACTTCGTCCTCCGCCCGAATTCCGGATCCAGTCGACTGCGCTGCAGAGTTCCTACAGCGCCTACTGCCTACATTTGGGTTACGACGCGCCAACATAGGACATCCCTTCAGCTCAGCGAGACTCCCTTGCGTCTGGGATGCCCCAGCAATGGGGCCACGGCTCGAAGGCCGTGGAATGACCAGGAAAACTCGCCGTGGAAACGACCAACGACGTGCTTCAATTGAGACCGGGCCGCCGGGAGGGCCGCCCGGTATTGTGGCCTATGTGCGGCGCCGGAGGCGCGGCAGCCTGCTCTTCCGCCAGATAAGTCGGCCCGGGGGGTCACGGTGGTGACGGTCGTCCTTCCTCCGTGACCGCCGGCGCCTTTCCCATGGCAGGGTTGGCCCCCGGTCCGAGCGGTTCCGCTTAGCGGGTTGCACCGCCCGCTCGGCCGAGGCGAGGCGGAATTCGCCGCGATGCGTTATCCTCCCTCCTCGTCGAAGGAGGCGTAGGAATTGCACGTCGAGAAGCTGGCACCAACCTCCGAGATCGAGTGGCTGGACGTTCGGGCGGCGGACGGGCCGACCTCGCGGATGCTGCTGGCGCGGGCCCGCGAGCCGAAGGCGCCGCTCGTGCTGATCGTCCCCGCGCTGGGGATGCATGCGGCCTACTACGACCGCTTCGCGGGGCAGCTCGCGGCGCGCGGGGTGCACGCCGCGGCGATGGAACTGCGGGGGAACGGCACGAGCAACCTGCGGGCCTCGCGCGAGGTGGATTTCGGCTACCGTGATTTCCTCGCCTTCGACCTGCCCGCGGCGATCGAGGTCGCGCGCCGCGCCCTCCCCGACGCCCCCCTCTTCCTGCTCGGCCACTCGCTCGGAGGCCAGCTCGCCACGGCCTACAGCGGGGTCGAGCCGAAGGCGGGGCATCGGGGCTTGATCTTCGTGGCCAGCGGGACGCCCTACCACCGCACCTGGCCCTTCCCCCAGCGGACCCTCCTCTTGATGGTCGCCGGGCTCTTCCCGTGGATGGCGGACGTGGTGGGCCACTTCCCCGGCAGCCGGATCGGCTTCGCCACCCGCGAGGCGCGGACGGTGATGCGCGACTGGGCGGCGATCATCCGGGAGGGGAAGTTTCGGCTGCGCAACTGGGAGGGGGCGGACATCGAGGAGGGGGTCGCGAAGGTGGAGCTCCCCATCCTCTCGATCACCCTGGAGAAGGACGTCTTCGTGCCGCGGCACGTGGCCGAGCACATGCTCTCGAAGATGCCCCGGGCGCGCATCGAGCGCTGGCACTGGGATCCCGAGGCCCAGGGCGAGCCGCGCACCCACCACGTCCGTTGGCCGCGCCGCGCCGAGCCGGTGGCCGAGCGCATCGTGAACTGGTTGCACGATCGCCTGTCGGAGGATTCGCGATGAGACGTTTCACGCCCGTCGACGTTTCGAGCCTCATCCTCACGGTGCAAAAGCCCTCCCGCTACCTGGGGAACGAGGTGAACGCCGTGCGGAAGGACCTCCGCGAGGCGGAGGTCACCTGGGCCCTGGCCTTCCCCGACCTCTACGAGATGGGGATGAGCAACCTGGGCTTCCGGGTGCTCTACCACGTGCTCAACCGCCGGCCGGAGACGGCGGCGGAGCGCACCTTCATGCCGGGCGTCGACCTGGCGGAAAAAATGAAGGCGAGGAAAATCCCGCTCTTCTCTTGGGAGAGCCGGGCGCCGGTGCGCGACTTCGACCTGGTGGGCTTCTCGCTGCAATACGAGCTCTGCTACACCACGGTCCTGGCCATGCTCGATCTGGCGGGCATTCCGCTCTTCGCCGCCGACCGCGACGAATCGCATCCGCTCGTGGTCGGAGGCGGTCCCTGCGCCTACGCCCCCGAGCCGATGGCTCCCTTTTTCGACTTCTACGTGGTGGGCGAGGCCGAGGAGGTAGTCCACGAGATCAACGACCTCGTGCTCGCCTTCAAGCGCGGGGGCGGCAGCCGCGAGGAGCTCCTCTGGGAACTCTCGGAGCTCGGCGGCGTCTACGTCCCCTCGCTCTTCGAGCCGGTCTTCGAGCCCGGCGGCCCGATGCGGGAGTTCCGCTTCCGCAAGCCCGGCTACACCAAGGCGGTGCGGCGGGTGGTGCCCGACCTGAACGCCGCGCCCTTCTACGAACGCCCGGTGGTCCCCTTCGCGGAGGCCATCCACGACCGCATCCCCATCGAGATCCAGCGGGGCTGCACCCGTGGCTGCCGCTTCTGCCAGGTGGGGATGCTCACCCGCCCCACGCGGCAGCGCGATCCCCGCGAGGTCCTGCGCCTGGCGATGAAGGGCTACGAAAACACGGGCTACGAGGAGGTGAGCTTCCTCTCGCTCTCGGCCGGCGACTACCAGTGTCTGAACGGTCTGCTCGAGGACTTCCTCGACACCTTCGGTCCCGAGAAGATCGCGGTCGGCCTCCCCTCCCTCCGGACGGAGACGATGAATCGGCGCCTGGCGGAGCAGATCAAGCGGATCCGCAAGGTGGGCTTCACGGTGGCGCCGGAGGCGGCGAGCGAAAGGCTGCGCCGTGTGATCAACAAGGGGAACGAGGAGAAGGATCTCCTGAGCGCGGTGGAGACGATCTACGGCGCGGGCTGGGAGCTGGTGAAGCTCTACTTCATGATCGGCCTTCCCACCGAGCGCGACGAGGACGTGCTCGCGATCGGAGAGCTCGCGCACAAGGTGCTCGCGCGCGGGCGCGTCCACTCGCGCAGGGCGCGGGTGAACGTGGGGGTCTCCACCTTCGTCCCCAAGCCGCACACGCCCTTCCAGTGGGAGTCGCACATCCGCATCGAGGAGACGAGGCGGAAGCAGGCGCTCCTGCGCGAGGCCTTCGGCTCCTCCTCGGCGATCCAGTTCCGCTACCCGGAGGCGGAGAGCTCGCGGATCGAGGCCTTCCTCACGGTGGGGGATCGGCGCGTCTCCACCGCGATCCTCGCCGCCTACCGCATGGGACAGAAGCTCGACAACTGGTCGGACCACTTCCGCTACGAGGTCTGGCTCGAGGCGGCGCGAAAGCTCGAGGCCGAGCACGGCGTGGGGATCGATTTCTTCGCCCACCGCGAGCGGGGCAAGGACGAGGTCCTTCCCTGGGACGTGGTGGACTGCGAGGTCACCAAGGCCTACCTCTGGGCGGAACGGGAGAAGAGCCTCACCGAAGCGGCGGCGGTGGACTGCACGATCGTGCCCTGCCACGTCTGCGGTGCCTGCGACTACCAGGTGGTGAAGACGCGGGTCTACGATCCGCGGGAGTACGTGCACCTGGACGGCCGGCCCTACGATCCGGAGCCGGTCCAGCTCCGCGTACCCGAGAGCGGGCCGGCGACCGAGCAGGCGAAAACGCTCGCATCCAGGGTGCGCGCGCTCGAGGAGAAAATCGAGACGACGGCCAAGGAGCCCGAGAGGCACCGCATCCGGATCCGCTTCGCCAAGGAGGGCGATGCGATCGCCCTCTCGCACCTGGAGACGGCGACGGCGATCGCCCGCGCGCTGCGGAGGGCGAAGCTCCCCCTCTCCTTCACGGAGGGGGTGAGGCCGCGCCCGCGGGTCTCGCTGGGTCCGGCGCTGGCCACCGGGATCGAGAGCACGGCGGAGACGATGGAGCTCGAGCTCGTGGAGGCGGTGGAGCCTGCGGAGGTCGTCGCCCGCCTCGCCCCCGAGATGCCGGAGGGATTCCGCCTCTTCGAGGCCTGGAGCGTCCCGCAGGGGACGCCGGCGATCGAGCGCGAGATCCGCAAGAGCACCTACGCCGCCCGGCTTCCGGCGGATTTCCCGGTGGACCTCGAGGCGGCGGCCGCCCGGCTGCGCGAGGAGCCTCTATCGGTCACGCGAGAGCGGCCGGGCAAGGGTCGGGGACGCAAGAAGGCCCCCAGGACCAAGACCTTCGACCTGCGGACGGCGGTGGCCGACGTTTCGGTCGAGGAGGGGGAGGTCCGCTTCTCCTTGCTGCATTCGGAGGATGGGACGCTCCGCCCGGTCGAGTTCCTGGAGGCCCTCTTCGGTCCCCTTCCCGAGGGGGTGCGGATCCGAAAGGAGGCGGTCGAAACCGCTTAGGCGCCGGCCTGCGCGGCGGCCTGGGCGTCGAGCAGGCGGTCGAGGGTGGCCTGCACGTTGGGCAGCACCTTCTCGCCGGACATGAAGAGGCGGAGCTGTCCCTTCTCGTCGAAGACGTAGTAGGAGGGCACGAACTCGTTCTCGAAGGCGTCGGCGATCGCGTGGGTGTTGTCCACCGCGGTGGGATGCTCGAGCCCGCTCTGCTCCACGACCTGCTTCACGGCGGAGACGTCGGTGTCCTCCTCACGCCGCGGCATGTGGACGGAGACGAAGCGCACGCCCCGCTCGCCGTAGGTCTTCTTCCAATCGGCGATGATGGGGAGGTGGGGCTTGCAGTAGGTGCAGCTCACGGCCCAGAAGTGGACCAGGGTCACGTGCCCCTCGAGATCGGCGGGCTTGACGGGCTCGCCACCGATCCACTCGGTGGCGCCCGAGAGATCGGGCATGGGAGATCGAAGTCTGAGCGCCATGTTCCTTCCTTTCCAATCTAGCGATTCGTCTTACGGGATGTCCGTCGTTCGACCGAATGAGATGCGCGAGGAGGCCAAGAGTTTCCATCGCGCGGGCCCCGAGCAAGCGCCGGAAAGGCATTGATCGTGCCGCCGGATCGGTTCTAGTGGAAGAAGCGAAGGCTCTCACCATGCAGCTCCACTCCTCGAAACGCTGGCTGCCATGGCTCGTGGCGGCGATCGGCGGCCTGCTCTACGGGGCGGGATTTCCGGACTCCCGCCTCTGGCTGCCCGCCTGGTTCTGCTTCGTCCCCCTGCTCTGGGCGCTCCGGGGCGTGTCGACGTGGAAGCGCGCGCTCGCCCTCTCGTGGACCATGGGGCTCGCCGCCCACCTCTCCGTCTACCACTGGCTGATCCACATGCTGCGGGAGTTCGCGCACCTCCCCGTCCCGCTGGCGGTGCTCGGCTACCTCCTGCTCAGCCTGGCCCAGTCCGGCTCCATCGCGGCGGCGGGATTCGGCGCCTGGGCGCTCGCGCGGCGCACGCCCCTCTCGCTCGGGGCGGCACTCCCCATCGCGGTGGTGGCCTCGGAGATGCTCTACCCCCTCATCTTCCCGAGCTTCCTCGCCAACACCCAGGCGGGCATGCCCTACGTCACGCAGATCGCCGACCTGGGCGGGACGGTGCTCGTCTCGGCCCTGGTCGCAGGCGTGAACGGAGGCCTCTACGAGCTTTTCTTCTCGCGGCGCGCGCGGCCGGCGGCGCTGGCGGCGGGCGCGCTGGCGGCGACGATCGTCTACTCGCACGTCCGCATCGGCCAGATGGAAGCGATCGAGGAGGCGGCGCCCAAGCTCAAGACCGCGATCGTCCAGGCGAACGTGGGAGCCGGGGACAAGCACCGCCGCGCCGAGCAGGGGATCCGCAAGTACCGCCGCATGACGGACGAGGCGATGCGGATCCCCGGGATCGGGCTGGTGGTCTGGCCGGAGAGCGGGCTGAACCGCGCCGTGCCCCAGGACGTGACGAACATCGAGGCCTCGGTTGCCTCGAGGGTGAGCGCGCCGATGATCGTGGGAGCCATCCGCGTGGAGCTCGGCGAGCGGCGCCGCGTCTGGAACTCCGCGTTCGCGCTCGCGCCCGGTGGAGACATCGTCGCCTCCTACGACAAGATCGAGCTCCTGGCCTTCGGCGAGTACGTCCCCGGGGGCGAGCTCTTCCCCTTCATCTACGACATGCTCCCCTACTCCTCGCGTTTCGAGCGGGGGAAGAGCACGGCGCCCCTGCCGGTGGGCGAGTACAAGCTTTCCACGAACATCTGCTACGAGGACATCCTCCCGGCGCTGGTGCGCCGGCTGATGGGTCCGATCGACGAGGCCGGGGTGCGTCCGCACGCGCTGGTGAACCTCACCAACGACTCCTGGTACGGGCCCTCGGAGCCGCCGATCCACCTCGCGCTGGCGACCTTCCGCTCGATCGAGCACCGGCGCTGGATGATCCGCTCGACGTCCACGGGGATCAGCGCCTTCATCGACTCCGCCGGTCGCATCGTCGAGCGCTCCGGCTTCGAGACGGAGGAGATCCTGGTGCACGACGTGCCGATGATCACCGGCGGACCGACGATCTACGGGCGCATCGGCGACGCCTTCGGCTGGCTCGTCACCGCCTCGGCGATCGCCCTCCTCGCGCTCGGCCCCCGGCTGCGCCGCCGGGAGCTCGAGGAGGAAGGACGCGCCGCCGCCTGATCAGAGGCGCGACCACCGCGCCGCGATCGGATCCTCGACGGAGATGATGTACTCGGCGCGGCGGTTTCGCGGCTCGTCGGTCTCGTCCGGGGTCGGGACCAGGGGGCGCTCCTCGCCGAAGCCCGTGTAGAGGATGGGGATGGTCACGCCCTTCTTGCGGAAGTAGCGGGCGATGGCCTCGGCGCGCCGAAGCGAGAGGGTGCGGTTGGAGGCGGCGTCGCCGACCGTGTCGGTGTGGCCGACGATGTAGAGCTTGATCTCGCGCTCGAGCACCTTGCCGTAGCGGCGGATCCCCTCGGCGATGGCCTCGTAGGCGGCGTCGAGCTTGGGCCTCTCCTCCTCGCGGATCTCCCACTTGCCGGTGTCGAAGACCACGTCGTCGTGGGCGATGGGCGCCTCCCAGGGGTAGACCTCCAGCGTGGGGGAGTAGAAGCCCTCCGTGTCGTGGCAGACGAGGCGGATGCGGAGCACCACGTCGTCCTCGCCGTGCGGGGCCCAGGAGACGGTCACGGGCGCGCCGTCTTGCGCATCCCGGCCGAAGCGCGCCACCCCCTGGCGCGTCGGCTTGCCGTCGAAGGCGACCTCGTAATCGCAGTGGCTCGGCTGACCGCCCTCGATCCGGAAGCGGACGTTTCCGGTGCGGGTGTCCACGTCCTCGCGCTTCGGAGGGACGAGGCGGAGCCCCGGCGAGACGTAGACCGAGAAGGAGAGCGGCATCGAACCCGAGGTTCCGTCGGAGAAGTGCACCTCCAGGCTTCCGCGCCAGTTCGACCGCCCCGTGGGCGCGTCGATCTCCAGCTCCTTGCGCTGGCCCGCACCGATGCCGCCCGAGCGGAGCGCGAGCCTCTTCCCGCCGGGGCCGTTCAGATTCGCCACGGCCTGGGTGATGGGCTTGTTGGCGATGAGCACGAGCGCGGGCTTTCCCTGGCCCGCGAGCGCCTTGTCGCGTAGCTCGACCTGCACGTCGTCGGCGGCGGCGATCCGGGGGAAGAGCAAGAGTGCGAAAACGAGGAGGGGCGTCGTCCTGGACATGAAGCGATCGGTGCCATCCTCCCGTTCGGGAATCAAGCGGAGGCCGGACCCATCCCTGCACGCCCCGGAAAGGTGTGGTAGAAGGTCCGCTTCTTTCCCGAGCCCCGACCATGACGCGACCCAGGCACCCCCACGCCCCCCGCCATGGCGGACTTTCGAGGATGTTCGCCCTCCTCCTCGTCTCCGCCGTCTCCTTCTGGCTCGGCCGCCTCTCCGTGCAGCAGGAGTACGAGCGCCTGCGAGACGAGCTGGCTCGGCGGGACGAGCCCCGGATCCAGGCGCCGCCCGCCGCCCCGCCCACGGTCGAAGAAGCGGTCGAGGAGGCCGCCCCGACACCCGCGCCCGCCACGCCCGAGCCGGCCCCGGAGCCTCCGCGGCGCGAGGCGCCCCGGGTCGTGGCGGAGGCGGGGCTCCAGGAGCTCTCCGTGGAGATCCGCGGCTCGGTCACCCATACCCTCAACGCGGCGCTGGGTCGGAAGGTGGGCGAGCCGCTCGCGCAGGTGACCGGCCGCCTGCTCGTCTGGTGGGTGGACGTCAGCCGGGATCTCCGCCGCGGCGACCGCCTGCGGCTGCTCTTCGAGGTGCCGGAACAGGGGGAGCCGATCGTCCACGCCCTCTCCTACGAATCGCAGAAGCTCGGGCGGACCTTCGAGGCCTTCCGCTACCACGCGAAGGGCGAGGAATTCCCCCGATACTACGACCGCGAGGGCCGGGAGGTGGAGCTTCGCCTCGAGCGCTCCCCCATCGAGCGCTACGAGCAGATCACCAGCCTCCTCCGAGACGGGCGCGGTCATCAGGGGATGGATTTCAAGGCGCCGGTGGGGATGCCGATCGTCTCGCCCTTCGCGGGGGTGGTGAAGCGGACGAATTTCAACCAGCGCACCAACGGGCGGTGCGTGGAGATGGAGGATGCCAAGGGACGGCGGATCCTCTTCCTGCACCTCTCGGAGGTCGCGCCCGAGATGCGGCCGGGCGCGAAGGTGGCGAGGGGGCAGCTCGTGGGCTTTTCCGGAAACACCGGCCGCTCCACGGCGCCGCACCTGCACTACCAGATCATGTCGAAGACCGGCCGGGTGCTCGATCCGCTGAAAGAGCACCCGACCTATCGAAAGTCCCTTCCGAAGACGGAGCTCGCCGCGTTCCGGAAGGCGGTGGAAGGTCTCGACCGCCGCCTGCAGTTGGCGGCGGCCGACTAGCGCGGTCTCACCAGCCGGGGTCGAAATCGTCCCGGCGCCGGCGACGATCCTTGCCGCCACGGCGACTCCGATCCCCGCGCCTGCCCTCGCCGGCGAAATCCGGCGGAGGAGCCGCATAGGGATCGAAGGGAGGGGGAGCATCGAAGTCGGACCTGGGGCCTCGCTCGCCGCGGAAACCTCCGCGGTCCCGGAAAGGCATCCGGGGACCTCGATTGCCACCGCCGGGCCCCCTGGGCAGACGTTCTCGCGCTTCCTTCACGCCGAGGGCGCGCCCCTGGAACATCTTGCCATCCAATTCCTCGATGGCCTGGGCGGCTTCCTCGTCCGTGCTCATTTCGACGAAGGCGAAGCCTCTCGGCCTTCCCGTGTCGCGGTCCAAAACGATGTGAATGTCGACGACTGTCCTTCCTCCCTCCGAGAAGATGTCTTTGACGTCTTCCGCGGTGGCGGAGTAAGGCAGGTTTCCGCAATAGAGCCTCTTACCCATGTGCACGTGCGCCCGGTGGGCGGGCGCTTCCTTTCGTCGTATCCTGCTGCCCTTCCGCCCACTCGAGGCACCACGCCTCATCAGACACGCGACCGGAGATGATTCAGCAAGTTTCTGTACGACAAGACGACGCTAGCCCCATCTCCATGGCGAGTCAATGGCCCCAATGGAAAGGATCGCATTCCATCGGGGCCATGCCTCCCAGGCGGCCCCCAGAAGGGCCGTGGGTGTTCGAGCGTCGTCAGTCTCGTTCGAGATAGGTGTAGCCCGAAAGGCCCTCCTCGTAGGCCCTGAGCAGCTTGCGCGACTCGTCGATGGTGATCCGGCCCGCGCGAAGCGCCTTCTCGGCCGCCCGCCGCACCCGCGCGACCAGGTTGTCACGCGAGTAGCTCACGTAGGCCAGGACCTCGGTCACCGTATCGCCGGGCTCCACGTGATCGATGACGTATCCGCCCCCCTCCGCCAGGCTCACCTGGACGTCGTTGGTATCGCCGAAGAGGTTGTGGAGGTCGCCCAAGATCTCCTGATACGCGCCCACGAGGAAGATGCCGATGAAGTAGTCCTCGCCGTTGAGCGGGTGCAGCTCGAGGACGTTCTTCACGTCTCGACGACCGATGAAACGTTCGATCTTCCCGTCGGAGTCGCAGGTGATGTCCGCGAGGATGGCGCGGCGCACCGGCTCTTCCGTCAGCCGGTGGATCGGCATGATCGGGAAGAGGTGATCGATCGCCCACGAGTCGGGCAGGGATTGGAAAACCGAGAAATTGCCGAAATACGTGTCGGCGAGCGCGCGCTCGAGGTTTTCGAGTTCCTCGGGGATCTCGTCGAGTTCGCTCGCGAGCTTCTGGATCTTGTGGAGCAGGCTCCAGAAGATGTTTTCGGCGAGCACACGCTGATCGAGCGGCAGGTGTCCGAGGTTGAAGAGCTGGAGGCTCTGCTCCTTGAACTCCACCGCGTCGTGGTAGGACTCCTGCAGGTTCTTGCGTGAGAGCTCGTGGTAGGTGTCGAAGAGGTTTCGCACCACCGGAGCGGCGTCCTCGGGAAGCGACTCCGGCACCGCCTTGCTCTGGAATTCCGTCACACCCAGGACGTCGAAGACGAGCACGGCGTGGTGCGCGACGATGGCGCGACCCGACTCCGAGACGATGTTGGGATGCTCGACGCCCGCCTCGTTGCAGATCTCGGCCAGGCTGAAGACGATGTCGTTCGCATACTCCTGCATGGTGTAGTTCATGGAGGAGGCGAAGTTCGTCTGCGAGCCGTCGTAGTCCACGCCGAGGCCGCCGCCCACGTCCACGTAGTGGATCGGCGCGCCGGCCCTCACCAGTTCCACGTAGAAGCGACCCGCCTCGCGCATGGCGCTCTTGATGGCGCGGATGGCGCTGATCTGCGAGCCGAGGTGGAAGTGGAGCAGCTTGAAGCAGTCCAGGAGATCGTTCTTCTCCATGAAGGACATGGCCTCGAGGATCTCCGAGGAGGAGAGGCCGAACTTGGAGCGGTCCCCGCCGGAGGCCTCCCAGCGGCCCGAGCCGCGGGTGGAGAGCTTCACGCGGATCCCGATGCAGGGGCGGATGCCCAGGCGCTTCGAGACCTCCGCGATGAGGAAGAGCTCGGAGAGCTTCTCCACCACCAGGATCACCTTGCGATCGAGGCGGGAGGCGAGGAGCGCGGTCTCGATGTACTCCTCGTCCTTGTAGCCGTTGCAGATGATGAGCGCCTCGGGATCGTCGAGGAGGGCCATCACGGCCAGGAGTTCGGGCTTGGAGCCCGCCTCCAGCCCGAAGGAGTAGCCGCGCCCGGCCTCGAGGATCTCCTCGACGACGTTGCCGACCTGGTTCACCTTGATCGGATAGACGCCGCGGTAGGAGCCCTTGAAATCGTACTCCTCGATCGCGCGCGCGAAGGCCTGGTTCAGCTCCTCGACGCGACGGCGGAGGATGTCGCTGAAGCGGATGAGGAGGGGGAGGCCGATGCCTCGGCGACTGACCTCGTCCACGAGTTCCTTCAGATCGGCGGTGGGGCCGTTCGGTCCGTAGGGATGGACCACGACGTTGCCCTTCTCGTTGACGCCGAAATAGGGGTGCCCCCAGGTACGGATCTCGTAGGTCTCGACCGAATCCGTCAGGGTCCACTTGCGAGGAACTGCGATCGCCAATGAAGTCTCCTCCCCGTCCTGGCACGAGGGATCGTGCGAGCACCGGTCCGCGGCGCTCTACAACCAAACGCAGGCGAAATCAATTCGCATCCGCGGGGCCGATTCGAAGCCCGACGGGGAGCGTATCGCCGAAGACCCGGACGCGATCCTGCTCGCTGAGTTCGCCGCCCTCGATGACGAGGCGCTGCCAGGAATCGGGGGCGCGGATCGCCCGGAGCCTTGCGGCCACCTCCTCCCGAACCTCCTCCGGAAGGTCCCGATTCCGATCGCCGGTGCGGGTGGCGATGCGGGCCGCGGCGAAGGCCGCCCCCTCGGCCCGGTTCCAATCGAGCTCGAGGAGTTGCTCGAGCCATCCGGCCGCGACCTCGGCCGGCACCACGTCGTGGACGCTGCCGTAGAGGGGCTGGCGGGCGCCGAGCCGGCCGATGGGCCAGTAGGAACCCTTCCCCTCCTTCTCCAGGCGGTGGAAGATCCAGCCGGCGGCCCGCTCCTTCTCCTCCGGGCTCAGGCGTTCGAGCGCACCGAGCATCCGCACCATCTCCTCGAAGCCCTCGGCCTTCGGCCCCTTCGGCCTCGCCGCGACCCGCCCCTTGGGCGGTTCGAGCCACGGCGTGACCCACTGGAAGAGACGCCGCTGGGCGGAGGCGGGGAGACCGCCGGAGACGCGCCTCCAGAGGATCCACCACTCCGACCAGTTGGCCTTCTCCTTGGTGTATTGCACGCCCTGCTCGAAGAGCTTCCAGAGCTGCTCCACCCGCCAGGCGTCGAGGGGCGCGCCGTATCCCGGGCGGAGACAGTAGCCGGCGAGCTGGAAGAAGACGCGCTCGTGGTCGGGGGAGCGCCGACGCCGCTTGGCCCCGGCGAAGACCACGCCCCAGAGTTCGCGGTTCACCGCGGAGGACCAGCCGTCGCGCTCGCCGATGGTCTTCTCCAGGCGCCGCCAGAGCTGCTTGATCTCGCGGGGGTCCACGTTCTCCACCCTGCCCCCGTAGGCGCGCTCGACGAGCGCCCGCGCCTCGGCGAAGCGCGGGGGGAGCTCCTGGATCGGCGCGATCTCCGCACCCCCTCCCGCCTGCCCGCGGAGGGAGAATTCCAGCCTCCACTTCCTCGGCCGCTCGCCCAGGCTCTCGAGGTGGAGTTCGAGGGTGCCGATCTCGGTGAGGGAGGAGGCGATGCGCACCGGGAGCGTGCGATCCTTCTCCTCGGCCCGCTCCGACTGGAGCACCGTGTGGAGGGGCGGGAGCGCGTCGAGGCCCTTGGCGTCGACGATCTCCCCGAGGGGATCGAAGCGATCGCGGGTGGAGGTGTAGAGGGGGAAGCGGACCGGCTGGCCGACGAGGACCTGGAAGGTGTGCGTCTCCACCCGCCGCGAGGTGCCCTCCTCCATCCCCTTGGGCACGACGCAGAGGGCCTTCTTCTCGCCCTTCCCGCCCTCGATGCCGAGGTAGTAGCTGCGCGGCGAGCCGCCCTCGATGCGCACGCCGAGGCCGTGGCGGACGAGGCCGTAGTAGGCGGCGCCGCGGGCCACGGCGAGGTCGAGGGAGGGATGGGAGAGGAGGGGGATCTCCGCGCCGAACCAGCCCTCGAGGACCTGCGAGAGCCTCCGCATCACCTCCGGCGCGTTGAAGACGCCGCCGTTGAGGAGGACGGCGTCGGGCCGGGGGAGGCCGTCCTGGATCTCCGCGCCCGTCTCGGCGGCGGCCTGCGCGTGCCTGCGGAGGAAGGCGTTGAGGTGGCGGGAGATGGCCGGGTCGGAGGCGTAGGGGAGACCGAGCTCGGTGAGCCCCATCCTCCGGCGCTCGGGGCCCTCGTCGGCGCGAGTGCGCGGCAAGAAGCCGTCGAGGAGGATGGACTGCGCCTCGTCGCGGGAGAGTTCGAGGGTGCGGGCACCGCCCACGAGGCGCCGGCCGGTGCCCGGGATGGCGACCTGGTAGCTCTCGGGCGCCTTGCCGGAGAGCAGGGTCTCCTTGGCGATGCGGCAGCTCTGGACCAACGCGGCCCAGTCCGAGTGGGAGAGGCGCTCGCCCATCCTCCCTTCCACGTGGCGCGCCAGGGTGACGTCCATGTTGTCGCCGCCGAGCATGAGGTGGTCGCCCACCGCCACGCGCTCGAGCCGCGGCGGCCCCCCCTCCCTGCGCTCGACGCGGATCAGGGTGAAGTCGGTGGTGCCGCCGCCGACGTCGAGGACGAGGACGAGGCGCACCTCGCCGATCCGCTCCTCGAGCCGGTCGCCCTCCTGCAGGAGGTAGTCGTAGAAGGCGGCCTGCGGCTCCTCGAGCAGGCGGAAGTTTTCGAGGCCCGCCTCGCGCGCCGCCTGCACGGTGAGCTCCCGCGCGACCTCGTCGAAAGAGGCGGGAATGGTGAGGATCACCTCCTGCCGCGAGAGCGGGTGGTTCGGGCGCTGGCTCTCCCAGGCGTGGCGGAGGTGCGAGAGGACCCGGGCGGAGGCCTCCACCGGCGAGAGCTTGGAGACCTCCTCCGGCGCGCCCCACGGCAGGAGCGGCGCGGTGCGATCGGCGCCGGGATGCGAGAGCCAGCTCTTGGCGGAGAAGACGAGGCGCGAGGGGATGCGGGCGCCGAGCCTGCGCGCCCACTCGCCCGCGACCCACTCCGGCTCGCCCCAGGGCAGGCGCGTCGCGCCTTCCGGCAGTTCGCCTTCGGAGGGGAGGTAGAGGGCCGAGGGGAGGAGCGGAAGCGACGCCACCTCCCCCGGCCCCACGAGCTGGGGGATCGGCAGGACCTCGATGCCCTTGCGACTGCGCGGGCTGGAGGCCATCGCCGAATGCGTGGTGCCCAGATCGATGCCTACGACGAACTCTTCCCGCCTCGATGCCATCGTGGGCTCTCTTTAACCGCAAAGCGCGGCGGGCGCGAGGCGAGAGTGGCGCTCGGGATCAGACGAGTCGGAAGTACTTGGCGTGCTGCTGCAGGCGCATCCGGCTCGCGTGGTGGATCGCGGCCTGCACCGCCTGATCGATCGCCTCCGTGTCCACGTAGACGCCGTCCTCCAGGCAGTAGGCCCAGTCGTTGCCCGTGCGGAAGGCGCGGACGATCGGATGCCCGGTGGCGTGGAAATGCGCCTGGGCGTGCCGGCCGGAAGACGAGTTGCAACACCCCACGTGGCCGCAACTCAGGCAGAGCCGAAGCTCGACCCACTGGGTCCCCTGCTCGAGACATTCCTGGCAGCCGTCGGTCTGCGGCTGCACCGGCCGAACCTCGCTCAAATGCGCGCACGTCATGGTGCATCCTCTGCTCGCGATCCCACGAGACGAAAAGATTCCCCCCGGAAAAGCGCTGGCCCCAACAAGCTTCGTCTCGGGCATCGCGATTGCAACGAGCGCCCGCTCGCTCGGACCTCCTCCCGAAGGGGGGCGTCCCGCGCGGCGCGCCCCGGACGGTCGCGCGCTCAGCCTCGTTCGATCTGGTACTCGAGGCGCCACTCGCGGCCCGCCGATTCCACGGCGGCGATCTCCAGGGTGCCCACCTCGGTGAGCCGGGCGCGCAGCCTCACCGGCACCACCGCGCCCTCCTCTCCCTGGAGCACCGTCTCGATCGGCGGAAGCTCCTCCAGCTCCGCGGGGTCGACCACCTCCCCCACCTCGTCGTCGCGCCGCGCCGAGGAGGCGAAGAATCGGAAAGAGGCCGGCTCGCCCACCAGGAGCCCCATCGGCTCCGGCAGGGTGACCTCGCTCCCCTCTTCCATGCCGAAGGGCGCGACGCAGACGGCGTCCACGCGGGGCGGGATCCCGGGCACCGCCAGCTCGGCTCGCTCGAGGCCCACGTAGTAGCTCCGCGCCGATCCGCCGCGGATGCGCACGCCCCGGCCCTTGCGGACCAGGCCGTAGTAGGCCGCGCCGCGGGAGACCGCCAGGTCGGGATCGCCCCCCTCCAGCACCTTCGGCGCCACGCCGCCCTCGGCGACGATCCAGCTCTCCAGCACCTCCAGGATGCGCTCGCGCACGGGCGCCGCCTTGGTCACGCCCCCGTTGAAGAGGATGGCGGTGGGATGGAGGAAGCTCCTCCCCTCCCGGTGCACGCCCGGCGGAAGCGAGGCGGTGGCCTCCGCCTGCCGCCCGAGGAAGGCGGCCAGGTGGCGGGTGAAGGCGGGGTCGTGGGCGTAGGGCAGACCGAGCGCCGTGAGGCCCACCCGGCGCGGCGCCGCCGGCCGCTCCGAGGCCTGCACGCGCGGGAAGAAGCCGTCGACGAGGGTGGACTCGAGGGTCGGGCGATCGAGTTCGGTGCGGAGGGTCCCGCCGATGAGCCGCGATCCGCGGCCGGGGATCACCACCGGCGCCGAGGGGAGAGTGGGCTCGGCGAAGAGCTGCTCCTTGGCCTGCCGAACCGAGTGCACCAGGGCGCGGAACTGCCAGTCGTCGATCTTCTGGCCCTGCCCCTCGAGGCGCGTGCGCACGGCGTAGGCCAGGGCGAGGTCCATGTTGTCGCCGCCGAGGAGGATGTGATCGCCCACCGCCACGCGGCGAAGCTCGAGCGCCCCATCCTCCTCGAGCACGGCGATGAGCGAGAAGTCGGTGGTGCCCCCGCCGATGTCGCAGACGAGGATCAGGTCGCCGACCGAGAGCTGCTTGCGCCAGTCGGGGCGGCTCGCCACCCACGCGTAGAGCGCCGCCTGCGGCTCCTCGAGGAGCGTGAGCCTCTCGCCGAGGCCGGCCGCGCGCGCCGCCTCCACGGTGAGGTCGCGGGCCACGGCGTCGAAGGAGGCGGGCACGGTGAGGACGAGGTCGAGCGAATCGAACGGGAGGTCGGGGTGCAGGTGATCCCAGGCTTCCCGAACGTGGCGCAGGTAGCGCGCCGAGGCCTCCACCGGCGAGAGCTTCGGGACCTCCTCGGGCGCGCCCCAGGGCAGGATCGCCTTGCGGCGATCGACGCCGGCGTGGGAGAGCCAGCTCTTGGCCGAGGAGACGAGGCGGGCGGGGATGCGCGCGCCCTGCTCCCGGGCGAAGGCGCCGACCACGTAGTCGCGCGCGGGATCCCACGGCAGCGCGATCGCGCTCGCGGCGAGCTCCTCGCCCGGGAGGTAGACGAAGGAGGGAAGCTGCGGCCGCTCGGCCACCTCGCCCTCGTGGACGACCTGGGGAAGGAGCGCGGTGGCGGGCGGCTCGTCCTCTCGCCGAGCCACGGCGAGGGCGACGTTGGTCGTGCCCAGGTCCAGCCCGAGGGTCGGTCGTCCCTCTTCCATCTCAGACCTCCACCTCGGCGGGCGCGACGATGGTGGCGTCGACGCCGGACGCCGGCTCCGGGAGCCTCACCTCCACCGCCTTCCAGCCCGGATGCACGAGCCGACCGCGGTACGGCGGCTTTCCGATCGGATTTCCCGAAAGGCGGATCTCGGCGGGATCGAATCCCTCCGGCACGGTGATGGGATCGCCCTCGCTCTCCTGCCGCAGCGGGCGGAGGGTGAGGTACTGCGAAAGCGCCTTGCGGCAGCCCTCGTGCACGATGCGGGCGGCGGCGCCCACCTGCGCGTCGGTCGCCCCCGACACGTCCTCGAGCAGGAAGTCCACGAGCCTCCCGTCGCGCTGCAGGATGGCGAGGAGCCTCAGCGCCTCCTCGCCCGTGGGGCGAGGGGGCGGCGTCGGTTCGGCCGCCGGCGCGGCCGCGGGGGTCGGCGCCTCGGGCGCCTGCAAGGCCTTGCGCACGCGGAGGGCGGCCACCCCGTCGAAGAGCACCTTCCAGGGCAGCCAGAAGAACATTGCCAGACGAGCCCAGAAGCCCAGCCGTTCGTCGTTCATGGCCGCCTGGGTAGCCATTTGGCCCGACGATTTCCAGCGAAACCCGCGCCGCGTTCAGCAGGCGACGGTGGAGGCGCGGCTCAGGGGTAGAAATCCCCGTCGGACTCGGGCGGCCGCTCGCGGTGCGGGCACGGGCATCCGCGGCCCGTGGCCGGTTCCTGGAGCGCGCGGGCGTAGGACTGGGCCGCGGCGCGGGCGGACTCGATCGCCTCGGGATCGCCGGCGGGCGCCTCGAAGCGAAGGATGGCGCCGTTGGGCGTCTCCTCCAGCGTCACGGAAGCGCCGCCCTCGAGCGCCTCTTCCGCGGCCACGTGGGCGTCGCAGAGCGGGCAGCCGTGGGGGCATGCCCCTCCTCGCATCTCCGGCTGCGCCGGTCCTTCCCGCGTGGGCGGCGGGACGTCTCCCTGCGCGTGGGCCAGCCCGCCCAGAAGGAGCCCGAGGCCCAGCGTCATTCCCTTGATGGTTCGTCCAGTCATGGATCCCCCCCTGTCAGGGAAGGAAGGGGATCCTCCTCCAGGTTCGCAACAGGCCCGTCATCACCTTGGCGAAGCGCCGGGCGCCCGCCTCGCCCCGCGGCGGGACGTAGACCGGGCCGCGGTTCTCGGTCACCGTTTGGCTCTGGGTGAAGCGGCGGATGCCCTCCTCGCCGTGACGCCTCCCGGTGCCCGAGGCCTTCATCCCGCCCATGGTCCCGTCGACCGCCCCCCAGCCCAGCGGATAGGCGTCGTTCACGGTGACGGTGCCGGCGTGGATCCAGGTGGCGAGGTTGCGGGCGCTCTCCCCGTCCTCGCCGTAGATGGAGGCCGCGAGGCCGTAGGTCGACTGGTTGGCCTTCTCGATCGCCTCCTCGTCGCTGGTGAAGGAATCGAGCCAGACCACCGGACCGAAGGCCTCCTCGGAGAAGAGGCGCATCTCCGGGGTCACGCCCTCCAGCACGGTGGGCTCGTAGAAGTAGGGCCCGAGGTCCTCGCGCCGCCTCCCGCCGGTGAGGAGGCGCGCGCCCTTCTGCACGGCGTCCTCGACCAGGTCGGAGACCTTGCGGAGCTGGCGCTCGGAGGTGAGCGAGCCCATGTCCGGGCCCCAGTCGAGCCCGGGGCCGAGTCGGAGCTGGCGCACCTCGTGGAGGAACTGCCGCACGAAGGGCTCGTAGATCCGGCGGTGGACGTAGATCCGCTCGGTGCTCATGCAGAGCTGCCCGGCGTTGGCGAAGCAGCCCCAGAGCGCACCCGCGACGGCGCGCTTCAGGTTGGCGTCGGCCCGGACGATCATGGGGTTCTTGCCCCCGAGTTCGAGCGAGCATCCGATGAGCCGCTCACCGGCCTGGCGTCCGACGATCCTCCCCGTCTCGGTGGAGCCCGTCAGGGCGATGTAGTCGACCTCTTCGACGAGCGGCGGTCCCAGCTCCGGGCCGGAACCGGTGACGATCGAGAAGAGGCCGAAGGGAAGGCCGGATTCGAGGAGCAGATCCAGCGCCCAGAGCGCCGTGAAGGAGGTCTGCTGATCCGGCTTGAGAACCGCACCGTTGCCCGCGAGGAGACAGGCCACCACGTCGTCGGTGGCCAGCACCAGCGGGTAGTTCCAGGGCGAGATGAATCCGGCGACGCCCACCGGGTGGTGGTACTCCCAGGTGGTGCTCACGCCCGGAAGCGGCGGCTGCCTCTTGCGGGGCCGGAGGAGGCGGTGGGCGGCGTTCACGTAGTAGCGCACCGTATTCGCCGTCCCGCTGATCTCCTCGAAGGCGTGCCGCCGCGCCTTGCCGCTCTCGAGCTGGATGAGGTCCATCGCCTCCTCCTGCCGATCGAGGAGGAGGTCGTGGAAGCGCAGGAAGATGCGGGCCCGCTCGTCGTAGGGCGTGCGGGCCCACCTCCCCTGCGCCTCCCTCGCGTTCCGCACGGCGAAGCGGACGTCCTCCGCGGTGCAGACGGGGAGCAGGCCGAGGGTCTCGCCCGTGAAAGGAATGCGCACCTCGTAGGCGTCACGGATCCCCTGGGTCGTGATCCGGCTGGCCAGGCGATCGAGGAGCGAATCGTCCACCTTGCCCGTGGGCGTTCGCTTCACGCCCTCCGGCGCGCGCCCGAAGGTCGGGCCCTTTCCCGGAATCGTCTCCATCCGATCCCCCGTTCGCAGCGGAAGGAAGGTTGTCCACCCGGCGGCCCGATCGGCAACTCACGCAGCCTGCTCGAATGGGGATCCTCGCCCTTCCCGTTCTCGTTTCAGTTCGGCCTGCCTCCACCAAGTGTAAACGACCGGGATGATCTCGAGCGTGAGAAAGAGCGAGCTCGCCAGGCCGCCGACCATCGGCGCGGCGATCCGCTTCATCACGTCGGCGCCGGCGCCCTGGGACCAGAGAATGGGGACGAGGCCCATGGCCGTGGTCAGGACGGTCATCAGCTTGGGCCGCACGCGAAGGACGGTGCCCTCGTAGTGGGCCCAGACGATGTCGTCGCGGTTCCGCATCTTGCCGGCGGCCTTGCGGCGCTCGTAGGCCTTGTCGAGGTAGACCATCATCACGATCCCGGTCTCCGCGGCCAGGCCGACGAGGGCGATCATGCCCACGTAGACCGCCGTGGAGAGGCGGTAGTCGAGGAGCCAGAGCAGCCAGATGCTCCCCACCATGGCGAAGGGGATCGTGAGGAGGACGATCGCCACCTGGATCGCGCTCCGGAAGTGGAGGTAGAGGAGGAGGACGACCAGGAGCAGCGTGATCGGGAGGAGGATCTTCATCTTCTCCGCCACCCGCTCCATCTGCTGGTACTGGCCCGACCACTCCAGGAAGGTGCCGGCGGGGAGGCGGAGTTCGCCGGCCTCGATGGCCTCCTCCACCACGCGCCGGGCCTCCCGCACGTAGCCGCCGACGTCCACGCTCGCCTCGTCGAGGTCCACGTAGACGTGGCCGGCGAGGAGGCCGTTTTCGCTGCGGATCATCGGCGGTCCGGTCACCACCTCCACCCGCGCGAGCTCGCCGAGCGGCACGTGCGCCACCCGGCCCCCTTCCCGCGCGACGGGGACGAGGACGTTTCGGATGGCTTCGGGATCCTCGCGCAGATCCCGGGGGTAGCGAAGGTTCACGGTGAAGCGCTTGCGCCCCTCGACGGTGGTCGTCAGGGTCTCGCCCCCGATGGCCGATTCGATCACCTCGTGGACGTCCGCCACGTGGAGGCCGTAGCGGGCAAGCGCGTCGCGGTCGGGGACGACGTCCACGTAGAGGCCGCCGAGGCTGCGCTCGAAGAAGGCACTGCGGGTCCCCGGCACGCCGGCGAGATGCCGCTCGAGTTCGATCCCGACGCCCTCGATCGTCTCGAGGTCCTCCCCGTAGATCTTGATGCCCACCGGCGTCCGGATCCCGGTGGTGAGCATGTCCACGCGGGTCTTGATCGGCATGGTGAGCGCGTTGGTCCAGCCCGGCTGGTCGAGGGCGTCGTTCATCTCGGCGAAGAGCTCCGCGGTGGTGATGCGGCGCTCGTCGGGCCAGATCCAGCGGAAGGGGGGATGGAGGAAGGCGGGGAGCCCGCTCCAGAAGCGCTCGGTCTTCACCATCCTCCACTCTTCGCGGGGCCTCAGCCGCGCCACCGTCTCGATCATGGAGAGGGGCGCGGGGTCGGTGGCCGTCTCCGCCCTCCCCGCCTTGCCGAAGACGCTGACGACCTCCGGGAAACTCCGGAGGATCGCGTCCTGGCGCTGCAGGGCGGCGCGGGCCTCCTCGATGGAGACGTTGGCGAAGGTCGTGGGCATGTAGAGGAGGTCGCCCTCGTCGAGCGTGGGCATGAACTCCGAGCCGAGCCTGGGGATCAGCGGAAGGGTCGCCACCACCGCGGCAACACCGATCGCCACCGTGGTCTTCGGATTGCGCAGGGCCACGAAGACCATTGGGCGATACAGCGCGATCAAAAATCGAGACACCGGGTGCTCGTGTTCCGGGTGGATCTTGCCGCGGATCAGCCAGACCATCAGCGCCGGCGCCAGCGTCACGGATAGGACGGCGGCGAAAAACATCGCGAAGGTCTTGGTGTAGGCGAGGGGCGAAAAGAGCCGCCCCGACTGTCCCTCGAGCGCGAAGACCGGGAAGAAGGAGACGGTCACCACGAGCAGCGAGAAGAAGATCGCGGGCCCGACCTCCTTGGCCGCCTCGATCACGAGGGCGATCCGCTCCCGATTCGAGCGGGGGCCGAAGTGCTCGAGCTTCTTGTGTGCATTTTCCACGAGCACGATCGTGGCGTCGACCAGGGCGCCGAGCGCGATGGCGATGCCCCCGAGGCTCATGACGTTGGAGGTGATGCCCATCCTCGACATGGGGATGAAAGCCAGCGCCACGGAGATGGGCAGGACGATGATGGGCACCAGCGCGCTGCGAACGTGGAGGAGGAAGATCGCGATGAGGACGGCGACGACGATCCCCTCCTCCAGGAGGGTGGTCTTCAGGGTGTCCACGGCCCGACCGATGAGGTCGGAGCGGTCGTAGACGCTCACCCACTCCACGCCCTCGGGGAAGGAGGGCTCGAGCGATCGCAGCTTCTCCTTGACGGCCTCGATCACCTGCAGGGCGTTCTCGCCGTAGCGCATGACCACGATCCCGCCCACCGTCTCCCCTTCCCCGTCGAGCTCGGCCACGCCGCGGCGGATCTCCCCGCCGAAGGCGACCGTCGCGACGTCCCGGAGGAGGACGGGCGTCCCGCGATCGGAGGCGCCCACGGCGACCTTCTCCAGATCCTCGAGCGAGCCGATGTATCCCCGACCCCGGATCACGTACTCGCGCCCGCTCATCTCCAGGAGCCGGCCCCCCGAGTCGCCGTTCGAGCGGCGGATGGCGTCTCCCACCTCGGCGAGGGTGATCCCGTAGGCCCGCAGGCGGTTGGGGTCCACGGTCACCAGGTACTGCCGCTCGAAGCCGCCGACGCTCGCCACCTCGGCGACGCCGGGCACGGAGGCGAGGGCGTAGCGCAGGGTGTAGTCCTGGAAGGCGCGGAGCTCGGCCAGATCGTTCTTCCCGCTTCGATCCACGAGGGCGTACTGGAAGACCCAGCCGATGCCGGTGGCGTCGGGGCCGAGCCTTGGCTCCACGCCCTCCGGAAGGTTGGCGCGGAGGCTGGAGAGGTACTCGAGCACGCGGCTCCGGGCCCAGTAGAGGTCCGTGCCCTCCTCGAAAAGGACGTGCACGAAGCTCATGCCGAACATGGAGTAGCCGCGGACGTCGGTGACCTTCGGGGCCGAGAGCAGGGAGGCGGTGATCGGATAGGTCACCTGATCCTCGACCAGGCCGGGGCTGCGCCCCATCCACTCGGTGTAGACGATGACCTGCGGATCGGAGAGGTCCGGCATGGCGTCGAGCGGGGTGGTGCGGATGGCCTGGTAGGCGGCCAGGCAGGCGAAGACGGTCCCCAGCGCCACGAGGAAGCGATTCTTCGCGCAGAACTCGATCGTTCGCTCGATCATCTCAGTGGCCCTCGTGCGCGTGCCCGGAGACCGGGGGATGCTCCTGGCCTTCGCCGCCCAGGTTCACCAGCGCGGAGCGCAAGCGGCTCTCCGAGTCGATGAAGAAGCCGGCGCTCGTCACCACCCGTTCTCCGGGCGAGACCCCCTCGACGGCCACGCTCTCGGAATTCCTCCCGAGGATGCGGACGGCGCGGGGGGAGAAGCGCCCTCCTCCCCGGGCGACGAGGACGTAGTCGTGCTCGCCGGCCTCGATCACCGCGTCGCGCGGGACGATGGTCCCCTCGATGGCTTCGGCCTCGAGGTGCACGTCGCCGAACATGCCGGGCCGCAAACGAAGCTCGGGGTTGGGGAGGAGGATCCGCACCCTCGTCGTGCGCGTCGTCGGATCGACGGTCGGGTGGACGAGGGCCACCTCCCCTTCGAGGACGCTTCCGTCCTGGGTCCGGAAGTTCGCGTGCGCGCCGGCCCGCACCCTCCCCACGTCCCGCGAGAAGAGCTCGGCGTGGACCCAGACCGAGGAGAGGTCGGCGATCTCGAAGAGGACCGTGTCGGGCTCGATCCGCGTGCCCGCCGTCACGCCCTTGGCGATCACGTGGCCGTCGGCCGGGGCGCGCAGGACCAAGGTCTCCAACGGTGCGCCCCGCCGCTCGATGGTGGCGATCTCCCGCGGCGAGATCCCGAGGAGTTCGAGCCGCCGTCGCGCGGCCTTCCGCATCGGACCGCCCCACTGGCGCGCGTTGAGGTAGTCGAGCTGCGCCTGGTAGAGCTCGGGGCTGTAGATCGTCACCAAGGGATCGCCCGCGGCGACCCGGGCACCGACCTCGGCCACGGAGAGGCGCTCCGCCCATCCCGAGAATCGCGCCTGGACGCGGTGGCGGCGGTCCTCGGCGGGCTCCACGAAGCCCACCGTCCGCACGGTGGCCGAGAGGGTGCCCCGCTCGGCGCGGGAGGTCCTGACGCCGATGCGCGCGAGCCGCTCCGGGGAGATCGTCACGTCGGTCATCCCGGGCACCGGACGCCGGGGCGCCGCGCCCTCCTCCGGAACCTGCACGAGAGCCATGCCGCAGACCTCGCACGTCCCCTCGTGATCGCGGACGAAGGCGCAGGACTCCATCGGGCAGATCCACTGGCCGGGCTTGGCGCCGATCGCGTCGGCCACCCGGCGGAGCTCCTCGTCCTCGTCGTGGGCGTGGGTGTGGGCGTGATCGTGCTTGTGAGCCCCCTCGCCTCCACCCTGGATCGGCACGAGGTCCATCCCGCAAATGGGACAGTCGGCCTCGCGATCCGAGACCACGGTGGGGTGCATCGGGCAGTGGTACATCACCCCGGCGCGGGCCTCGGAACCGATCCAGCCGAGGGCCATCATCGAGGTGGCACCGGCGGCCAGGAGCGCCAGGGCCAACAGGCCCCAGCGGATGATGGAGGCGATTCGGGTGCCGGGGGGAGGCGCCTCCTCGCCCTCGTGAAATTCCACGCGCGGATCCATGTCTCGAATTTCCATCACGAATCTCCTCCGAGGAGGCGCATCCGATCGCCGGAGGTGGTCGCGAGGCGAACGAGCGCGTCGAAGGCGGCCGCCCGGGTCGTAAGCAGTCGTTCCCTCAGGGAAAGGACGTAGCGTTCGCGTTCGATGACGGAGAGGAAGGTCCCCCGCCCGGCCACGTAGGCCGCAGCGGCGGCGCTCGCGCTCCTCACCGCCTGCGGGAGGATCTCCTCCTCGTAGAGCCGGTGGCGCTCGAGTTCCGCGCGCGCCTCGGCCCACGCGGAGCGAAGTTCGGCTTCGAGCGCATCCCGCCGCCCCTGCAGTCGCCGCTCGATCGCCTGTGCCTCGGCTTCGGCGGCGGCGGCCAGGCGGTCGGCGCGCAAGGCACCGAAGACGGGGATGGGGAAGCTCACCCCCACGCCGATCGTGTTCGGATGCGTGGCGCGCACGCCGTAGGAGATCCCGATCTCCGGGTCGGGCATCTTCTCCCTCCGGGCGAGCCGAGCCTCTAGGTGGAAGGCCTCCATCCGGTGGCGGAGCGCGAGAATCTCGGGATGCCGATCCAGCGCGCCGAGGAGTTCCTCGAGCGGGGGGAGAGCGAAGACGTCGGGATCCTCCGGCTCGCCGGCCAGGGGCGAACCGGACCCCGTGGCGGCTCCGAGCGCGGCCCTCGCCCTCGCCTCCTCGCGATCGAGGCGAAGGAGGGTCTCCGAGAGGGCCGAGAGTTCGGCCTCGGCGAGGAGGACGTCGGCTTGCGCTCCCTCCCCCACCGCGAGGCCCTGGCGTGCGAGGCGCACCAGGCGCTCGAGCGTCTCGGCCTGCAGCGAGAGCACGTCGCGGGTGCGCACGACCCGCCAGAGATCGGCGTAGGCCCGGGCCACCGCGTCGGTGAGTTCCAGGGCGTAGGCCTCCTCGTCGGCGGCGAGGACCTCCGCGCCCTTCCGCGTCGCTCGCCGCGTGAGTTCGCGCTTGCCGAACCAGGGGAAGCGCTGCCGGACCTCGGCCTGGGCCATCGTCATCATGTCTTCGCGGAAGGAGAAGGTCGAGATCGGGAGGTCGTGGATGGAAAATCCCACCACGGGATCGGGGAACGACGCCGAGGCGTCGGCGCGGTCGAGCACCGCCTGGGCCTCGCGTTCGTAGGCCCGTAGGTTCGGGTTGCGCGCCCACGCCTCGGTGAGAACGCTCCGAAAACTCAGACGTTGGGGGGCGGATGGTTCCTGCCCATCTGCAGGGCTGGCGACGAGCGCCAGCGCGGCGAAAATCGATACGAACACAGATGACTCCGCGTTTGGCGAGACGGAGCGAGCCGTCCCGCTCGGTCGTTCAGAGAATCGGGCGGACCGAGGCCCGCCCCGACGTCCCGACGACGCGCGGAATCAACAGAGGAGGACGATGGTGGAGAGGAGGGGAATCGGAGGCGGTGTGGCGGTGGGCGTCGGCTCCACGGGCATCGCGCGATGGCTCGCCACGAGTTCCGCGGGACGCTCCCAAGGAAGGGCGTCCCATCCCGCGTCCACCTGGAAGGATGTCTCGCCGAGGCCGAGCTCCGGCGTCTCCAGCGCCGCGCGGCAGCAATCCGAGGGCGCCTGGATCACGGCATGGCCTTCCTCGGGGCAGCAGCTCGCGGGCAGGAGCCCCATCGCCTTGCACCACACGGAGGCGCCGGCCAGCCCCAGATGCAGGAGCATCCCCAGCGCGGCGACGAAGGCGTATGGTTGCAATCGACGAAGCATGGACGATTCCACCCCTGGTCTTATCTCCGCCCCTCCTCCCTGTCAAACGGGGGTCGGGGGAACTTTCGGTCGCCCCTCCGGTTCCTTTCCCGGGGAGGTGGATGCGGGAGGATGAAGATGCGCCTTCGAATCGGCAGGCTGGCCCTGGGCCTTCTCCTCACGATGGCCGGCGGAGCGGTCGCCACGCTCGGCTACGGTCGGCTCATGCTTTGGATGGGCGGCACTTGCAGCGTCGCCTGCGATCCCGCCACGGGCATCCTGCTCGGCGCTTTCGCCGGCGGGCTCGCCTTCGCCCTGGACGTGGGCGGCTTCCGCTCCGCCGTCGTTCGGCCGAAGGAAGAAGATGCGGGCGAGATCGATTGAGGTACACTGCCGACCGCACGAAATGCGAGGGATCGCCATGAGAATTCGTAGCCTGTTGGTCCTCCTCCCCCTCTTCGTCTTCGCCTGCAAGTCTCAGGCGCCCGAGACCGCCGCACCGGCCGCCCCTGCCGCCGCGGTGAAGCCCGGGCAGGCCTCGGCCGAGATGGTTGCGTCCGGCGCCGTGGTCATGAAGGCCAAGCCCACGGCGACGAACGAGAAGGGGCAGATCGAGATCCGGGCGAACGCGAAGGGATTCGCCCCCTCGAGGATCTGGGTCGAGGAGGGCAAGCCCGTGAAGCTCCTCTTCGTCCGCGAGGTCGAGAAGACCTGCATGGACGGCGTGGTCTTCCCCGACCTGGGCATCGAGAAGAAGCTCGAGGTCGGCCAGCCGGTGGAGGTGGAGTTCACCCCCGAGAAGGAGGGGACCATCACCTTCCACTGCCCCATGGGCCACGGAAAGAGCTCCGTCGTGGTCCTCCCCAAGGCGAGCTGAAGCCCGCCTCCTCGTCCCCGGGCCCTGCGAGGAGTCCGGGGACGAGGGGATCACCGAGTGGATTGAAGAGAACGCGCCTGCCTCTCGTCCAAGCGCACGAGCGTTCGAAAGAGAGGCAACCATGAAGTCGTTCGGAATCCACTCGCTCATCCTCGCGACCCTCCTCCTCCAGGCCTGCGTGGTCGACCTCGGCGATCACCACCGCCACCACCACCATCACGACCGGCCGAGCGGCCAGCGTGGACACTGGGGCGCCGCCTGCAGCGCGGACTTCCACTGCAAGGACGGTCTGGTCTGCTTCAGCGGAGTCTGCGAGCCCGAGCGCGTGGGCATCTACGTCCACGGCGCCCTCGTGGCGCCGGGCCGAGCCGACGGCATGGAGTGGGATGCGCCGTACGCCGTGCCGCATTCGACGTGGATCGAGCTGGGGAACGCCCGCCGGGGTGGCGTGGACGCGCTCTTCCGCTTCATGGATTCGGTCGCCCGCGCCGGCTACAGCGCGCCGGACGTCTTCGGCTTCGCCTACATGGCGGTGGACGGCCGCTGGGACGATCGTCTGACCATCTCGCTGGGCCCGACGCGAAGGGATTCCTTCGAAGCCATCTGGACGCGGCCGGCCGGTTGGACCGACGTGCCCTTCCACGAGGATCTCTGGATCGCCGTGGACCTCTTCGACGAGGATCGCGACGGCGACGAATCCATCGGCCTCGTGGAGATCGACGCCTGGGGCCTGCGCGAGGCGCTCCACCTGGGAGGGGTGGTCTGGTTCGACGCCTTCGACGCCACCGAGGGCCAGCTCCTCCTCCTGGGGATCGAGATGGTCTCCGAGAGCTGGTGAGCCCGGCCGCTCACGTGGGGCGCACCTCGATTCGCTCCTTGCATCTTGGTTGGCAAAAGGGGATGACGGTGCCTGCGCGTTCGTCGCCCCGCTCCGAGCCTGGGGCGGGGCGACGTTCCGCGGTCCCCGTGCCGGCAGCCGATGCGGGGGCTACCGTCGATGGAGCCGGGTGTGCCATGAACCTGCCTTCCCCCCGAACCGTTTGGGACGACTCGGGTGGGAACTACATTCCCGATGAGGTTCGAGGATCCTCCGGCGGGAACGTCGGTCCTCGGAGGGCGGGCCCATGCACGGCCGCATGGAAAACCTATCGTAGAGAGTCGCCGGACGAGCGAGCGAGCCTTCGTCGGGAGAACGAGTGAGCAAGAGAATCTCGGTCAAGTCCATCCCCTTCTTTCTGGTCCACATCCTCGCGCTGGGGATCTTTTTCTTCCCCTTCTCCTGGTCCACGGTGGCGCTCATCCTGGGCCTGTACTACGTGAGGATGTTCTTTCTCACGGCGGGTTATCACCGCTACTTCGCTCACCGCTCGTACAAGATGGGCCGCTTCATGCAGTTCCTGATGGCGGTAGGCGGAGCTTCCTGCACCCAGAAGGGACCGCTCTGGTGGGCGGGCCACCACCGCAACCACCACCGCTGGTCGGACCAGCCCCAGGACATCCACTCGCCCAAGGACGGCTTCTGGTGGAGCCACGTCGGCTGGATTCTCTCGAGCAAGTACGACGAGGCGCCGCTCGAGAAGATCAAGGACTTCGCCCGCTTCCCCGAGCTTCGCTGGCTCGACAAGTATCACCTGGTGCCGCCGGTCCTCCTGGCCACCGCCCTGACCCTAATCCTGGGATGGAGGGGGCTCTTCATCTACTTCGCCTCGACCGTCCTCCTCTGGCACGGCACCTTCTTCATCAACTCCCTGGCGCACGTCTTCGGTCGGCGTCGCTACGCCACCACGGATACGAGTCGCAACTCGATGATCCTGGCGCTCCTCACTCTGGGTGAAGGGTGGCACAACAACCACCACTACTACCAGTCGGCGACGCGCCAGGGTTTCTTCTGGTGGGAGATCGACATCACCTATTACATCCTCAAGTTGATGTCGTTTGTGGGTCTCGTTCGGGACCTCCGCACGCCCTCCAAGGAGGTCCTCGCCCGCAACCGGATCAAGGACGGCCACCACGACGTGGGCATGCTCGGCCTCCCCAAGGACGTCTCCGTCCACGGCGTCCAGCCCAGCACCGCCGAGAGCTGAGGAAGAGACGAGCCCTCGAACGGGTTCTCCTCTCGTGCGCATGGTCGGTTGCCCGGCGGGTGCTCGCCCCGCCCTTCGCGGGCGGAGCTCGCCGGGTCGGACTCCATGCGCCGTCGCATTGTTGGCGCTAGAATACTTGGGGTCTTGCCGGAGGCACGGAGGCCGAGCACTTGTTGCATCTGGGTGTCCATGACACATCGCGTATCGCATGGATGGTCGAGCTCCCTCTGCCCGAGAAGGGCGAGAGGAAATTCGACCTCGGTGTGTCCTTGGAGATCCCGGCGCACGTCTTCTCGGACCACGACCCGTGGTCGCGGCTCCAGGTCCTCGCTCGCCTGGGCAGCCCCGACGAGGAGGTGAACCCCGAGCTCCTCGAGAACACGGACGCCATCCGGCGGGCGGCGCTCGCGGCCGCCCACCGCGCCAAGATCCGGCGACGCGCGATCCTCCGCACGGCAGTGGACCGCGCCCGCGCCAGCGCCGGGGTGGACTGGGAGGCGATCGGAGCGGAGTTCGGGCGCCTGCTCGACGAGGCCCTCGCCGAGCTTCGCCGCTCGCGGGACTCCATCGGAACGCCCCGCCCCGACGAGTCGTCCCGCCTGGCCCGGGAGCGGAAGCTCGCCGCGGAGTTCCTTTCGAACCAGGTGATCGAGCTCATCTCGCGGGTCCAGCGGGCCGTCGATCACCTGGCGGCCACCCGCCGACCGATGGACGAGTCGCTGAAGGCGCCGCTCCGAGCGCTGCGGCGCTCGTTGGCCCAGGCGCTCGCCGAGGAATACGCCTACCGTCGGGGGGAGGGATTTCCGAGCCCCCGATCCGCGGATCCGGTCGAACTCGATCGATACGTGTCTCGAGTTTCGAGTCTGAAGAAACATTTCCAGGAGATCCTCTTCCTGCAGATCGACTCGGAGCACGTGGACAAGCGGATGCGCTACCTCGCCAGCACCATGGCCGCCATCCTCGCGGCGCTGGTGGTCATCCCCCTCACGGCCATCGCCACGGGGAGCCACGGCCTCGGAGGTCTCGGCTTCGGGCTGACGACCTCCTTCCTCATCGCGGTCCTCGCCTACGGGGTGCGCGAGCGGATCAAGGAAGGGGTCCGGGGATGGCTCACCGCGCGGGCGGCCAAGGTCGGCCGAAGGACCACGCTGTCCACGCCTCCCCGTCCGCCGGACGAAGGCTTCCGCGTGGCGCGGGTGCGCGAGACCTTCTCCACCCGGAAGATCAAGCAATCGGATCCGGTCCATCCGGACCTCCCCTCCTCGCTGCCGATGATCTGTCTCCGATATCAGATGCAGGGGACGGTGGCGGGGTCCGCGGAGGTCCCGGGTTCGCAGCGCGCGAAGCTCGTCTTCCGCTACGACCTCACGCCGCTCTTCTCGCGGCTCCACGATCCGGTGGAGGAGGTCCCCATCCTGGACGAGACGGGGGAACGCCTCTCCTTCGCCGAGGCGCCTCGGCTGTATCGATTTCCGATCGAGGCCCGCCTCTTCGACGGCGTGAACACGGAGACCTTCTCAGGTAAGTTGCTCGCGCACAAGTACGGTCTGGTGCGGATCGAGCCGAACGAGCCCGAAGCGGTCCCGCTCTTCGAGGAGCGGGCGGCCTCCCTCCCGGCCGGCATGATGCGGAGGCGTTGATGGCAACCGTCGCCGTGACGGGTGCGACCGGCTCGATCGGTCGGCGTGTGGTCGCGGCCCTGCTCGAGCGGGGCGATCGGGTGGTGGCGCTCGTGCGCTCTCCACCTCGCGAAAGCCTCCCGGCCGAGGTCGAACAGCGGGCCTGGGATGCGACCTTCAAGACGGCGGGCCTGGAGGGCGTGGACGCGGTGGTCCACCTCGCGGGAGCGCCGGTGGCGAACCGGAGGTGGACCGAGGCACGCAAGCGGCAGATCGAGCTTTCCCGCATCCTGGGGACGCGCTCGGTCGTGTCCGGAATGCGCGAGTCCGCGGGGGTGCGCGTCCTCGTCTCCGCCTCGGGGATCGACTACCACGGCGACACGGGCGACGCGCTCGTGACGGAGGAGAGCCCGCCGGGCAAGGGCTTCCTTCCCGACCTCGCGGTGCGCTGGGAGCAGGAGGCCGAGGAAGCCCGGGCCCTGGGCGCCCGCGTGGTCCTGCTCCGAACGGGCCTCCTCCTGGCGCGGGGCGAAGGCGCACTGGCGCGCATGGAGCCCATCTTCCGCGCGGGGCTCGGGGCGAGCCTCGGGAGCGGTGCGCAGTGGGTCCCCTGGATCCACTGGAAGGACGAGGTGGGCCTGATCCTCCACGCGCTCGACCGGGCGGAGGTCGAAGGGCCCATGATCGCCGCCGCACCGAACCCGGTGCCGAACCGCGAATTCACGCGGGCGCTCGCCGAGGCGTTGGGAAAGCGCCCCTTCCCGATCCCGGCGCCCGGCCCCGCCCTGCGGCTCCTCCTCGGCGAGCTCGCCACGGTGGTCCTCTCGAGCCACCGGACCTCGCCGGAGGTGGCCCTCCGCACCGGCTACGAGTTCCGCTTCCCGGAGCTCGCCCCCGCGCTCGCCGACCTCTACTCCGGCTGAAGCCTTTTCTCGACCCGGGGAGGATCGCAGCCGAGTGTGAGAATGGATTCCGTGGCAGGCGCCGCCGGCGGTAGGCGAGCCGGCCAAGCGCAGCGACGACCGAGCCGAGCGTACTCGAAAGTACGTGAGGCGAGGAAGGAGTGAGCACGGGCGCCGCAGCCCCGCCCGCGGCGCCCTCTCCTCAAACCTTTCGCGCGAGCATGATGCCGTCGCGGACCGTGAGCAGAACCTGCTCCACCCGCGGGTCTCCCAGGACGCGGCGGTTGAAGGCGACGATGGCGTGGTCCTCCTCCGCCTCGGGCTGCAGCACCCGCCCGCTCCAGAGGGTGTTGTCCGCCACCATCAGCCCGCCCTCGCGGAGGAGGCGGATCGCCTCCTCGTAGTAGGCCTCGTAGGACTCCTTGTCGGCGTCGATGAAGACCAGGTCGAAGCTCGCGTCCGGGAAGCTGCGCAGGGTGTCCATCGCCCTGCCCCTTCGGAGCTCGATCTTCTTTCCGTCCGGGCTTCGCGCGAAGAACTCCTGGGCGATGTCGGCGTGCGCGTCCGAGATCTCGCAGGTCACGAGCTTGCCGTCCTCGGGGAGGGCCGAGGCCATGCAGAGCGCCGAGTAGCCCGTGAAGGTGCCGATCTCCAGCACCCGGCGGGCCCCCGTCAGCCGGACGAGGAGGCGGAGCAGATTGCCCTCCACCTTCCCCACCATCATCTGCGGCGCGGTGGTGCGCTCCCTCGTCACCGAGGCGAGTTCGTCCAGGAGCGCCGGCAGGGGGCTCGCGTGCTCCGCGGCGTAGGCCTCGATGGCCGGATCGATCATCGTGCTCATGTGCGCTCCTCGCTCAGCGTGCGCGCCAGCTCGTCGTAGAGGTGGATCGCCGCTCGGATGGATTTGTCGAAATCCGAGAGGGAGAGGCTCTCGTTTTCCCCGTGCGCGTTCGTATAGGGATCCTCCACCCCGATCAGCAAGGCCGGCACCCCACCGAGCTCACGGGCGAAGGGTTCGACGAAGGGGATGGATCCGCCGCAGCCCACCGCGACCGCCGGCTTGCCGTAGCCCTTCTCCAGCGCGCGGAAAGCGGCGGCGAAGGCCGGGTGATCGGTGGGCGTGTACCAGGCGCCGTTGGCGGTGTCGATCTGCACGTCCACCTGGACGCCCCACGGAGCGGCGTCGCGGAGCGCCTTCTCCAGCATGGCCGCGACCTTCGCGGGATCCTGGTTCGGGACGATGCGGATGCCCACGCGCGCCCAGGCCGAGTCGACGAGGACGTTGCGCGCATCCTTGCGACTCGACGCCTGGATCGCGTTGACCACGAGCGAGGGCTGCCACCAGATGGCCTCGAAGGGATGGTGCTCCTCGAAGAGCTGGACGCCCTCCAGCAGGCCCACCTGCTCGCGGAAGCGCTCGCGGGTCACGGGGAGCTTCTCGAGTTCCGCGCGCCCCGCCTCATCGAGCCCCATCACGTCGTCGTAGATGCCGGGGATGGCGATCCGCCCCATCTCGTCCACGAGCGCGGCGAGCATCTTGGAGAGCGCCATCGCCGCGTCGGGGACGGGGCCGCCCCACATCCCCGAGTGCACCGAGGCGCGGATCGAGCGGACCTCCACGTCGGCCACGACCAGCCCGCGCAGCGCCGTGGTGATCGAGGGGATCCCGGTCTCCACGTTGGCGGTGTCGGTGAGGACGATCGCGTCGGCGGAGAGCTTCTCGCGGTAGGTGCGCAAGAAGTCCGAGAGATGCCCGGATCCGATCTCCTCCTCGCCCTCGACCACGATCTTCACGTTGAGGGGGAGGCGCCCCGCCCCCGAGAGCCACGCGTCGACGGCCGCGGTGTGGACCACGATACCGGCCTTGTCGTCCGCCGCGCCTCGCCCCCAGAGGCGGCCGTCCCGCTCGACGGGTTCGAAGGGATCGCTCTTCCACTTCTCGAGATCCCCCGCCGGCTGCACGTCGTGGTGCGCGTAGAGCAGCACGGTGGGGAGAGCGGGATCGACCACGATCTCGCCGTACACGTAGGGGTGGGCGCCGGGGATCTCGAGGAGTTCCACGTTCCGAAACCCTCGTTTTTCCAGGAGTTTGGCGGTAGCTCGGGCGCTCTCCCTCACCTTCTCCGGATCGAAGCCCTCGAAGGAGACGCTGGGGATCCGGACCAGCTCCTCCAGGTCGCGGCGGTGATCGGCGGCGGTGGCTTCGTAATGTTTCAGAGCTTTCTCCAAGGACATCGCATCCTCCAAGCAGGCTGGCCCCACTCTCTAACGAGCTTTGGGCGGCCGGTAAAGCAGGGGGCGAGGTTCGATTCTTGTTTGCGTTCCCCTAGCGAGGTGGCATCATCCCTTCGAACGCATACGGTCCGTGGTCGATGCTGTTGGGGACTCGAATGCGTAGTTTCCGGTCGGGCCAGTTCGGACGTTCCGGTTGACAAGGGACACGCGATTCAAGGAGTCAGAATGGCTACCAAAGCTGCAGCGAAGGCGTCGAAAACGCCGGAGAGCATCTCTACCGCGAAGCTCGTTCAGTCCGTCGCCGACAAGGCTGCCAAGAAGAACCTCGATCTGACCAAGAAGGAGATCGCCGCCACCGTCGAGCTCATGCTCGAGACCGTGGCGGAAGAGGTCCGCAAGGGCAACCGCGTCAGCCTGAAGAACTTCGGTGTCTTCCGCCGTCACGTGAAGCCCGCGCGGCCGAAGCGGACGGGCCGCAATCCGAAGACCGGCGAGGAGATCGTCATCCCCGCCAAGAAGGCGGAGAAGGTGGTCAAGTTCCGCCCGGCCAAGGTCTGGAAGGAAGCGGTCAAGAACGCGCGCGGCTGAAGCCCTGCGCTCCGTGCGCGCAACGACCCCGTCCTCCGGGACGGGGTTTTTCTTTGCACGATTGCCGACCGCTCCCTCGATGCGCATGGTGACGGCTCGGCATGCGCAAGGAACGCCCTCTCTCCGAGCTCGCGGACGCGATCGTGGCGGAGGTGGCCCGGGAGCTTCGGGATCGCAAGCTCCCGGTGGCGACCTACCGCGTGCAGTTTTCCCGGAACTTCCGACTCGACGACGCGATCCCCCTCGTTCCCTACCTGCGTAGCCTGGGCATCTCGCACCTCTACGCCTCCCCCTTCCTCCGCGCCACGTCGGGCTCGCCGCACGGCTACGACGTGGTGGCGCACGACGAGATCGATCCCGCTCTGGGGGGCGAGGAGGCCCTTCGGGGGCTCGTGGCGGCGCTCCACGAGCACGGCATGGGTCTGATTCTCGACTTCGTCCCCAATCACATGGGGATCGGAAGCGAGAACATGTATTGGCAGGACGTTCTGGAGAACGGGCCGTCCTCCATATACGCGAAGTTTTTCGACATCATCTGGAAGCCGGTCAAGGACGAACTCGAAAACAAGGTCCTGATCCCGGTCCTGGGAGATCAGTACGGCGCGGTGCTCGAGGCCGGCGAGCTGAGCCTCGAGTACGGGGAGGGGAGCTTCTGGGTGCGCTACTACGAGCACCGCTTCCCCATCAATCCTCGCCACTACCCAGTCATCCTCGAGCACGGGATCGAGGAGCTGGAGCGCAGCGAGGAGCAGGCACTCGACGTGGAGGAGCTCCTCTCGATTTGCACCGCCTGCCACAACCTCCCCCCGCGGACCGAAAACGATCCCCAACGGATCCAGGAGAGGCGCCGGGAGAAGGAGGTCATCAAGCGGCGGCTCGACCGGCTCTACGCGAGCTCGGCGCGGATCGCGGCCTTCATCCAGGCGAACGTGAGGCGGTTCAACGGCACGCCGGGGGACCCCCGCTCCTTCGACGCCCTGGACGAGCTCCTCGACGCCCAGGCCTACCGACTCGCCCACTGGCGCGTGGCCGGAGAGGAGATCAACTACCGGCGCTTTTTCGACATCAACGACCTCGCCGCGATCCGCATGGAGGATCCCCAGGTCTTCGAGCAGACCCACGCGCTCACGCTCGACCTATTGGCGCGAGGATGGCTCGACGGCCTCCGCATCGATCACCCCGACGGGCTCTACGACCCCGAGGGCTACTTCCAGCGCCTGCAGCGCGAGCACTTCCTCGATCGCTGCCGGCGGGTCTGCGAGCGGCTCTACCCGGACCTCCCCTTCGATTCGGTTGCGCCCCTCCTCCGCGCCGCCTGGGCCTCGGACGAGAAGCTCCAGCGCGCCGTCTACATCGTGGCCGAGAAGATCCTCGTCGGGAACGAGTCGGTGCCGCAGAGGTGGGCGATCGACGGCACCTCCGGCTACGACTTCCTCTGCCGTCTCTGCGGGATCTTCGTCGACGTCCAGGGGAGGAAGCCCCTCGACGATCTCTACGTGCGCTTCACCGGCATTCGCCAGACGGTGGACGAGCTTCTCTACGAGAAGAAGAAGCTCATCATCAACACCTCCATGGCGAGCGAGGTGAACATCCTCGCCTTCCGCCTCAACCGGATCAGCGAAAGGAATCGGAGGTCGCGCGACTTCACGCTGAACGCGCTGCGATCGGCGATCATCGAGTACATCGCCTGCTTTCCCGTCTACCGCACCTACATCACGCCTTCGCGGCTCGACGACGTGGACCGACGCAACGTGGAGCTGGCGATCTTCCGGGCCAAGCGCCGGTCTCCGGTGACGAACGTCACCATCTTCGATTTTTTGCGAGACATCCTCCTGCTGCGGCACGGGGCCGACGCCACCGAGGAGGAGCGCCGGGACCAGATCGACTTCGCCATGAAGGTGCAGCAGCTCACCGGGCCGGTGATGGCCAAGGGGCTCGAAGACACCACCTTCTACATCTACAACCGGTTGCTCGCGCTCAACGAGGTGGGATGCGATCCCTCGACGTTCGGCTGCCCCGTCTCGGAATTCCACGCGGCCAATCTCTCCCGGCGCCGTGGCTCTCTTTTGGCCACCTCCACCCACGACACCAAGCGCAGCGAGGACGCCCGGGCACGCCTGGTGGTGCTCTCGGAGATCCCGGAGGAGTGGAAGGAGGTGGTCGGGCGGCTCACGCGGATCGCCAGGCGCCACCGCATCCGCATCTCCGAGGACCGCCTCGCCCCCGATCGCAACGAGGAGTACTTCCTCTACCAATCCCTGCTGGCCATCTGGCCCTTCGGACCGATGGGCGAGGAGGAGAAGGAGGAGTTCGTGGGCCGGATGGAGGCCTACATGGTCAAGGCCGCCAAGGAGGCCAAGGTCAACACGAGCTGGATCAACCCGGACGCCTCCTGGGACGAGGCCCTCGTCCTCTTCGTCCGGAGGCTGCTCGCCGATCCGGACTTCCTCCGCCACTTCCTCCCCTTCCAGCAGCGAGTTGCACGAGCGGGGATCTACAACTCGCTATCGCAGACGCTGCTGAAGATCGTCTCGCCCGGGGTCCCGGACCTCTACCAGGGATGCGAAGTGTTTCGATTTTCCCTGGTGGACCCGGACAACCGCCGCCCGGTGGACTTCGATCGCCTGATCGAGAATCTACGGGAGATTGAGGCGGCCAAGGATCGCGCGAAGCTCTGCGAAGAGCTCCGGGCCTCGCCGGAGGACGGGAGGATCAAGCAGTACCTCACGGCCCGCGCGTTGGGGCTCCGGATGCGGGAGCCCGATCTCTTCGCCGCCGGAGACTACCTCCCCCTCGAGTTCGCCGGGCCGAGGCGCGACCACGCCGTCGGCATCTGCCGGCGCAAGGGATCCCGCGCCGTCATCGCGGTGGTGCCCCGCTTCGTCGCCCGGCTCCTCGACGAGCCCGACCCCTGGCGCGACACCCACCTCATCCTCCCCGGCGGCACGGGCGCGGCCCCCTGGAGCGATTGGCTCACGGGCAACACCCACCGTCCCCAGGCGGTGCGGCACCGCGATTCCCTCCCCCTCTCCAGGCTCTGGAATCCCCTTCCCCTCGCCCTCCTCGTCTCCGGCGAGCACACCGGGAGTTGAACGTGCCCCTTCTCGAGCGACGCTCCGCAGGCGTGTCGATCCCCCTCTTCTCGATCCGCTCCCGGGAGGGATGGGGGGTCGGGGAAATCCTCGACCTTCCACGCTTCGCCGCCTGGATGCGCAGGGCAGGCCTTCGGTGGCTCGCCCTGCTCCCGCTCAACGAATGCGCCCTCGGCCAGGAAAGCCCCTACTCCTCCCTCTCGGCCTTCGCGATCGATCCCATCCATCTTTCGGTGGATCGGATCGAGGATTTTCGGGAGGCCGGCGGCCTCTCCCCGGAGGAGCGGGAAACCCTCGACGCGCTCCGCGCCTCGCCACGCGTCGAGGCGGGGGCCGTGCGCCGCCTCAAGATGGCGGGCCTTGGGCGCGCCTTCCGGCGATTCCGCGAACTCCCGGCCGACTCCTCGCGCCACCGCGACTTCGAGAACTTCCGCGAGGAGCACGCGGTGTGGCTCGCCGACTACGCCCTCTTCCGCGCGATCAAGGAGAACCTCCACTCCGGCTGGTGGCTCGGCTGGCCGGAGCCCCTGCGCGACCGGGAGCCCGGAGCGCTCGCGCGGGCCCGGGAGGAGCTCGCCGAGGCGATCGATTTCTTCGAGTACGTCCAATGGCAGGCCTACCGGCAGCTCGAACGCGCGCGCGGGGAGGTGCTCTCGCAAGGCGTGCACCTCCTCGGCGACCTCCCCTTCGTCGTGGCGATCGACAGCGCCGACGCGTGGTCCAAGCAGGACGAGTTCTCCGCCTGGACGACCATGGGGGCGCCTCCCGATCCCTACTCGGACTCCGGGCAGGACTGGGGGCTGCCCTCCTACCGCTGGCCGGCGGTGCGCGCCTCCGACTTCGGCTGGCTCAGGCGGCGGGCGCGGTTCGCGAGGAAGATCTACGACGGCGCCCGGGTGGACCACGTGGTCGGCTACTACCGGAGCTACGTGATCCCGCGCGACGGCACGCCCCCCCACTTCGAACCCGCCGAAGAGGGCGAGCAGAAGGAGCTCGGGGAGGCGATCCTCCGCGCGCTCGGGGGAGAGGGGATCGAGCTCATCGCCGAGGACCTCGGCACGGTGCCGCCCTTCGTCCGCCATTCCCTGGCCGAGCTCCGCATCCCCGGCTTCCGCGTGCTCCGCTGGGAGAAGGACGGCGCGATCTACCGCGATCCCCGCGGCTGGCCGGCGCTCTCGGTCGCGACCACCGGCACGCACGACACCGAGACCCTCGCCGCCTGGTGGGACGGGCTTCCGGACGAGGAGCGCTGGGCCTTCCGCTCGATCCCCTCGCTGCACGCCGAGTGGGAGGGGGTCCCGGGCTTCTGCGAGGCGGTGCACGCCTCCATCCTCGAGCTCCTCCACGAGAGCGCCTCGAACCTCGTCCTCCTCCCCATCCAGGACCTCTTCGGCCTTCGCGACCGCATCAACGTGCCCGGGACGGTGAGCCCGGAGAACTGGTCGTTTCGCCTCCCCTGGACCCTGGAGGAGATGGAGCGCGACCCCTTCGTCGAGAAGGTCGCGGAAGCCTCGGCAAAGCGCGCGCGGCGGACGGGGCGCCTGGACTGATTTGCAGGATCCGCGTCCCGCTCCCAGTTTGAGTGGGGACCGAACGGAGCCCGCCGATGCAGGTACCACTTCTCGAACTGACGACGCTCGACGGAGCCCCTGCTCCCTGGAAGGACCTCTGGCAGAAGAAGAATCTGCTCCTCCTCATCGCCCACGAGGACTGCGAGGCGTGCCCGAGCGTGCTCGAGCGCTGGCTCCCCCACCTCCAGGAGGAGGAGGCGGCCGCGGTGGCGATCTACGCCTCGCCCCCGAAGCGACCGGTCGAGGGCGTGATCTCCCTCCTCGATCCCGAGGGCAAGATGGCCAAGGCCCTCGGCGTCCCGCAGGGAACCGCCGTCCCCGCCGACCGCTACTTCGCCGTCCAGGCGAAGGAACCCGTCCACGAGCTCGGCGCCGAGGCCGCCTCCGAGGACACCCTCGCCTGGATCGATCTGGCGGAGCGGCGCTGCGACGAATGCGGCGTGCCGATCTGGTAGCGCCTCCCCTTCAGACCCGCTCTCGCTCCTGCTCCAGCTCCTCGAAGATCGGCTCGCGCTTGAAGATCCGGTAGAGCCAGACGAGGGAGGGGACGAGGGTGAAGGCGCCGACGAAGAGGACGGTGAGGATCAGCAGGTGGACGTGGGGCGGCGCCGCGGCCTCCTCGATGGTGACGTCGGGCGCGATCATGTAGGGGACCATGGCCGCGCCCCAGCCGATGACGATGGTCGCCACCTCGGAGGCCGCGAGCACGCGGGCCCAGGTGTAGCGCCGACGGTAGAGGGCGAAGCTGACGGCGGCCGCCAGGACGAGCCCGAGGACGACGAAGATCCAGGGCCAGACGCCGCGGAAGAGCTGCACGTGGGCGGCGTCCGCCCGGTTCGCGAAGGCCGCCAGGATGGCGAGCACCACCACCCAGAGCTGGGCCATCAGCCCGCGATCGCGGAAGTCCTCCTGGAGCTCCGGATCCCGCGTCTCCTTGGTGAGGTAGACGGCCGCCAAGAAGGCGAAGAGCACGAGGGTGAATACGCCCACCGTGACCGGGAAGGGCCGGAACCACGGCCCGAAGTAGCCGGTGAGCACCACCTCGTCCTCCACGCGGATCGAGCCCAAAGAGACCGCGCCGATCGCGGTGCCGAGGAAGAAGGGCGTGATGATGCTCGACCAGGCGAAGAGCTGCCCCCAGGTGCGCTGCACGGGATCGGGGGCGGCCACGTCGTAGTGGCGGAAGACGAAGGCCGCGGCCCGCATCACGATGCCGAGGAGCATCAGGGCGAGCGGCACGTGCAGGGAGATGGAGATCACCGAGAAGGCGAGTGGGAAGCAGGTGAAGAGGAGGACGATCACCACGATGAGCCAGACGTGGTTCGCCTCCCAGACCGGCGCGATCGCCTCGGTGATGAGCTCCCGCTGCCGGCGCGCCCGCGGCCCCGACGCCAGGAGATCCCAGAGGCCGCCCCCGAAGTCCGCGCCCCCGAGGATCGCGTAGACGACCAGGGCGACCAGGATGACGCTCGCGGTGATCCACGGGAGGATCATTTCGCCTTCCCCCCTGCCGGCACGGCGGCGCCGGGAACGCCGGGGCCGATCCGGATCTGCCGGTACATCACGAGGATCACCGCGGCGGAAAGGCCCAGATAGACCAGGAGGGTCACGATGAAGGGGACGATCATCCCCGGCATGGGCGTGGCCGACTCCTTGGTCCGCATGATCTCGTAGATGACCCAGGGCTGGCGCCCCACCTCGGTGACGATCCAGCCCGCCTCGATCGCGATCATCCCGAGCGGGCCGGCGATCACCGTGGCCCAGAGGAAGGGGCGCGAATCGGGCAGACGTCTCCCCTTGAAGAGCCAGTGGAAGAGCGCCCAGAGCGCCACCGCCAGCAAGACGAGCCCGCAGATCACCATGATCTGGAAGCCCAGGTGGACGATGACCGGGTGAGGCCAGTCCTCGCGCGGCCACTCCTCCAGGCCCTTCACCTCGGCGCTGGCCCGGCCGTAGCCCAGGAAGGAGAGGAAGCCCGGTACCTCGAGCGCCCAGCGGGTCTCCATGGCCTCCGGGTCGGGGATGCCGCCCAGCCGCAGAGGCGCGTGGGCCTCCGTGCGGAATTGTCCCTCCATGGCCGCGAACTTCAGGGGCTGGTATCGGGCCACCTGCCGGGCGGAGAGATCGCCCACCACCGGCTGGAGGATCGCCGTGGGGATCACCATCGCCATCGCCAGCCCGAAGGCCTTGCGGTGGATGGTGCTCGTCGGTCTCCGCAGCAGGATGAAGGCGTGGATGGCAGCGACCAGGATCCCCGTGGAGAGGTAGGCCGCCACGAGCATGTGGGCGATCTCGTGGATGGCGTAGGGATTGAGCATCGCCGAGACGGGGCTGATGTCGGTGAAGGTCCCGTCCTCGGCGATCCGGAAGCCCTTCGGGTAGTTCATCCAGGCGTTGGCCGTGATGACGAAGACCGCCGAGAGCGCTCCCGCCAAGGCCACGAGCACCCCCGAGAGGATGTGCAGCCGCGGCGAGATGCGGTTCCATGCGTAGAGGTAGATCCCCAGAAAGATCGCCTCCGCGAAGAAGGCGAAGCCCTCCATGGAGAAGGGCATGCTGATGACCGGCCCCGCGTGGCGCATGAAGGTGGGGAAGAGGAGGCCGAGCTCGAAGGAGAGGACGGTGCCGGAGGCGGCCCCGATCGCCACGAGGATCGCGGTGCCCTTGGCCCACGCCTTGGTGAGCTCGTAGTACTCCCGGTCCCCGGTCTTCATCCAGAGGCGTTCGGCGAAGACCATGAGGAGGGGCATGGCGATGCCGATGGCCGCGAAGACGATGTGGAAGCCCAGGGAGAAGGCCATCTGCAGCCGAGCGAACAGAACGTCATCCACGGGCTTCAGGTATGCACCCTCTTCACTGTCCACCCGTCGACGATCCCGGCAAGGGACCCCCGAGCCGTGGTATGGGCGGATCGCTGCATGAGATCCCGCACCCCGCTCGGCACCGAATTCCTCCGCCTCGCCCGTCTCGCCCTCCCCCTCGCGGCCGTCCAGGCCGGGAACCAGCTCATGGGGGTGGTGGACACCGCCGTGATCGGGAGGCTCGGCCCCACCCACCTCGGGGGCGTCGGCCTCGGCAACGGCATCTTCTTTGCGCTCTCCACCCTGGGGATCGGAACGATGCTGGGTCTCGATCCCCTCATCTCCCAGGCGATGGGGGCCGGGGAGCCCGAGCGGGCGCGCCGCCTCCTGTGGCAGGGGGTGTGGCTGGCGGCGCTCGTGACCGTGGCGATCACCCTCCCCATGGCGATCGCGCCTTCCTTCCTCGTGCCCTTCGGGATCGAGGAGGAGGTGGCGGAGATCGCCCGGACCTACCTCCTGGTGCGGTTGCCGGGGGTCTTCCCCTTCCTCCTCTTCTTCGGCCTCCGCTCCTACCTACAGGCCCTGGGGGCGACCCGCGCCCTCGTGGTCGCGATGATCGTCTGCAACGTGGTGAACGCCGCGGCGGACATCCTCCTCGTCTTCGGAGGTGAGATGCTCCCGCGAGGGGCCGGCCCGCTCCGCTCGATCCCCGCGCTCGGCGTCCGCGGCGCGGCCCTGGCGACCAACCTCTGCCTCGCCCTCCAGGTGGGGATCCTCGTCTCCGCCATCCGCCTCCTGCCCGGCCGCGGCCCCGTCTCGCGGCGTCCCCACGGGCCCGATCTGCGCGGCGCGCTCCGGGTGGGAGTCCCGGTGGGCCTCCAGATGACGGCGGAGGTGGCGATCTTCGCCCTCGCCGGCCTCCTCGCGGGGCGGATGGGATCCGAGGCGCTCGCGGCGCACCAGATCTCGCTCACCCTCGCCAGCTTCACCTTCACCGTGGCGGTGGGGATCGCCTCGGCGGCCTCGGTGCGGGTGGGCTGGGGGATCGGCGCGGGCGACATGCCCTCGGTGCGACGCGCCGGCTACCTCGCCATCGCCCTCGGGGGCGGCGTGATGGCCCTGGGCGGCCTGGCCTTCCTCCTCGTCCCCGGCGCCCTCGCCTCGCTCCTCACCAACGATCCCACGACCATCGCGAACGCGAGGCCGATCCTGGCGGTGGCGGCGCTCTTCGCCGTCTCCGACGGCGTGCAGGCGGTGGGTGCCGGTGTCCTCCGAGGCGCGGGCGACACCCGCTTCGCCTTCCTGGCGAACCTCGTCGGGCACTGGGTGATCAGCCTGCCGCTCTGCCTCTGGCTGAGCGAGCGCTTCGGGGTCTCGGGGATCTGGCTCGGCCTCGCGGTCGGCCTGACCGTGGTGGCGGCCCTGCTGGTCCTCCGCTTCCGCCACCTCACCGGCCGTCCGATCCAGCGGATCGCGACGGCCTGATTCAGGAGGCGAGCCGGCGCAGCACGAAGTTCAGGATGCCGCCGTGGTCGAAGTAGTCGACTTCGTTCGGCGTGTCGACGCGCGCGACGACGGAGAACTCCTGCGTCGAACCGTCCTCGCGGGTCATCCGCACCTTCAGCTTCGTGCCGGGCTGCATGCCGGGGCCGATGCCCTCGACGTCGAAGGTCTCCCGCCCGGTGATCCCCAGCGACTGCGCGTCGGTCCCCGGCTCGAACTGGAGGGGGAGCACCCCCATGCCCACCAGGTTCGAGCGGTGGATCCGCTCGAAGCCCTTGGCGATCACCGCGCGCACGCCGAGCAGCCGCACGCCCTTGGCCGCCCAGTCCCGCGACGATCCGGTCCCGTACTCCGAGCCGGCGATCACCACGAGCGGCGTCCCCTCGTCGCGATAGCGCACGGCGGCGTCGTAGATGGTGGTCTGCTCGCCCGAGGGGACGTGGACGGTCATCCCCCCCTCGACCCCCGGCACCATGAGGTTGCGTAGGCGGATGTTGGCGAAGGTCCCGCGCATCATCACCTCGTGGTTTCCGCGGCGCGAGCCGTAGGAGTTGAAGTCCTTGGGCTGCACGCCCTTCTCCATGAGGTACCGTCCCGCGGGGCTGTCGGGCGAGATGGCGCCCGCCGGCGAGATGTGATCGGTGGTGATCGAGTCCCCGAGGAGGGCGAGCACGCGCGCGCCGCGGATGTCGGTGGGCGGCTCGGGATCCCGGGTCATCCCCTCGAAGAAGGTGGGCTTGCGCACGTAGGTGGAATCCGGATCCCAGGCGAAGAGGTTGCCCGCGGGAACCGGCAGCGCCCGCCACTCCTCCGTCCCCTCGAAGACCGAGGCGTAGTTCTTCTCGTATTGCTCCGCGGTGACGGCGTCGCGGATGGTCGCCTCCACCTCCTCGGGGCTCGGCCAGATGTCGCGCAGGTAGACCGGCGTGCCGTTGCGATCCAGGGCGACGGGATCCTCGTCCATGTCGATGTCCATCGTCCCAGCGATCGCGTAGGCCACCACCAGCGGTGGCGAGGCGAGGTAGTTCATGCGGACGTGGGGATTGATCCTCCCCTCGAAGTTCCGGTTGCCGGAGAGCACCGCAGCGACCGCCAGGTTCCCCGCCTCGACCGCGCTCGCAATGGGATCCGGGAGCGGCCCCGAGTTTCCGATGCAGGTGGTGCAGCCGTAGCCCACCAGGTGGAAGCCCAGCGCCTCCAGGTACGGCAGGAGGCCCGCCTTCCGGTAGTAGTCCACCACCGTGGTCGAGCCGGGCGCGAGCGAGGTCTTCACCCAGGGCTTGACCTGGAGACCGCGCTCCACCGCCTTCTTCGCGAGCAGGCCCGCGCCGAGCATCACCGCCGGGTTCGAGGTGTTGGTACAAGAGGTGATGGCCGCAATCACCACCGAGCCGTGGCCGAGTTCGAAGCGGAGGCCGTTTTCGTAGACCTCCTCCGTGTGGCCCTGCCGTTCCGGCGGGACCATCTCCGACATCGAGCGGCGGAAGGCCGGCTTGGCGTCGCGCAGCGGGATGCGGTCCTGCGGCCGCCTCGGCCCGGCGATGGAGGGCTCCACCGTCCCCAGGTCGAGCTCGAGGGTGTCGGAGTAGACCGGTTCCGGCGAGTTCTCGTCGTGGAAGAGGCCCTGCTCCTTGTAGTAGGCCTCGACCAGGTCCACGAGTTCCTTGGGCCGGTTGGTGAAGCGCAGGTACTCGAGGGTCTCGGCGTCGACGGGGAAGATGCCGATCGTGGCCCCGTACTCGGGGCTCATGTTGCCGATGGTCGCGCGGTCGGGGAGGGGCAGCGCCGAGACGCCCGGCCCGTAGTACTCCACGAACTTCCCTACCACCCCCTTCTTCCGCAGCATCTCCGTGATGGTGAGGACGAGGTCGGTGGCGGTGGCGCCGGGCCGCAGCTTTCCGTGGAGCCGGAATCCCACCACCTCGGGGATGAGCATGGAGAGGGGCTGGCCGAGCATGGCCGCCTCGGCCTCGATCCCGCCCACGCCCCAGCCCACGACGCCCAGGCCGTTCACCATGGGCGTGTGCGAGTCGGTGCCGACCAGGGTGTCGGGGAAGGCGTTGCCCTCCGAGTCGGTCATCACGCAGCTCGCGAGGAATTCCAGATTCACCTGGTGGCAGATCCCGGTTCCGGGCGGGACGACACGGAAGTTCCGGAAGGCCTGCTGACCCCAGCGGAGGAAGGCGTAGCGCTCGCGGTTCCGCTCCATCTCCCGGCGCGTGTTGAACTCGTAGGCGCCCCGGGTGGCGAAGCGATCGACCTGCACGGAGTGATCGATGACCAGGTCCACGGGGGTGAGCGGATTGATCTTCTCGGGGTCTCCCCCCATCGCCTTCAGGGCCTCGCGCATGGCGGCGAAGTCCACCACCGCCGGCACGCCGGTGAAGTCCTGGAGGAGGACGCGCTCGGGGTGGAAGGCGATCTCCGCGTCCGACTTCTTCTTCGGGTCCCAGCCGGCGAGCGCCTCGATCTGCTCGGGGGTCACCGTCCTGCCGTCCTCGTGGCGGAGCAGGTTCTCGAGCAGGATGCGTAGCGAGTAGGGCAGGCGCTGGACATCGAAGTTCTTCAATGCACCGAGTCGGTACATGGTGTAAGTCCTGCCACCGACTCGCAGCTCGCCTCGGGTCCCGAACGTGTTTCGCATGACCAGCCTTGATAATGCGGCAGGCAGGCGAGCGCAAATTTGCTCCCCCGGCCCCCCGCGCGGAGGGAATGCGCTCGTAGGACCCGAGGTTGCTGCCCCGACGTCCCCCCGAGGGGGGGACCGGCTGGAGGACGCGCCGTGAATCTTCGAGTTCCCACGCCCTGGCCTCGGCCCCGTTACGCGCCGAACGGCCCTGCCCGGCTTTCCTTCGTGATCCTCATGCCCGAGGCGGTCGCCCTCGCCCGCGACGGGCATCCGCTCTTCGAGGGTTTCACCTTCGAGCTCCGCTACCGCGGGGACGACGAGAAGTGGTTCGACGGCTGGATCGACCCCAAGGGCCTCTACGGCTCCCTCCTCCTCAGGACGCCGGGGGTGGACATCGCCGCGCTCTCGACGTGCAAGGTGGCGGCCATCCTCCGGGGCTCCTTCGACGACCCCAAGGATCTCGGCCACCTGCAGCGCGCCTTCGTCATCCTGCGGACCCTGGCCAAGGCGGGCGCGGTGGCGGCCCTCGACCTCGAGGGCATCCTCTGGTGGCCGCGGACGGATCTGGAGGAGATCGGCGACGACTGGGAGTTCGAGCTTTCCGACCACATCCGGATCGTCTTCGAGCCCCAAGAGCGCGAGCCCGGCGCCGGCCACGTCTGCCACACCCTCGGCATGGCCAAGTTCGCCCAGCCCGACCTCGCCATCGCGGGCCTCGCCGCCGAGCACGCGGAGGCGGCCAGCGAGATGCTCGGAAACCTGGCCGAGGCCATGGCCCAGGGCGAGGTCTTCTCCGACGGGGACGTGATCGAGCCGGAGGGATTCCCGCCGCTCCAGTGCGAGCTCTTCGAGGACGACAGCGAGAGCGAGGAGGCGATGTTCGGAAATCGATCTCTCTGGCTCGTCCCCGAGGAGGCGTGATAAGGGCCATCCAATGGAGGCACAGGCCGTACAGGGCCCCGAGGTGGTCATCCGGCTCATCCTGGCGCTGGTGGCCCTCCTGGGGCTCGCCTACCTCGGCGGGCTCCCCTTCGTGCAGCGCCTGGAGCGCCGCCTCCGCATCGCGCAGCTCGTCACCGCGGGATTTCCCTTCGTGGCCCTGGGCATCCTCCTGGGCCTGCCCAGCGTCGGGATCCTGACGGAGTCGGTGGTCGGCACCCTCTCTCCCCTCCTCGGCTTCGGCCTGGGCTGGATCGGCTTCACCGCCGGCTTCCGCCTGGACGTGCGCGAACTCGACGACCTGCCCAAGGGCACGGCCCGCGCGGTCGGCTTCGCCACCGCCCTGCCCTTCGCGGCCATCCTCGCCTCGGTCGCCCTCTTCCTCCTCGCCACCAGCGACTGGAGCCGCTTCGACCTCTCCAATCCGGAGTTTCTGCGCAACGCCTTCGTCCTGGGGACGGCGGGGGCGATGACCGCGCAGCAGGCCGCGCGCCTTCTCGGGGACGCCGGGCGCGAGCAGCGCACGCTCCTGCGCCTGGAGGAGTTGGCGGGCATGGTCGGGATGGCCTTCATCGCGGCCTACTTCCGCCCCCACGGCGAGGGGATCGGCTGGCAGCTCCCGGGCACGGCCTGGCTCTTCCTCACCGTCGGGCTCGGTGGCGTCCTCGGGGTGCTCGCCTACGTGGTCCTCCTGCGCTCCGACACGCCCGCGGAATCGGTCCTCCTCCTCCTGGGGACGGTGGCCTTCGGCGCGGGCTTCGGGGCCAAGCTCTACCTGGCGCCGATGGTGGTCTGCTTCGTGGCCGGGGTCTTCCTCTCCAACGTCCCGGGGGAGCACCGGGCCCGCTTGCGCGAGGCCCTCGGGCGGCTGGAACGGCCGATCTACCTCCTCTTCCTGGTGACGGTGGGCGCGATCTGGGATTTCGACGACTGGAGGGGATGGGCCCTCCTCCCCTTCTTCGTCGGCGCCCGCCTGATGGGGAAGTGGCTCGCCGAGAGCCTGATCCAGCAGACGACGGAGATCGCCTCGAACGACGACCACTGGATGGCCCGCCGCGCGCCGATCGGGCAGCTCTCGATCGCCATCGTCGTCAGCGCCCAGCTCCTCTTCCCCGAGGGTGGCATCCCCATCCTCGAGACGGCGGTCCTGGGCGGCGCGATCCTCACGGAGCTCCTGGCGCAGATCTTCGCCCGCAATCGGACGAAGGCCCAGCCGGCCCTCACGCCGGGGGTGGAGCCGTGAACCTCCTGCTGATCCTGGCGCTCGGCGGGCTGATGCACGCTGCGCGGACCTTCGACGCGGGCGGCGCCCACGCCACGACGCTCGCCTTCGGCTTCGTCCTGCTCACGGCCTTCTTCGCGGGCCGCATCTTCTCCAACCTCCGCCTGCCGAAGCTGACGGGCTACATCGCGGCGGGGATCGTGGTCGGCCCCACCGTGCTCGGCCTGCTCTCGCCGGAGATGGTCCACGACCTGGAGATCGTCGACGGCGTCGCCATCGCGATGATCGCGCTGACCGCCGGCAACGAGCTGGATCTCAAGGCCTTCCGGCCGCTCCTCGGAAGCATCTACTGGATCACGCTCTTCGCCGTGGTGGGGACGGCGATCCTCCTCGGAGTGGCGGTCTTCGCCATGAAGGGCTTCCTCCCCTTCCTCTCGGAGATCCCCCTCCTCCCCTCCATCGCGGTGGCGCTGGTCGTGGGCGTGGTGATGGCGGCGCAATCCCCCGCGGTGGTGGTGGCGCTCCGCGACGAGATGGAGGCCGACGGCCCCATGAGCCGGACGGTCCTCGGCGTGGTCGTGATCGCCGACCTGGTGGTGATCCTGTTGTTCGCCGCCACCTCCTCGCTCGCCAAATCCGTGTTCGGCGCGCCGGGCGAGCTCTCGGACACCCTCGGCCTCCTCACCTGGGAGATCCTGGGCTCGCTGACGAGCGGCGTCCTGGTAGGCGGGCTCATCGCCCTCTACCTCCGCTTCGTGGGCAAGCAGGGCGCGGCGCTCTTCGTGGTCACGGTCTGCTTCGTGGTGGCGGAGGTGGGCAGCCGGCTGCATTTCGACCCCCTCCTCGTCGCGTTGGCCGCCGGCGTGCTCATCCGCAACGCCACGCGACAGGGCGACCTCCTCCACGGCCAGATCGAGATGGCCTCGCTCCCCGTCTACGTGGTCTTCTTCGCGGTGGCCGGGGCGCACATCGACCTCCGCCTCCTGGCCACCGTGGGCATCCCCGCCACCGTCTTCGTGCTCGTGCGTGGATTCGGCCTCGTCGCCGGGAGCCGGATCGGCGCCCGGGTCGCCGGCTCGCCGGAGGTGGTGCGCCGCTGGGCCGGCTTCGGCCTCCTGCCCCAGGCCGGTCTCGCCCTCGCCCTCGCGGCCCTCTTCGTGAAGGCCTTCCCGGCCTTCGGAGCCGACGCGCGAGCCCTGGTCCTCGGCGTGGTCGCGCTCAACGAGCTCCTCGCGCCGGCCATCTACCGCTGGGCGCTCGTCCGCTCCGGCGAGGCCGGCAAGCGGGTGGAGGAGGAGGCGCCCGATCTGGCCGAGGAAGCGCAGCCCGCGGCCTAGGAGCCCCTCGCGGGGCTGCGGCCGGCCTACGCGTCCTTCCTCCTCCAGTGCTCGATGGTGATGGGGATGGGGTTCTTCTCGTCGGCCGGGCGGGGCTCGGCCGAGACCCGCTCCCAACCGGTCGGATCGAACTCGAAGAAGGCGTCGCCCTCCGGCGAGGCGTGCACGCGCGTGATCCAGATCTCCTCGCATCGCGGGAGGGCCGACTCGTAGACCTTCGCGCCGCCGACGATCATCACCTCCTCCGCGTCCCGGACTTCGGGGAGGCGAAGGGCCGCGTCGAGGGAGTCCGCGTGGAGCGCCCCTTGGGGCCTTTCCGTTCGCGAGAGGACGATGCTCGTCCGACCGGGGAGCGGCCTTCCGATCGAGCGCCAGGTGCGGGAACCCATGACGATGGGCTTTCCCATGGTGACGCGCCGGAAGTGGGCGAGGTCCGCCGGCAGGTGCCAAGGGAGTTTCCCCTCCCTTCCGATCACGCCGTTGTCGGCGACCGCCACCACCGCCACGAGCTTCATCAGACCGAGACCTCGCCCGAGATGGGAGGGTGATGCTGGTAACCCTCGAGCCGGATGTGCTCGATCCGGAAGTCGTCCAGCGAGCGGATCGAGGGATCGAGCCAGAGGCGAGGGAGTGGGAGCGGTTCGCGGGAGAGCTGCAGATCCACTTGCTCGAGGTGATTGGAATAAATGTGCGCGTCCCCGATGGTGTGGATGAACTCGCCCGGTCGCAGATCCGTCACTTGGGCGACCATGTGCGTGAGCAGCGCATAGGAGGCGATGTTGAAGGGCACACCCAGGAAGAGGTCCGCGCTGCGCTGGTAGAGCTGGCAGGAGAGCTTTCCGTCGGCCACGTAGAACTGGAAGAGGACGTGGCAGGGGAGGAGCGCCATCTCGGAGAGGTCGGACACGTTCCAGGCGCTGACGACCAGGCGACGCGACCAGGGATTTTCGCGGATCTCGCGGACGATCTCGGCGAGCTGATCCACGTGACCGCCTCCCGGCTTGGGCCAGGAGCGCCACTGCACCCCGTAGATCGGCCCCACCCAGCCGTCGGGCGAGGCCCATTCGTCCCAGATCCGGACGTTGTTCTCCCGCAGATAGCCGATGTGGGGCTCTCCCCGGAGGAACCAGAGGAGCTCGTGCGCCATCGTCTTGAAATATAGGCGCTTGGTGGTGACGGCGGGAAAACCCTGCGAGAGGTCGAAGCGGAGCTGATGGCCGAAGAGGCTCAGCGTGCCGGTTCCCGTCCGGTCCTTGCGCGGAGAACCCTCGGTTCGAACTTTCCGTAGGAGATCGAGATAGGCTTTCATGTGTTCACGATTCGATAATTGAACGTTGCATCTTCCCCGATGGGCGCCCCGTCCAGACTTTCTGAAAAACGGTGCATCCACCGGGATTCCTTGACTTGATCGAAGCGCTCGGAGAGCATCGAACCATGGGCGACGAGCGGAAAATTTTCATCACGACGAGAGACATGGAGCGCATTCAGTCGCTCCTCGACACCACCGTCTCGATCCGCAATCGGGAGGCCCTGGAGAATCTGGAGTCCGAACTCGGTTCCGCGATCGTGGTAAAGCCCGAGGAGATCCCGCCCGAGGTCGTCACCATGGGATCCCGGGTGCGCTTCCGCGACGAGGAGACGGGACAGACCCGAGAGGTGACCCTCGTCTATCCGCGGGACGCCGACCCCCAGAGCAACAAGGTCTCGATCCTGGCGCCGGTGGGCGCCGCGCTCATCGGCCTTTCCGTGGGGGAGACCATCGACTGGCCCATGCCCAACGGGAGGCGGAAGCGCCTCCGCCTCGAGGCGATCCTCTACCAGCCGGAGGCCCACGGCGCCGCCAACCGCTGACGAGTTCATCGCCATCGCGCGATCCGTGAGGGAAGATCCCGCTCGCCCACCTCGGCGCAGATCCGCTCGAGCGCATCGCGCCGGGCCCCCTGCCACTCCAGCGCCTCCGGCTCCCGCTCCTCGAGGGGCACGTCGGTCCGGAGCGTCGCCAGGCGGCGGTAGAGGAGGGCCTGCTCCCTCTCCTCGCACAGGATCCCGGCGAGCCGCTCCGCCCCGCGCACCTTGACCTTCCAACGTCCGGGATCGTCCGGGATCTCCTCGATGGGGCCGTGCGCCGAGAGTACGGCGGCGGCGCTCTTCGGTCCCCATCCGGTCAAGCCGGGGATCCCATCGGCCGCATCCCCCACCAGCGCGAGCCAGTCCGGGACCAGGGCCGGCGGAACGCCGAACTTCTCCCGGACCCCCGCCTCGTCGAGCGTCTTCTTTCGTTGCCTGTCCCACTGGATCACCCGGTCGCCGCGGACGCACTGCGCCAGATCCTTGTCGGGAGAGGCGAGGATCACCTGGTCGACCTCGGGATGGGAAGCCAGGTGGGCGGCGGCCGTGGCGATGGCGTCGTCCGCCTCGAAATCCCACATCCGCCAGCAGACGATCCCCAGGGCCTCGCAGGCCTCCTCCGCCAGCTCGAACTGCGCCAGGAGCTCCTCCGGGACGCCGGCGCTGGTCTTGTAGCCCTCGAAGAGCTCGTTTCGGAAGGATTCGATGCGGGAGTCGAAGGCGCAGGCCACGTGGGTGGCCTCCCCCCGCGCGAGCAGGGCGTGGAGGCTGCGGAGCAGGCCGCGGACCGCGCCGACCTCCTTGCCCTCGGCGTTCCGATGGGGAGGAGCGCCGAAGTGGGCCCGGAAGAGCTCCCAGGTGCCGTCGAGCAGGTGGATGCGCATACCCCAAAAGAACCCTTTTCGGACGGGACTGCAAGCCAAGGTTCTCGGGAGTCCGACGCGAGGCGGTCCTCCGAGAGGCCCGGGAGATGTCCGCCGCACTGGAATGCGAAGGCTTCTGGGAAATGTCCGCCGGAGCGGATGGGAGGCCTCCGGGAAATGGCCGCCGGAGCGGATGGGAAGGCCTCCGGAAAATGTCCGCCGCGGTCGATGGGAGGCCTCCGGGAAATGGCCGCCGGAGCGGATGGGAGGCCTCCGGGAAATGGCCGCCGCGGTGGATGGGAGGCCTCCGAGAGATGTCCGCCGTACCGGCCCGGAAGGCCTCCTAGGAGCCTGTTGCTCTAACGCGCCGGGCCGGCAGCCGGGTGCGGTTTCCTGAGGATGC
>Ga0180216_1000273_pt1 | contig 57665 bp, 52 predicted proteins | sample eDN3rd37CBELigMG_FD_128879 | JGI IMG/M metagenome (GOLD analysis project Ga0180216, IMG submission 128879) | Enriched Miracle-Growth compost microbial communities from Emeryville, California, USA - eDNA 3rd pass 37_C BE-Lig MG (version 2)... ...
ACAATGCCTATGCTGCCAAGCCATTTCGTTGGACCAAGAGCGCCGAGGTGATCCTCGCCAAGGTTGAACGGGCTAAGCAGAGTATCTCTCATTAGAATCAGAATTAATCAAACGGAACACTAGCTCGTGCGCCGCGCCGGCCCAGTACCGCCGCAGCGGATCAGCCCTTGATCACCCGGGCAATGGCCCCGGCCACGTAGTCGATGTTGCCGCTGTTGAGGGCGGCCACGCAGATCCGGCCGCTGCTGACCGCGTAGATGCCGAATTCCTCGCGCAGGCGCTCGACCTGGGCCTTGTTCAGGCCGGAATACGAGAACATGCCGCGCTGCGCCATGACGAAGCCGAAATCCTGGTCCACGCCGGCGGCCTGGATCTTTTCGACGAGCTGGCGGCGCATGTCGCGGATCCGCTCGCGCATGCCGGCGAGCTCGCCCGCCCAGGTGGCGTAGAGCTCGGGCGTATTGAGCACCATGGCCACGATGGCGCCCCCGTGGGTCGGGGGATTGGAGTAGTTGGTGCGGATGACGCGCTTGAGCTGGCTGAGGACGCGGGCGCTCTCGTCGTCGCTGCCGGTCACCAGGGTGAGGGCGCCGACGCGCTCGCCGTACAGCGAGAAGGACTTGGAGAACGACGAGCTGATGAACATGGTCAGGCCCATGTCGGCGAACTGGCGCACCACGCCGGCGTCCTCCTCGATGCCGTCGCCGAAGCCCTGGTAGGCGATGTCGAGGAAAGGCACGAGCTGGCGGGACTGGATGGTCTGGGCGATCTGCGCCCATTGCTCGGTCGTGGGATCCACGCCGGTGGGGTTGTGGCAGCAGGCGTGCAGGACCACGATGGTGCCCGCCGGCATGGCCTCGAGCGAGGCCAGCATGCCCGTGAAATTCAGGCCGTGCGTCGCCGCGTCGTAGTAGTCGTAGCTGACGACCGGAAAGCCCGCCGCCTCGAACAGCGCCTGGTGGTTGGCCCAGCTCGGGTTGCTGATGGCGACCTGGGCGCCGGGCAGGAGCTGGCGCAGGAAATCGGCGCCGACCTTGAGCGCGCCCGTGCCGCCCAGGGTCTGGACGGTCAGGCAGCGGTGCTCGGTCATCAGCGGCGAGCCCTGGCCCAGCAGCAGGGTCTGCGCCCCCGTGTTGTAGCCCGGGATTCCGTCGATGGGCAGGTAGTTGCGCGGCTCGGCGCGCTCGAACAGGCGGGTCTCGGCCTGGCGCACGGCGCTGAGCAGCGGGATGCGGCCCTGGTCGTCGTAGTACACGCCCACCCCAAGATTGACCTTGGTGTCGCGGGTATCGGCCTTGAATTGTTCGTTCAGGCCCAGGATGGGGTCGCGCGGAGCGAGCTCGACGGAAGCGAAAAGAGAGGACATGTCGGTGAGGGAGGGAAGGCTGGGGAAGGAGGACAGGGTGTGGAAAGGGTATGGAAAGCGGTAGGCGGGGCCGGTCTTTGTCGCGGCGGGCAATGGTGTGATAATAAGGGGTTTCCCGAGGAGGTGTCCAGTTGCCCATGACCCAGGCCGCACCCGGATTCGTCCAGTATCCGGACAGTCCGTTCCAGCTCTACCAGCCCTATCTGCCCGCGGGGGACCAGCCCGCCGCGATCGAGGCCCTCGAGGAGGGCGTGCGCGACGGCCTGATGTTCCAGACCCTGCTCGGCGTGACGGGATCCGGCAAGACCTACACCATGGCCAACCTCATCGCCCGCACGGGCCGGCCGGCCATCGTGCTGGCGCCCAACAAGACCCTGGCGGCCCAGCTCTATTCCGAGATGCGCGAGTTCTTTCCGCGCAACGCCGTGGAATACTTCGTGTCGTACTACGACTATTACCAGCCCGAGGCCTACGTGCCCTCGCGCGACCTGTTCATCGAAAAGGACTCGTCGATCAACGAGCACATCGAGCAGATGCGCCTGTCGGCGACCAAGAGCCTGCTCGAGCGTCCCGACACCGTCATCGTGGGCACCGTGTCCTGCATCTACGGCATCGGCAATCCGGGCGACTACCACGCGATGGTCCTGACCCTGCGCAAGGGCGACCGCATCGCCCGCCAGGAGATCCTCGCGCGGCTGGTGGCCATGCAGTACGAGCGCAACGACGCCGAGTTCGCGCGCGGGGTGTTCCGCGCGCGCGGCGAGGTGATCGACGTGTTCCCGGCCGAGCACGCCGAGCAGGCGCTGCGCATCACGCTGTTCGATGACGAGATCGAGTCGCTGGACCTGTTCGATCCCCTGACCGGCAAGATCTCGCAGCCGCTGCTGCGCTTCACGATCTTTCCGAGCTCGCACTACGTCACCCCCCGCGAGACCGTGCTGAGGGCCATCGAGACGATCAAGGAGGAGCTGCGCGAGCGCCTGGCCGTGCTCACGACCGAGAACAAGCTCGTCGAGGCCCAGCGCCTCGAGCAGCGCACCCGCTTCGACCTCGAGATGCTGCAGGAGCTCGGCTTCTGCAAGGGCATCGAGAACTATTCCCGCCACCTCTCGGGCGCGGCCCCGGGCGAGCCTCCGCCCACGCTCATCGACTATCTGCCGGCCAACGCCCTGATGTTCATCGACGAGAGCCACGTGACCATCGGCCAGCTCGGCGGCATGTACCGGGGCGACCGCTCGCGCAAGGAAACGCTGGTGCAGTTCGGCTTCCGCCTGCCGTCGGCGCTGGACAACCGGCCGCTGCGCCTCGAGGAATTCGAGGCCCGCATGCCGCAATGCGTGTTCGTCTCGGCCACGCCCGGCCCCTACGAGGCCGAGCACTCCGACCAGGTGGTCGAGCAGCTCGTGCGGCCCACCGGCCTGGTGGACCCCGAGGTCGACCTGCGCCCGGCCGCCACCCAGGTCGACGACCTGCTGGGCGAGGCCAAGCTGCGGGTGGCGCGCCACGAGCGCGTGCTGGTCACCACCCTGACCAAGCGCATGGCCGAGGACCTCACCGAGTATCTCGGCGAGAACGGCCTCAAGGTCCGCTACCTGCACTCCGACATCGACACGGTCGAGCGCGTCGAGATCATCCGCGACCTGCGCCTGGGCGCCTTCGACGTGCTGGTCGGCATCAACCTGCTGCGCGAGGGCCTGGACATTCCCGAGGTCTCGCTGGTGGCCATCCTGGACGCCGACAAAGAGGGCTTCCTGCGTTCCGAGCGCAGCCTGATCCAGACCATGGGCCGGGCGGCGCGCAACCTCAACGGCCGCGCCATCCTGTATGCCGACCACGTGACGGACTCCATGCGCCGCGCCATGGACGAGACCCAGCGCCGCCGCGAGCGGCAGCTCGCCTTCAATGAGGAACACGGCATCACCGCGCGCGGCGTCAGCAAGGCGGTGCGCGACCTCATCGACGGGGTTTCGGTGGCGGCCGCGCGCCAGGCGGCGCCCGCGCCCTACGACGAGGCCGCCCTGCACGACGAAAAGGCCCTGGCGCGCGAAATCCGCCGCCTCGAGGAAAAGATGCTGGACCATGCCCGCAACCTCGAGTTCGAGCAGGCCGCCTCGGCCCGCGACGCCCTCAAGGCCCTGAAGGAACGCGCCTTGCTGTCCTGATGCGCGGCCGGCCGGCGCGGCGGCGCCGGCAGCGTTGGGAAAAACCGACAGGCGGCGGCCGGCCTGCCCGCGGGGAGCCGGCCGGACCCCGCATCGAATGTTGCCGCGCAGCAAAAACGGAGTCCCCGCGAGCGCCGGCACCCCCGGGACTGCCGGCTCCCGCTATGAAAACCCTCGAAATTGCTTGCCAATTTCCGGGTTTTCCCTCACACTTTCATCTATCATGAATAAAGTACTTTTCGTCTGTACGGGTAACATCTGCCGTTCCCCCAGCGCGCAAGGCGTCTTTCAGCACATGATCGACGAGGCGGGTCTGGCGGACGTGATCAGTGTCGACTCCGCGGCAACGCACAATTTCCATGTGGGTGAATCCCCCGATCCACGGGCCCAGGCGGCGGCGCGCAAGCGCGGCTACGACCTGTCCGCCCACGTGGGCCGCCAGATCGCCTCGCAGGATTTCCGCGAGTTCGACCTGATCCTGGCCATGGACTGGGAAAACCTCTCGGCCTTGCAACAGCAATGCCCCAAGGTCTACCAGCACAAGCTGATGCTGCTGATGCGCTTCTCGAACGAGTACGAGGAGGCCACCGTGCCCGACCCCTACTACGGGGCGCCCGAGGGCTTCAACAAGGTGCTCGACTACATCGAGGACGCCTGCCAGGGCGTACTAGAGCTCGTCCGTAAGCGCGCCCTCCAGTATCAGGCCGCCTGAGACCCGACCGCCCCCGGGCGGATCCGCGCCGGGACGCCCCGCAAGGGGCGTTCGGCATTCTTGCGCCGTGCATTCTTGCGCCGTGCATTCTTGCGCCGTGCTTTCCGCCGCGTGGCCCGCTTGCGGGGCATCGGCCCGTGTATCGGCCGGCGCTGCGTGGCGCTTGCGGATCTTGCGGCCCGCGCGCGGCATCATCTTGTGGCCCGCGCGCCGCATCAGCATCCAGGTGCATGATTTACATCAATTTCCACTGCGATCCAGGCCTTAAAAGCCGAGTGTTTTAGTCAAGTAAATTGTTATACTTGACTCGAACAGTCGGGTACCGCCGGCTGGGACTTTTCGACTCATTCCCCCCAGGCAAGGAACTCACCATGCGTTTAACGACCAAAGGACGTTTCGCGGTAACCGCGATGATCGATCTGGCGCTGCGTCAGCACAGCGGACCCGTGACATTGGCCGCGATCAGCGAGCGCCAGAACATCTCTTTGTCCTACCTCGAGCAATTGTTCGGCAAGCTGCGCCGCCACGAGCTCGTGGAGAGCATCCGCGGCCCGGGCGGCGGCTATACGCTGGCACGCGCGGCGCGCCACATGACCGTGGCCGACATCATCTTCGCGGTGGACGAGCCCCTGGACGCCACGAGCTGCGGGGGCAAGGAAAACTGCAACATCGGGCGCAACGGCAATGCCGGCAAGTGCATGACCCATGACCTGTGGGCCACGCTTAGCCGTAAAATGGTCGAGTACCTGGATTCCGTGTCGCTGCAGGATCTGGTCGACCAGCAGCGCATGCGCCAGTTGCACGAAGCCAACCAGGCGCGCTCGATCCCGATCAAGCCCGTCGCCGCCGATATCTTCCCCCGAGGCGAGGTCGTATCGGCATGACCCGGAGTCTCCATGCCCGCAAGCCCCCCCGTCTACCTGGACTATTCCGCAACGACGCCCGTTGACGAGCGGGTGCTGCGGGCCATGCTCCCGTGGCTGTCCCAACGCTTCGGCAACCCGGCCTCGAGCAGCCACGTCTACGGCTGGGACGCCGAGGACGCGGTCGAGCGCGCGCGCGGCCAGGTCGCCGCCCTGGTGGGGGCCGATCCGCGCGAGATCGTCTGGACCTCCGGCGCCACCGAGTCCGACAATCTCGCCATCAAGGGGGTGGCCGAATTCCACCGCGAGCGGGGACGCTACATCGTCACCGTCGCCACCGAGCACAAGGCGGTGCTGGATCCGTGCCACGAACTGCAGCGGAGGGGCTTCGAGGTGACGGTCCTGCCCGTGGCCGCCAACGGCCTGCTCGATCCCGAGGTCTTGCGCGCGGCCCTGCGCCCCGACACGATCCTCGCCTCGGTCATGCTGGTCAACAACGAGATCGGCGTGGTGCAGGACATCGCCGCGCTGGCGGCGATCTGCCACGAGCGCGGCGTGCTGTTCCATTCGGACGCGGCCCAGGCCACGGGCAAGGTCGCCATCGACGCGCGGGCCATGGACGTCGACCTGATGTCCTTCTCGGCGCACAAGACCTACGGCCCCAAGGGCGTGGGGGCGCTGTACGTGCGCCGCAAGCCGCGGGTGCGGCTGACCGCGCAGATGCACGGCGGCGGCCACGAGCGCGGCCTGCGCTCCGGCACGCTGCCCACCCACCAGATCGTCGGCATGGGCGAGGCCTTCGCCCTGGCCGCCCAGGAATTCCAAGTCGAGACCGCCCGCGTGCGCGCCCTGCGCGACCGCCTCTGGGCGGGCCTGCGCGACATCCCCGACGTGTTCCTCAACGGCGACATGGACCAGCGGGTGGCGCACAACCTGAACATCAGCGTGGCGCACGTCGAGGGCGAGGCGCTGATCATGGCCATGCCCGAGCTCGCGGTCTCCAGCGGCTCGGCCTGCACCTCGGCCAGCCTCGAGCCCTCGCACGTCCTGCGCGCCCTGGGCCGCAGCGACCCGCTCGCGCACAGCTCGCTGCGCCTGTCGCTGGGCCGCTACACCACCGAGGCCGAGGTCGACCGTACCATCGAGGTGCTGCGCACCCAGATCGAGCGCCTGCGGCGGATATCGCCCTTGTGGGAGATGCACGAGCAGGGCCACGGCATCGAGGCCGCCGCCTGGGCCGGGGCGGGGGAATCCTGATGGCCGGACACGGTTACAGCGCCCGGGTCATGGATCACTACCTGAACCCGCGCAACGTCGGATCCTTCGATCCCGGCGACTCGCACGTCGGCACCGCGATGGTGGGATCCCCCGCGCTCGGCCAGGTGCTCAAGCTGCAGATTCGCCTGCGAGACGCTACCATAGAGGATGCATGCTTTCGGGCGTTTGGCTGCGGGTCGGCGATCGCGGCGGGGTCGCTCGCCACGGTCTGGCTCAAGGGCCGGTCCATCGACGAGGCGCTGTCCATCCAGGGCCAGGATTTCGTCCGAGAGCTCGAATTGCCGCCGGTCAAGGCGCATTGCGCGATGCTGGCAGAGGACGCCATCCGCGCCGCCGTGGCCGACTACACCCAAAAGCAGAGGTAAACCATGGGAATCACTCTTACCGAACAAGCCGCCAGCCACATCCAGCGCCACCTGGAAAAGCGCGGCAAGGGCCTGGGGCTGCGGCTGGGCGTCAAGCCCTCCGGCTGCTCGGGCATGTCCTACCACCTGGAATACGTGGACGTGGCGGCCGCGGACGACCGCCTGTTCGAGCAGTTCGGCGCCCGCGTCTACGTCGATCCCCAGAGCCTGCCCTTTCTCGAGGGCACCGAGCTGGACTATGCCCGCGAGGGCCTGAACGAGGGCTTCCGCTTCAACAATCCCAACGAAAAGGCGGCCTGCGGCTGCGGGGAATCCTTCACGGTCTGAACGCCGGGCCGGCGCCCGGCCCCGAGGCGCCTCGGGCCAGCGCCCGCCGCGCATCCGGGCGGGCTGGCGGCGGCCGTTTCTCCCACCCGTCGCCGTGCCTCAATCCTCGCGGCGCAGGTGCGGGAACAGGATCACGTCGCGGATGTTGGGGCTGTCGGTCAGCATCATGACGAGGCGGTCGATGCCGATGCCGCAGCCGCCCGTGGGCGGCATGCCGTATTCCAGCGCCCGCACGTAGTCCGCGTCGTAATACATGGCCTCCTCGTCGCCGGCGTCCTTGGCCGCGGCCTGCGCCATGAAGCGCGCGGCCTGGTCCTCGGGATCGTTCAGCTCGGAAAAGCCGTTGGCGATCTCGCGCCCGCAGGCAAAGAGCTCGAAGCGCTCGGTGATGCCCTCGCGCGTGTCCGAGGCGCGCGCGAGCGGCGAGACCTCGACCGGATAATCGATGATGAAGGTGGGGTGCCAGAGCCTGGCCTCGGCGGTTTCCTCGAACAGCGCGAGCTGCAAGGCGCCCGGCCCGACCTGGGCCAGCGCCGGGCCGTCGACCTCGGCGCCCAGGCGCCGCAGCTCGGTGCGCAGGAAGGCCGCATCCTCGAGCTGCGCGGCCTGGTACTCGGGCGCGTATTTGAGGATGGCCTCGACGATGGTCAGGCGGTCGAAGGCGCGCCCGAGGTCCACGTCCTGGCCCTGGTAGCTCAGCAGCGTCGTCCCGCAGACCCGGTCGGCGGTCTCGCGGATCAGCTCCTCGGTGTAGTCCATCAGCCAGCGGTAGTCGGTATAGGCCGCATAGAACTCCATCATGGTGAACTCGGGGTTGTGGCGCGGGCTGACCCCCTCGTTGCGGAAATTCCGGTTGATCTCGAAGACGCGCTCGAAACCGCCCACGATGAGGCGCTTGAGATAGAGCTCGGGGGCGATGCGCAGGTACATTTCCATGTCCAGCGCATTGTGGTGCGTGACGAAGGGCTTGGCCGCCGCGCCGCCGGGGATGGGATGCAGCATCGGCGTCTCGACCTCGAGAAAGCCCGCGTCCAGCATGATGCCGCGGATGGCGCCGATGATCCGGCTGCGGGCGAGGAAGGTCTTGCGGGTCTCGGGCGTCATCAGCAGGTCGACGTAGCGCTGGCGGTAGCGCAGTTCCTGGTCGGCCACCCCGTGGAACTTGTCGGGCAGCGGGCGCAGCGACTTGGACAGCAGGCGCAGGGCGGTCACGTGGATCGACAGCTCGCCCTTGCGCGTCTTGAACACGCGGCCCTCGGCGCCGATGATGTCGCCGATGTCCCAGGACTTGAACGCCGCGTAGGCCTCGTCGCCCAGCACGCCGCGGTCCAGGTAGAGCTGGATGCGCCCCGTGCCGTCCTGCAGAGTGGCGAAGCTCGCCTTGCCCATGACGCGCTTGAGCATCATGCGGCCGGCCAGGCGCGCCTCGCGGCCCAGGGCCTGCAAGGCCTCCTCGTCCAGGGCGTCGCAGTCCTCGTGCAGGGTCGCCGCATGGGTGTCGGGGCGGAAATCATTGGGGTAGGCGGGCCCGGATTCGCGCAGCTTGGCGAGTTTGGCGCGGCGCTCGGCAATGAGGCGGTTTTCGTCGGAGACTGCGGTGTCGGTGTGCGGGGCGCTCATGGATTTGTTATGGAGTGCGTCGTGCTTGGGATGGGAACGTGTCGTGCGTGAATGAGGCGGCCGGGGCCCGGCGCCGCGTCCCGCGAAGGCGCGGGACACGGCATCAGACGCCCTGTTTCAGGCTGGCGGTGATGAAGGGATCGAGGTCGCCGTCGAGCACCTTTTGCGTGTTGGAGATCTCGACGCCGGTGCGCAGGTCCTTGATCCGGCTCTGGTCCAGGACGTAGGAACGGATCTGGTGGCCCCAGCCCACGTCGCTCTTGGAATCCTCGAGCTTTTGCTGCTCGGCCATGCGGTTGCGCATCTCGAGCTCGTAGAGCCTGGATTTCAGCATCTGCATGGCCTCGGCCCGGTTGCGGTGCTGGGAGCGGTCGTTCTGGCATTGCACCACGATACCCGTGGGCTCGTGCGTGATGCGCACCGCGGAGTCCGTCTTGTTGATGTGCTGGCCGCCGGCGCCGCTCGCGCGGTAGGTGTCGATGCGCAGGTCCGCGGGATTGATCTCGATCTCGAAGGAATCGTCGATCTCGGGGTACACGAAGACGCTGGCAAACGAGGTGTGGCGCCCGTTGGACGAGTCGAAGGGGCTCTTGCGCACCAGCCGGTGCACGCCGGTCTCGGTGCGCAGCAGGCCGTAGGCGTATTCGCCCTCGAACTTGATGGTGGCCGACTTGATGCCGGCGACGTCGCCCTCGGAGGTCTCGAGGACCTCGGTCTTGAAATTCTTGTGCTCGCCGTAGCGCAGGTACTGGCGCAGGAGCATGGAGGCCCAGTCCTGCGCCTCGGTGCCGCCGGCGCCCGCCTGGATGTCGACGAAGCAGTTCAGCGGATCGGCCGGATTCGAGAACATCCGCCGGAATTCGAGTTCCTCGAGCTGGTCGCCGAGCGTGCGGCAGTCCTGTTCGATGGCCGCCAGGGTGGCGTCGTCATCGTCCGCGCTCGCCAGTTCGAACAGCTCGCGCGCGTCGTTCAGCCCGCGTTCGATCGCGGCGAGCGCGTGCACGATGGTTTCGAGGCTCTTTTTTTCGCGGCCCAGTTCCTGGGCATGCTGCGGGTCGTTCCAGATGTCGGGGTTTTCGAGCTCGGCATTGACGACTTGCAGACGCTCGGCCTTGGCATCGTAGTCAAAGAAACCTCCGCAAGAGCATCTGCCGCTCGGCATAATCCTCGATGTGGGCGCTGATCTGGTTCTGGCGTTCGGCTTCCATGGTGAATCCTGTGGGATGGCGCGGCGAAACGGACGCCGCGCGGGCATTGAACTTGTGGGGTCAATCCGCTATTTTAGCGCGTGCGGCGCTGGTGCCGCTCGCCGGGCCGCGGGCCACGAAAGGAGGAGCATGGATTCGGGGGAAGGCAAGGATCGCGCGGCCCTGCCCGTGGCCGCGTCGCGCCGCGAGGTGCTGGCACCGGGGGCGGCGGGCGGCGGACCGGCGGCGCTCGCGGACCTGTCGCCGGGATATTTCGGGCTGGTGATGGCGACGGGCATCATCTCGCTCGCCGCCCACATGATGGACCGCCCGTGGATCGCCGGCGCCCTGTTCCATCTCAACATCGCGCAGTATGCCGTGCTCTGGGTGCTCTATGTCCTGCGCGCCGCGCGCCATCCGCGGCGGTTCTTCGGCGACATGATCGACCACCTGCGGGGGCCGGGCTATTTCACCATGGTGGCCGGCACCTGCGTGCTGGCGAGCCAGTTCATCGTCCTGCGCGGCGACTTGCGCACGGGCTTCGCCCTCTGGCTGGTGGGCGTCTCGCTGTGGCTGGCCCTCATGTACACGGTGTTCCTGGCCCTGACGGTCAAGCCGAGCAAGCCGCCGCTCGACAAGGGGATCAACGGCGGCTGGCTGCTGGCGGTGGTGGCCACCCAGTCCGTGGCGGTCTCCAGCGCGCTGGTGGCCGCGCGCATCGGCCAGCCCTACCGGCTGGAGCTCAATTTCCTGGCCCTGTCGATGTGGCTGTGGGGCGGAATGCTGTACATCTGGATGATGTCGCTGATCTTTTACCGCTACACCTTCTTTCGCCTGCTGCCCAGCGACCTGGCGCCGCCGTACTGGATCAATATGGGCGCCATGGCGATCTCGACCCTGGCCGGGTCCCTGCTGATCCTCAACGCCGCCGACGCCCCCTTCCTCGTGTCGCTGATGCCCTTTCTCAAGGGCTTCACCGTGTTCTACTGGGCGACCGGCACCTGGTGGATCCCGATGCTGCTGCTCCTGGGGATCTGGCGCTACGGATTCCAGCGCTTTCCTTTCGAATACGATCCGCTTTACTGGGGCGCCGTGTTTCCGCTGGGCATGTACGCGGCCTGCACCTTCGAGCTGAGCCGGGCGATGGACCTGGGCTTTCTGGACGGCCTGCCGCAGGTCTTCCTGCCCGTGGCCATGCTGGCCTGGGCCATCACTTTCGTCGGGCTGCTGCGGGCCGTGGCGCGCGCGCTCGGCGGCGGCAAGGCGCGGACCGGCCCCTGATCCGCCCGGGCCGGTCCGTGCGTCGGCGCGTCACATGACGCCGGACAGCCGGGGCATCCACATCACCGCCGCGGGCAGGTAGGTCACGATGACCAGGGCGACGAGCGCGATGGCGAGGAACGGGAGGCAGCCCCTGACGACCTCGGCGAAGTAGGACTTGAAGGTCACGATGCCGACAAAGAGATTGATGCCGAATGGCGGGCTGACCATGCCGATGGCCAGGTTGAGGGTGAGGATGGCACCCAGATGGATGGGATCGATGCCGGCGGCCATGGCGGCGGGATAGATCAGAGGGGCCAGCACGATGATGGCCGAGTTGGGATCGATGAACATCCCCGCCAGCATGAAGATGCCGTTGACGATGAGCAGCAGCGATTCCGCGGACCCCTGGCCGATGGCGTTGGCGATCATCTGGGGGACCTGCTGCACCGTCATGAACCACGTCATCACCGAGCCGGCGGCGATGAGGATCAGCAGCATGGCGATGGTGCCCGCCGAGGTGCCGGTCACGTCGAAGAGATCGCGCAGCTTGAGGCGCCGGTATATCAGGACCTCGACGAAGATCGCATACACCGCCGAAACGGCCGCGGCCTCGGTCACCGTGAAATAGCCGGTGTAGATGCCGCCGAGGATGATGACCGGCAGCATCAGCGACCAGCCGGCGCGCCGGAACGCCCTGGTCGTCTCTGACAGCGAGAATCGCCGGGAGGCGCCTATGCGATGGCGCAAGGCATAGAACAGCGAGTAGAGGATCAGGAGGATCAGGAACACGATCCCCGCCCCGAAGGCCGAGAGAAAGACCTTGGCGATGGACTGGCCGGTCTGTAGGCAATAGAGGATCACGGCCACGCTGGGCGGGATCAGCATCGCCAGGGTGGATCCGGTGAGGATCAGGCCGATGGAAAAGGGTTTGCTGTAGCCCTGCTTGATGAGGGCGGGATAGACGATGGGCCCGACGCTGACCACGGCGGCCACGCCGATGCCGGAAATGGCGCCGAACACCGCCATGGTCAGGGCGGTGGCGATGGCCAGTCCGCCGGGGATGTGGCCGACGAGGGCGTCGGCCACCGCCACGAGACGGTTGCCGATCTCGCCTCGCGAAATCACGTCGGCCGCAAAGATGAACAGGGGAATCGCCAGCAGCGGGGCGATATTGACCCCCTGCACGGCGCGCTGGGCGATGGACAGGGCCGGCAGGCCCAGGTCCGAGGCGTTGAAGGCGACGATGGTCGGGAGCAGCAGCGAGAGAAAGATCGGTACCGACAGGACCAGCAGGGTGCCCAGGCCGATGAGCAGAATGGCAAGGTAGGGCATCTAGTTCCCCTTCGCGACGTGGATGATGAAAGGATGCTCAGGCATGGGTGGAGTCCTCCGGGCCCGTCGCCGGCGATATTTCCCCTTCGACCGTGGGCAGGCGCGAATCGTCCCCGCGCAGCATGGCCGCCAGCAACTCCGTGTAGTTCACGAACATCAGGATCATGCCGATGCCCACCGGCAGGTAGAGATAGGCGGTCGAGATGTTGAGGGTCGTCTCGACCTGGCCGGTGGAGAAAATGAACGCCGTCAGCTCCACCCCGAGCTTCGCCATGTAGAGGGAGGTTCCCATGCCGACGAGGGCGGTGATGATCACCACCGCCCGCATCAGGCGGGGACCCGCCGCGCGAAGCAGGAGGTCGACCGAGACGTGGCCGTGGGTCGGCACGATGAATGCGGCGCCGATGAAGGTCAGCCACACCATCAGATACGTGCCCACGGCCTCGGCTCCGATGTACGAGTAACCGAGGAAGTTGCGCGCCACGATGTTCAGGAACAGGACGAACGTCATGATGAGCAACAGCGCGCCCGAGAATGCGCGGCTGACCGCGTTCATGCGGCGGATTACTCGCAGTATCCCGTTCATTTTTCGATCCTGGCGATCACTTCATCGAACTTGTCCAGGTACTTCTGCCCCTCCTTGTTGGTGAGCTTGACGTAGAAGTCGCGCGTGGGCCGCAGCGTCTCGGCCAGCACCTTCTTTTGGTCATCCGTCAGTTTCGCGACCTTCATGCCCGCCTTGTCGAAGGCCTTCATGGAGGTCTCGATATCCTCGTAGGTCTTGTCGAAGGAGACCTTGGAGCCCTCCTCGACGGCGGCCTGGACCTCCTGGCGGCAGCTCGGCGGCAACTGGTCCCACCATTTCTTGGAAACCATGAAGACCTGATCCAGCGTGCCATGGTTGGTGAGGGTCATGTATTTCTGGACCTCGTAGAACTTCATGGCGTGGATGAGGGTGATGGGATTGTCCTGCGCCTGGATCGTGCCGTTCTGCAGGGCCGAGTACGTCTCGCCGAAATTCATGGAGACGTTCTGGAGTCCGAGCAGGCGGTTCTGCTCGACCAGGACCTGCGAGGGCATGACGCGCGCCGTGAGCCCCTTGTAGTCCTTGGGGGCCGCCATGGGATGCGGGCCCGTCCATTCCTTGTAGCCCGTGTGCCAGATGCCCAGGGACACGATGCCCTTGCTGGTGGTCGTCTCCAGCAGGTCTTTCATCGCGTCGCTGTGGTGCACCTGCAGGAGCTTCTGGGGATCGCTCGGCAGATAGTACGGCAGGTCCATCAGGCCCAGCAGGGGCTGGAAGCCCACCAGGAACGAGGCCGGCAGCAGCGTGGCCTCGACCGAGCCGAGCTGCAGGAGCTGGATCATGTCGTTGCTGCCGCCAAGCTGGGAGGAGGGGTAGACCTGGACCTTGAGGTCGCAGGAATTCTTGCCGTTCAGCAGGTCGGCGACCTTGTGGGCGCCGACGTCGCGCGATTCGCCGGGTGCCGCGGAGTGCGCGATCTTCATGGTGAAGCCCGCCGCGCTGGCTGAGGGCAGCCAGGCAATGCTCAGGGCGGCCACCAATATCTTCAAACCGGTCATTTGCGTTTTCATGAGTGTCTCTCCGTGATGGTTGTGACTGACTACGCCTTTGGCTCATCGGCAGCCCTGCGGCCGGGCTGCCCCAGATCGAAACGGTCGGCGAGCCAGTCGCCAATGATGTCCTGGCCCATGGTCGGATTGTCGTGCTGACAATGCTCGGCCCCCGTTTCGTCTTCCTGGACGAGGCGCAGCGTCACGTCGACCCCCGCCTCGTTTGCCGCATCGAAGGTGTGGCGCGCCTGGCGCACACCCAATACGTCGAATCCTCCATGCACGATCAGGTAGGGGCAGCGGATGCGCCCCACGACGCCGTCCAGCGTGAAGGCCTTGCCCATTTCGAGAGCCTCGCGCATCGATCCGGCGCCGAACACCCACTTGATGTGTTCGGCGAGCCCGTGCGATTCGTCGGCATCGCCCCAGATTTCGTTGACCGCCCAGACCGCGCCATGCGAGACCACCGCGGCCAGCCGCGGCTCGAAGGCGGCCGCCCGGGCCGCGTAGTAGCCGCCCAGGCTGGAACCGCTGACGGCGATCCGGCGCGTGTCCACGTCATCGCGGGTTTCCAGGTAGTCGATGCAGGCGGCCACCGGCACTTCGTAGTCGTGGCGGTTGTGGATGCCGAGCTTGCGCAGCGTGGCGCCTTGCCCGGGCCCGTCCACCAGCAGGCAGGAAATCCCGCGCTCGAGCGCGCCGCGGCCCACCATGAAGTAGAGCTCCTCCTTGAAGGAGTCCAGGCCGCCGAAGGCGATCAGCACCGGCTGTTTGCCAGCGGGCGATTTGGCAGCCTGGCTGCCCAGGAAGTAGCCGGACAGCGCCTGGCCATTCTCGTAGGGGATGGCGACCTTTTCGGCCGGCGGATCGAAGTAGCGGCCGGCCGCCTGGAAGCTTTCCTCGCATTTCAGGAAGGTCGCCAGGCGGCGTTCATCATGCGCCGGCAGCCAGAATTCGGCCGAGCGGAACTGATTGCAGGCCTTGAGCCAGCAGCGCCTCGCCGTATGGGTGTGGCCCGCCGCCTCGGCCTCGTAGCCCCGGCGCAGATTGGCCTGGGCGATGGCGTTCCATTCCTTGTGCCAGCTTTCCTTGTCGCCGGGCGTCATCCGGCTGGCGGCGAGAAAGGATTCGCTGACGCTGCCGCCGCCCTCCTGGGTTTCACCGAGGGCGCGCCTGAATTGATAGGACAGCCAGGGATGCTCGGGCCAATGCTGCCAGCCGTAGGGCTCATAGTGCGGCGTGGCGTTGGCCGCCTTCTCGTCGATCAATTTCTTTTCTTTCATGCTGTCTTGCCTCCGAAGGGGTCGCCCCCTGCCTCGAGAGTGGTGCGAAGCCCGCCGGCCCGCCGGTATCCGTGCGCCCTCAGGCGCTCGCGCCTCCATCTATGGTGATCGTGGTGCCGGTGATGAACGCGCCCGCCTCCGTTGCGAGCAATTGCGCGGCGCCCACCACGTCCTCGGGATCGGCGATGCGCTTGATGGCCTGCATGGCGAGCACGCGCTCGACGTCCGATTCGTCGGCGAGCTGGGCGGCCGAGAAGTCCGTGCGCGTCAGGATGGGGGCGAGCGCGTTGACGGTGATGCCGTATTCCCCCAGCTCGACGGCGAAGGCGCGGGTCATCATGATCTCGGCCGCCTTGGTGATGGCGTATTCCCCCATCCCGCGGCGCGCCTTCTGGCCTGTCGAGGACGTGATGTTGATGATCCGGCCCCAGCGCTGTTCCTTCATGATCCGCGCGGCCGCCAGGGAGAGCTCGTAGTACGAGAGCACGTTGACCTCGACCAGCTCCGGCAGCGCCGGGTGCTCGCGCTCGAGCATGTCTCCGCGCGGGGGCTTGGCGCCCGCGCTGTTGACGAGGATGTCCAGGCGCCCGAGGCCGGCGATGGTGTCGGCGACCAGCCGTGAGCGGTCCGCCGCGCTGCCCACGTCGGCGGCCAGGGCGATCGCCCGTGCGCCGCGGCGCTCGAGCTCGGCCACCGTTTCCTCCAGCGGCCCCCTGGATCGGCCGACGATCGCCACGCTCGCGCCGAGGTCCGCGTAGCCTTCGGCGATGGCCCTGCCGATCCCGCGCGAGCCGCCGACGATCAGCGCGACGCGCCCGTCGAGATCGAAGCGGCGGTTCAGGTCGGTGAATTTCCGTTCCTGTCGTGACATGCCGGGTCTCCTCAGGCGATCCTGAACTTGGCCAGCGCCTGCGCGGACAGCTCGATGCCGAATCCCGGCCTGTCGGGCAATTGGATGTTGCCGTTCTCGAGCACGACGGGCTGCTCCATCACCGCCTGCCACCAGGGCTGGTATTCCTGCCAGACGACGTTCGGGCAAGCGGCGGCGAGGTGCGACGAGTGCTCCATGAACAAGTGCGGGGTGACTTTCACGTGGCGGGCCTCGCAGGCGTGGGCGACCTTCATCCATTCGGTCACGCCGGCCATGCGCATCAGGTCGGGCATCGCATAGTCCGTGGCGCGGTGATCGACGAGGTTGAGGATCTCGTCCTTGAGGTAGAAGGACTCGCCGGTGCACAAGGGCATGGAGAGCGCCTCGGTCGCACGGGCGTAATCCTCGATCTGGTTGTAGGGCATGGGTTCCTCGAGCCAGTACACGTCGAATTCCTCGAGCTTGCGGCCCATGCGCAGGGTCTGCTTCAGGTCCCAGGCCTGATTGGCATCGATCATGAGCTTGCATTCGGCGCCTATGGCCTCGCGCACGCTGCGCACCCGGGCGACGTCCTCGTCCTCGTCGGCCTTGCCGGCCCGCATCTTGACCGCCTTGAAGCCTTCGGCGACGTAGCCGGCGGCCTCCGCGGCCAGCTCGTCCCTGGAGCGGTCCAGCCACAGGCCCTGGCTCGCATAGGCTTCCACCTCGTGGCGGAATCCGCCCAGAAGCCGGTAGACGGGCAGGTTGGCCGCCTTGCCCTTGATGTCCCAGCAGGAGGTGTCGATCGCCGACATGGCGGCCGCCGCGACGCCCCGCTGGCCGATGAAGCCGACGGCCTTGGAAAGCCTGGCCCAGAGCGCCTCGGTGTCGAGCGCGTCCTGGCCGACGGCGATCTGGCCGAGGTCCTCCATCATGCGCACCAGGCTCGCCACCCGGCCCCGGCCGAAGGCGAAGCTCCAGGCGACGCCTTGCAGGCCGTCCTCGGTCGTGATCCGCATCATGGCCGTGTCGATGGCGGGAATGGGGAATGCCGCCGTGATCAGCGGGCGCTCCAGGGGAATCGAAAGGAAGTGCACCTCGACGGTTTTGATGATCGTGGATCGGGACATGAATGTTCTCCTCTTTGTCGCGCAATGCGCGGATTTTCTTGCTGGCCGCTCTTACTGGCCGCCGCCGGCCGTGTCGGGATGCTCCGCCCCTTTCCCGGAGGCGCCCTGCGGCTGCGCCGCGCCGCCGCGCTCCGTCCGGGCGGGCCTGCCGCCCTCGGCGAGCGCGGCCTGCCAGGGGGCCTGGAACAGGCTGTGGGGCGTCGGATGCACGACCAGGCCGAGCAGGTCGGCGCGGTTGTAATGGCCCGCGAAATCATGGATGGCGCGCTTGCCGACCGCCACGTCCAGGTCCAGTTCGGCGATCAGGATGGTTTCCTCGGCGCCGGCCGGACCCGCCAGCAGGTCGCCGCCCGGCGCGACGATGCAGCTACCGCCCAGATTGGCCTCGTCGTGGAGCCACGCACGATCGGCGTCGTCCCGCGCGATCCGCTCGATCATGGATTCGGTGACGGTGCCCGCCGCGTTGAGCACGTAGCAGCCGCCCTGGTAGGCGATCGCCCGCGAGGCCGTCAGGATGACGTCGCGCATGCGCGGCTGGGTGGGCGAGAAATGATTGGGCCAGAGGGCCGCGTGCACGACGGCGTACTGGGCGACGACACTGAAGACGAGGAGGGGGTTGGAATTTTCCGCGCAGAGCAGGCTGCCGATGGCGCCGAAACCCGCCTTGGGAATCTCGAGGCCCTCGCTGCCGCCGCCGGTGTGCACCAGCCGTTCGCCCACGGTCGGGCTGATCTTGCGGTGGTTGGCGGCGATCGTGCCCTGCGGGCTGATGTGTAGCGCGCTGTTCCACATCGTCCCGGTCGTGTTGGCGAGCTTTTCGCAGATGCCCATCACGACCCATACGCCCGCCCGCTTGGCGGCAGCGCACAGGCGGTCCGTTTCGGGGCCCCCGACCACCACCGCATTGCGGAACAGTTCCGCGGCCAGCCGCAGGCCGGTGGCGCTGGTTGCCGAATGGAAGTGGAACCAGAGGGGGTGCGCGGGGATGAAGCCCTCGGGAAACACCACGACCTCGGCGCCCCGGGCGCCTGCCTCGGCAATCAGTTCCTCCGCCTTTGCGACGGCGCCGTCGCGGTCCAGGAAGCAGCCCGCGGATTGGACGACCGCCGCCTTGATCTTGCCAAAAGTGTCCGCCATGATGATCTCCGAAATTTTCGATGTCCGGCAGGCCGCGGGCGTTCCTATGCCTGGCCCGCCTGGGCGCGATACCAGTCCAGCATTTCCTCGCCCGTCATGGGCACCACGCCCTCGTGGCCGAGGATGTAGTCGAACAGTTGCTCGAGATACTTGATCCGGTGGGGCACCCCGGTCAGGAAGGGGTGGATGGAAATGGACATCACCCGCACCGAGTCGGCGCTTTCCTGGTAGAGGCGGTCGAACTGGTCGCGGCCGCGCCGGAAGATCTCGTCGGAGGGCTGCTGCTGCACGGCGCTCATCACGACGTCGTTGATCTCCACCGGGTAGGGCAGGGCCGTCATGGACCCCGCCCGCGTATTGACCGGAACGGGCTGGTCGTCCAGCACCCAGTTCGCCACGTACTCGATCCCGGCTTGCGCCAGCAGGTCCACGGTATCGTCGGTTTCGGTCAGGCCCGGGCTTTCCCAGCCCCGTGGCGGCTTGCCCGTGAAATTCTTGATCGCCTGGATCGTGTCGACGATCGCCTTGCGTTCGTCCTCGACCACGTGCATGGGCGTCTGGACGTAGCCGTGGCCGATGAATTCCCAGCCCGCGTCCCGCGCCGCGGCGCAGGCCTCCTCGTAGAGCGTGCAGGCGCTGCCGTTGACCGCGAGGGTCGCCTTCAGGCCGCGGGCCTGCAGGGCGTCGAGATAGCGCCAGAATCCCACCCGCATGCCGTATTCATGCCAGGCCCAGTTGGGCAGGTCCGGCAGCATGGGCTGGCCCATGGGCGGCGGGAGGATGACGCGCGGCATCGGCTTTTCCGGCCGCCAGTTCTCGATGTTGACGATCGTCCAGAGGATGATCCTTCCATCGCCGGGGAGACGCAGCTTTTTCCTCTTGTGTATGGGTGTGTAAGGCACCCGTGCGCGTATGCTGTCCCCTATCCTTCCCATGCTCATTCTCCGTCATCAAAAAACATTTTTCAGGTCTCGTTCGTGCCGCCGCTCAGAATCCCTTGCTGCCTTCGGCGAGCAGGCGCATGGCCGTCCCGCAGCAGACTTCGTGGCGATCCTCCGCGCTCAGGCCGGGGATGGCGTCGATCGTCCGGTCCGGGTGCTCGTCGCCCATGTCGAAGGGGGAGTCCGTGCCGATGCAGACCCTGTCGGCGCCGACCAGGTCGATGAGATACCGCAGCGCCTTGGGCTCGAAGAGCAGGCTGTCGAAATAGAAGCGGCGGAACAGGGCTTCGGGCGCCGTCCGGGCATCCTTGCGGACCTCGGGACGGACCTTGTATCCATGCGCGAGCCGGCCGAGCTGGTAGGGCGTGAAGCCGCCTCCGTGGGCCAGGCAGATTTTGAGTTCCGGCAGCTCGTCGAGCACGCCGCCATACATCAGGTTGGCCACCATGACCGTGGTATCCCATGGGTTGCCGAGCAGGTTGGTGAGGTAATGGGACTCCAGCCCGCTCTTTGCGCCGACGTAATAGGGATGGGCGAAAACGAAGAGGCCGAGTTCCTGCGCCCGCCGCAGGATGGGGCGGAACCGTGCCTCGGCGAGCTGGGCGCCCTCGATGGAGGTGCCCATTTCGACCGCCTTGAAGCCGTATTCCCGCACGACGCGCTCCATTTCCGCGATCGCCGCGTCGGGGTGCTGCATGGGGATCGTCGCCATGCCGCGCAGGCGATCGGGCCTGGCCGCCGCCATCTCGGCGATCCCGTCGTTGACCAGGCCGGCCACCTTGAGGGCGAGATCCGCCTCGGCCCAGTAATAGAAGGTGGGCGGCGCGGGGGAGACCACCGCGATGTCGATCCCCTTGCGGTCCATGGATTCCAGCTTGGCCTGCGCATCATGGAACTCGTCGAACAGGGGATAGACGTAGCCCTGTTCGTGGACCATTTTTCGCGTGCCGTCCTGATTCACCACTCGCGCCAGGAACTCGGCGGGGGATTTCTCGACCTGCTCGACGAACCGGCTCGGAATGGCGTGGTTGTGGATGTCGATGCGCATGTCAGCTATACCTCTTTTCGCGGCCGTCGTCGGCATACCAGTCGAAGGGCTCGTCCGAGAGGTTCACGATGATGTTTTGTATTTGCGTATAGGCCTCGTAGGCGGCCACGCCGTTTTCGCGGCCGATGCCGCTCATCTTGAATCCGCCCCACGGCGAGGACGGATCGATGCGGTGATGGTCGTTTATCCAGACGATCCCCGATTCGATGCTTTGGGCCACGCGATGGGCGCGCGCGACGTCCCGTGTCCAGATGCTGGTGGCCAGGCCGTATTCGATGCCGTTGGCGATGGCAATGGCTTCCTTCTCGGTGTCGAAGGGCAGCACGCACATGACCGGCCCGAAGATCTCCTCGCGCGCGATCCGCATGCTGGCGGCGACGCCGGTGAAAATGGTCGGCGGATAGTAGAAGCCGGCGCCGAATCCGGGCCCTTCGGGCCGTTGCCCGCCCAGGGCGAGCTGCGCGCCTTCCTCGCGGCCGATGGCCACGTATTTCTCGACGAGATCCCGCTGCCTGGCCGAGACCAGGGGGCCCAATTGCGTATCGCGATCCCGGGGGTCGCCCAGGCGGATCCGGCGCGCGCGGCGGACGATTTCGCGCACCACTTCATCGTGGATGGATCGATGGACGAGCAGGCGCGCGCCCTGGACGCAGGTCTGCCCGGTGGCGATGAAGGATGCGAACAGGGCGGCCGCGGCGCCCCGCTCGATGTCGGTGTCGGGAAACAGGATGACCGCCGCCTTGCCGCCGAGCTCGGCGGCCACTTGCGTGAGGTTGCGGCCGGCGAGCGAAGCGATGAGCTTGCCGGTCTCGGTGCCGCCGGTGACGTCGATCTTGCGGATCCCCTCGTGCTGGACGAGCGCCGCCCCGGCCTTCGCACCGTATCCAGGCACTACGTTGTAGATACCGTCGGGGACTCCCGCCGAGCGGAGTATTTCCCCCAGCAGCAGGGGCGTGATGGGCGCCAGCTCGCTCGGCTTGACGACCAGGGCATTGCCCGCGGCCAGGGCCGGCGCCACTTTCTTGGTGAGAATCAGGAGGGGGTGGTTCCAGGGGGTGATCAGTCCGACCACGCCGAGCGGCACCCGCCGGGTGTAATTGAGGTAGTTGCCGCCGAAGGGGGGCACCGTGCCTTCGTGGGTGCGGGCGAGCGCGCCGAAGTAGCGGAACCATTCGGGCAGCCGCGCGAGCTGGGCCTGCATCTCGCGCAAGGGGCGGCCGATCTGGTCGATCTCGAGCGCGAGCAGGTCCGGCAGGCGCTGTTGCAGGGTCTCGGCCGCCCGATGCAGGATGTCGCCCCGTTCCGCGCCCGACAGCCTCGCCCAGGACGCCAGGGCCCGGTGCGCGACGCCCACGGCCTCGTCGACGTCGGCCTGGTCCCCCTCGGCGACCTCGGCGATGGCCTCGCCGTTCTTGGGATTGATGACCGGGAATGTCTTCCCGGACGCCGAGGGACGGAAGGCGCCGTCGATGAACATGCCCCAGGATTTCATGACGCCGCCTTTGCACCCCGTCCCGCCGCGAGGCCGGCGAGGATTTCCTCCTGGATCTGGCGGGCGGACATCACCCAGCCGAAGGCCGTGCGCACGACTTGCAGCCCCGCGGCGTGCAGCTCGGGCCCGTCCATGGTGTCCACGCAATCCTCGACCACCACGGGGGCGAAATCCCGAACATTGGCCCGGACCGCGGTGGCCAGCACGCAGCTATTGGTGTTGATCCCCGTGAGGAACAGCACGTTGGCGCCCCGGGAACGCAGCACGAATTCCAGGTCCGTCGCCTCGAAGCAGTCGTAGCGCCGCTTGGTGTCGAGAATCAGGTCGTATTCGGGATCCAGCACCTCCGGCATGATCTCGCAGCCCGGGCCGCCGCGCAGTTGGTGGCGTTCCACGTGCTTGCGGGTGGCGCTCGGGTTGTCGGCCCGTGTGCGCCAGAAGGGGTTCATGCGGATTTCCCGGACGTCCGTGTATTGCGTCAGCATGTGGATGACCGGCACCCCCGCGGCGCGCGCCGCGGACAGGAAGGCCGCGTTGTTGCCAATCGTGCGCGCCTCGGTGCCGGGCAGGACCGGCATGGTGGCGACGGAAGGATCGAGATGCCCGCGATGCATGTCGATCGTCACGACTGCGGGCCGTACAGCGTCAACTCCAAAGCGTTCCATTGAGATGCCTCTGCTCGGTTGATGCGAATCAAGTCTTGCCCACATTAGAGTCACGCCGAATGTTCGTCAACGCGATTTTTGATGATTTCTCATTTGGTGATATAAATAAGTAAAAACACCTACGGAAAATATGGAGGGCTGCACCTGTGGCGAATATTCTGGGTTTCGTATGATTTTCCCATGTATAACAAGGTAGTATAATTCATGAATGGACGGTCGATATCTTTCCTATTACACTCGCATCATGATTTCGATACGAATCGTATAGAGTCCTCTTTGAAATAGTTATTAAATAATGAGAACACAATCGACTCCCTCATCCCCTGCCTCGGGCCCCGCCCAGACCGTCGGACGCGCAGCCTTGCTGCTGAGGATCATCGCCTCCAGCCAGGCGCGCAATCTGCGCCTCGTGGACATCGCCGCGATGGCGTCCCTGGACAAGTCGACCGCGCAGCGCCTGCTGCACCGCCTGGTCCTCGAGAGGCTGCTTGCCCGGGATCCGGTGCGGGGCTATCGCCTGGGGCCGCTGCTGTACGAATTGGGCCTGGCCGCGCTGCCCGAGACGAATCTGCGCGAGGTGTCGCAGGCGGCCTTGCACGAACTGGCCCAGTCGACCGGCGACATGGTGTTCCTCGTGGTGCGCAGCGGCTTCGAGACGGTGTGCATCAGCAGGATCGCGGGCAATTTCCCCATCCAGACCATGACGCGCACCGAAGGCGATCGCCACCCTCTCGGGATGGGGGCCGGCGGGCTGGCCCTGCTGGCGTCGATGCACGACGCGGATATCGACGTGGCCCTCGAGGCCATCGGTCCGCGCCTGCATGCCTATCAGTTGACGGAGGCCCTGCTGCTCGAGGCGGTGGCAAAGACGCGCGCCCAGGGCGACATCGCGATCGACGAGGGGGTGGCGGCGATGGACGTCACGGCCATAGGGCGCACGGTGCACGACCGCACGCGGGCGCCGGTGGCGGCGGTCTTCGTGGCATCGATCCGCCATCGCATGATGGAAGGCCGCCAGAAACAGGTCATCAAGCAGCTCATCGCGTGCGTCAACACGATCGAGAGCACCCTGTCGAGGTAGCGAGCGCGGATGGGGCGGCGCGAGACCGTTCGCCGCTCCGATTGATCAATCGATGATGAGGAAAACGAGATGGAAAAACCGACCGTGACGGTGCTGGCATTGGGCGGGACGATCGCCATGACGAAAGGAGAGGGGGCGGGCGTCGTTCCGAACCTGACGGGGGAAAACCTGGTGGCGGCCGTCCCGGGCCTGGATGAAATCGCCCGCGTCGAGGCGCGTTCTTTCCGCCAGCTCCCCAGCGCCCAGCTCCGGTACGACGACCTGGAGGAACTGGCCGATGCGATCCGCGGCTTGTCCGGCCAGGGCCGCCGCGGCATCGTGGTGACCCAGGGCACGGATACCATCGAGGAAACCGCCTTCGCCCTGGATCGCCTGCTCGAGCTGGACATGCCCGTCGTGGTCACGGGCGCCATGCGGAATCCGGCGCTGCCGGGGGCCGACGGCCCCGCCAATCTGCTTGCGGCGGTCCAGGTCGCCGCCAGCGAGGAGGCCCGTGGCCACGGCTGCCTGGTGGTCATGAATGACGAGGTGCATGCGGCGCGCTTCGTGCGCAAGACGCACACCAGCCGCCCCGATGCGTTCAGCTCGCCCCTGAGCGGCCGGATCGGCTGGCTGACCGAAGGCAGGGTGTGCCTGGGCGTCCGGCCGGGCCGGGTTCCCGCCTTGCCGTTCACGCCGGCGAGGACGGCGGCGGCGCCACGGGTCGCGCTGGCGACGGTGGCGCTGGGCGATGACGGGACTTTCATCCGGGCGCTGGCGGCCGCGCAGCCGGCCGGCATGGTGGTGGAGGCCACCGGGGGCGGGCACGTCGCGTCCGAGGTGGCCGACGCCCTCGAGGAGGCCGCGCAGAAAATGCCGGTGGTGCTGGCCTCGCGCACGGGGGCCGGCGACGTCCTGGCAAGGACCTACGGGTTCCCGGGCAGCGAAATCGATCTGCAGCGCCGCGGCCTGGTCCGCGGCGGCTGGCTCGACGGCCTCAAGGCAAAGGTGCTGCTGACCCTGGTGCTGCGGCATCGCCTGGAGGACCGAAGGGCCGTGGCCGAGGCGTTCCGTCCCTGGGGAGGGGGCTGAGCGTCAGCGCTCGCCGGGCCGGGTCAAGCGTTCGCCGAGCTGAGTTCAGCCTTCGCCGACCCGGGTTCAGCGCTCGCCGAGCCGGGTTCAGCCTTCGCCGAGCTGCGTCCAACGCTCGCCGAGCTCGGCCAGGGCCTCGTCGGTCAGCAGGCGTGCCGCCATGGCCAGCAGCTCGTCGTCCGCCGCCTCGAGGTGGCGCTGGAAATCCTCGGCCCAGGCGCCGGTGGTTTCCGGATCGAGCCGGGCGGCCTCGCCGGCCGCCAGACGAGCCAGCACCGGGCGCAGGCGGCCCCGCCAGATGCCGTCCAGGCGGGCGCGCTCGCCGCGCAGGCCCTCCGTCATGCCGCGCAGGCAGACGGCGTCCGAGCCGGCCATGGATTCGATGAGCGCCGGAAACAGGTCCCGTTCCTGGGCCTCGCGCGCGTGGCGGGCGGGGCCGTCGAAGTAGGCCAGCAATTCCGCGGCCCGGTTGGCGTGTTCGGTTCGATCCGCACCGGATGCCGCGCGGCCCTCTCCCTCTACAGCCAGCCGCCGCAAGGCCTCGCAGCGCCGCCGCGTTTCGGCGTGCCGGGCGGCCAGCGCCGCGAGGGGATCGGCGGCGGGGTGGGCGGGGGAGGGCGTAGGATCGGCGGCGGGCATGGCGGGTGGCTGCGTGGCGGATGAGAGAGGGGATGCCTTCATGGTAGCGCAAGCCCCTCGCGCCGGGGTAGCGCGCGCCTCGCGCGGTCGCTGCGCCGGGGCTGCGGCGAGCGTGATTTCAGCGTCAATCATATGACTTGAAGATATATAGAAATCATTAGAAATTCGTTGTTTGGTAATAAGATCGGCCTTAAATTTTCATTGTTGAATCATCGAGGATTTTCCCCGTTCCCCCTCGCCATGGCGCGAAAAAGGGTCCGGGGCAGCGCCATGAATCTATCCTTCCAGAACGTCGAAAAGCATTTCGGAACGCTGCGCGTGGTCGAGCGGTTCTCGAGCGACATCGCGCCGGGCGAGTTGGTGGCCCTGGTGGGGCCGTCGGGCTGTGGCAAGTCCACGCTGCTGCACATCGCCGCCGGCCTGGAAAAGGCCTCGGCGGGCGAGGTGCTGGCCGATGGGCGGCCCATCGCCGGGCCGGATCCCAGCCGCATGCTGATGTTCCAGGAAAACGCCCTGTACCCCTGGCTCACCCTGGCGCAGAACGTGTCCATGGCGCTCGAGCTGCAAAAGGTGGACCGCGCGCAGGCCCGCGCGCAGGCGGCGCTGTGGCTCGAAAAGGTCAAGCTCAAGGGTTTCGAGGATTATTTCCCGCACCAGGTCTCGGGCGGGATGCGGCAGCGCTGCGCGCTGGCGCGGGCCTTCATCACGGCCCCCGAGGTGCTGCTGCTGGACGAGCCCTTCGGCGCCCTGGACGCCCTCACGCGCATGACCCTGCAGGATGCGCTGCGCACCCTGATCCGCGAGACGCGGCCGACCGTGCTGCTGGTGACGCACGACGTGGACGAGGCGCTGTTCCTGGCCGATCGCATCGTGGTGTTCAGCCCGCGCCCGTCGCACGTGCTCAAGGAATTCAATCTCGCGGCGCGCGAGAAATCCCATGACCTTTCCGGTTTCGCCGGCTTGCGCCGGGAAATCCTGGGCCTGCTGGGCATCGAGACCGAGCCGGCCGGGGATGAAACATTCACTTCCGAGGAAATCGCAGCATGAAACTGACCCGCATTCTCGTTCCGGCGCTCGCGGCGCTGGCCATGGCATCCCAGGCGTTCGCCGCCGAGCCCTTCAAGGTGGGCTACATCCGCGTCATGGACGACGCGCAGGCGATCGCCGCGTATGAGGGCGGTTTCTACAAGCAGCACGGCCTGGATGTGCAGTTGGTGGAATTCAAGTCCGGCACCGACCTGATCAAGGCGATCGTCGGCGGCCAGCTCGACACCGGCGTGCTGGGCTTCACCAATGCGGCCTCGTGGTCCTCGCGCGGCGCCGACCTGAAGGTCGTGGGCGGCGCCCAGCGGGGCTTTCACGCGCTGGTCGCGCGCAACGATGCCGGTATCGACAAAGTAGAGGACCTCAAGGGCAAGACGCTGGCCTCGCAAAAAGAGGGCAGCACGGCCGATACCGTCCTGCGGGGCGTGGTCCTGAAGGACGCGGGCCTGGAGGCGACCGACCTGTCGATCCTGGGCGTGAGCCCGCAAGTGGCCGTGCAGTCGCTGGTCGGCAAGCGCGTGGACGCTGCCTTCCTGTTCGAGCCGCAGGCCAGCATCGCGCAGCTCATCGCGCCGGTCAAGCAGATCTACGAGATCGGCGAGGTCTGGCCCTTCCCCTGCATGGTGACCATCACCTCGGGCGAGACGCTGCGCACCAAGAAGGACGCGGTCTGGAAATCCCTGGATGCCCAGCGCCAGGCCATCGACCTGCTGCAGTCCAAGCCCGACGAGGCCGCCAAGCTGATCGCCGGCTACTTCATCGCGGAGCCCACGCTCAAGACCCTCGAGCACGGCGAGCTGCCGCGCGAGCAGGTGATCAGCCAGGCGATCCGCACCCAGACCTTCAATGCGGCGCTGGATGCCAAGGACCTGGCGCGCATGCAAGAGGTCGCCGACATCATGCAGGCCCAGGGCGCGCTCAAGACCAAGGACGGTTCGGCCTTCAAGGTGGACTCGATCCTCGATCTCGAGTGGCAGCGGGCGCGCAAGCTCTGATCGATGCGATAATCGACCGTTTCGAACGAGCCTGAGGCTGGCCGGGCGCGCCCGGCCGCCTTCATTCGCATGAGCAGAAAACAACGCGTATCGCCCCTTGCCCGCAAGCTCGCCATGCTGATCGCCATGGCCGCCATCCTGCTGTTCTGGCAGGCGGCGGCCTGGACCTTGCCCGACTTCCTGATGCCCGGCGTGCCGGCCGTCGCGCTGCGGCTGTGGCACGACGTGCAATCGGCCGAGTTCCGCGAGGCGCTGTCCGGCAGCCTCTGGCGCCTGGGCGCGGGCTATGGCTTCGCCCTGCTGTTCGGGATCGGCTTCGGCCTGGTGGGCGGGCTGCTGCTGTTCTTTCGCGAGGTGCTCAAGTCGGCCATCATCATCCTGCAGTCCATCCCCTCGATCGCCTGGGTGCCGCTGTTCCTGATCCTCATGGGCTTTGGCAACATGCCGATCATCGTGGTGATCGCCCTGGCGGCGTTCTTTCCGGCGGCGCTGTCGGTGATGAACGCGACCGAGAGCGTGCTGCAGACCCATGTCTCGGCCGCGCGCGTGATGGGGGCGAGCCACTGGGACATGCTGCGCCGGGTCTACCTGCCGGCCGTGATGCCCGAGCTGATCACGGGCGCCCAGCTCGCCTTCGGCAACGCCTGGCGCGCCTTGATATCGGCCGAGATGCTGATCGGCTTCGGCCAGGGCCTGGGCCGCTCGCTGGCGTATTCCGGGGAAACCGCCGACATGCTCGGCGTGATGGCCAACATCCTCACCATCGCGGTGCTGGCGACGCTGATCGACCAGGTGTTCCTGGAAAACATCAAGCGCAAGGTCCTGCGCTATCAATATGTCTGAGCAGCCATCGACGGAGGCGTCCATGAATCGCGGGTCGGCGGTTTCGCATCGTTTCGCGCGGGGGCTGGCGCTGTGCGCCGGCCTGGCGCTCGCCACGCTGGCGCCCCTGGGCGGCGCGCGGGCCGCGGACGCGATCGGCGTGGCCCGGGTCCCCGCGGCCGCGGCGCCGGGCGCCAAGGTGCGCACGCCGGCGCGCATCGAGGTGCTGGCGGGGCGCGATGCCGCCGGGCCCAAGGGCGAGCTGGTGGCGGTCGAGGACCCGGCGCGCGCCTCGGCCCTGGTCGCGAGCGGCGAGCTGCGAGGATGGCTGGGCGTGGTCCCCGAGGATGCCGCCCTGGGCGAGGGCGTGCGCTCGGCCCCCCTGGATTATCCGGTCAGCCCCATGGCGATCCTGCGCACCGACACCGACATCCACGACTGGCGGGCCCTGTCGGGCCGCACGGTGTGCCTGGCGGCCGATGGCCGCTACGTCGGCGAGCTGGCGGCGCGGTACGGGGCCATCGAGCAGGTCTACCCCTCGACGACAGACGCGCTGCTGGGCGTGCGCACGGGACTGTGCGACGCCATGGTGCACGACCAGGCGTTCCTGGAGGCGCTGCTGGTGTTTCCCGAGTGGAAGAAATTTTCCGCGCGGCTCGAGCCTTATCGAAAGGCCGGCCTCGCGCGGGTGACGGCGGCGGGGCAGGCCCGCCCCGAGGCCTTGCGCGGCTTGCTGGAGGCGACGTCGCCCAAGCATCTCGCCGCGCTGACGGCCGGGCAGGCCCGGGACATCGCCTTCGAGGTCTACCTGGACCAGGTCGTCCCCGATTGCCACTAGGGCGCGCCGGGCCGCGGGACGATCGCCGGTGTCAGTGGCGGCGGCGCGGGCCGGTGGCCGGGCTGCCGCCCGTGCGGTTCAGGTGGCGGAAGGTGATGCGGCCCTTGCTCAGGTCGTAGGGCGACATCTCGAGCGTGACCTGGTCGCCGGCGAGGATGCGGATGTGGTGCTTGCGCATCTTGCCGCCCGTATAGGCGATCACCGGATGTCCGTTGTCCAGCGTCACGCGGAATCGCGAGTCGGGCAGGACTTCGGTGACGGATCCGTGCATCTCGAGCAGTTCTTCTTTGGCCATGGGGGCTCTCCGGTGAGGGTTGGCGGGGCAGTCAGCGGCCGCGCGCCATGCCGCGGGCCGCAAGGCCGCAAGGCCGCACGGTGTGTCGCGGGGAGGCGATCGGGTCTGGACGACGCGCCGCAAGGCGCGTGGAACTGTGTCGCGGGCCGATGCCGCTGGCCCGAAAGACGGGCCGGTATCCGGCCCGAGCAGAAAGTAAAACCGCTGATGATCAAGCCATAAAGCTTAAACCATTGAACATATTATGTCAAGCAATGGCGGGCCGAAAGAAAGCGGAAGCGGGCCGGGTTTAGAATGCAGCCTGATCCGTCCCGAAATCCGGCATGAACCAGAAAATCACCCCGTCGACCGCCTTCCTGCTGCTCGTTCCCCCCTTGATGTGGGCCAGCAATGCCGTGCTGGGGCGCGCGGTGGCGTCCATCGTGCCGCCGTTCACCCTGAATTTCCTGCGCTGGGCGCTGGCCCTGCTCATTCTGCTGCCCCTGGGCTATCGGGTGCTGCGGGCCGGGTCCCGCATGTGGACGCAATGGCGCCGCTATGCGCTGCTGGGCCTGCTGGGCGTGGGACTGTACAACAGCCTGCAATACCTGGCGCTGCACACGTCCACGCCGGTGAACGTCACCCTGGTCGCCGCCAGCCTGCCGGTCTGGATGCTGATCATCGGCCGCATGTCCTATGGCGTCCCGATCCGCGCGGGCCAGTTGGCGGGGTCGGTGCTGTCGCTGGCGGGGGTGGCGGTGGTGCTTTCGCAGGGCGACTGGCGGCACCTGCTGGAGCTGCGCTTCGTGCCGGGCGACATTCTGATGGTGGTGGCGACGCTCGTCTGGGCCTTCTATAGCTGGCAGCTCACCCGGATTCCGGGGGACGATCCCATGCGCAGCCAGTGGGCCGGCCTGCTGCTGGCGCAGACCTTCTACGGCGTGGCCTGGTCGGCGATGCTCGCCGGCATCGAACACGTGGTCATGGACTGGCGCGTCGAGTGGGGCTGGACGGTGGCGCTGGCGGTACTGTTCGTGGCGGTCGGACCGGCCGTCATCGCCTATCGGTGCTGGGGCGCCGGGGTGCAGCGCGTGGGGCCCACCACGGCGGGGTTCTTCTTCAATCTCACGCCGCTGTTCGCGGCGCTGCTGGCGGCCGGCCTGCTGGGCGAGGCCCCCCATCCCTACCATGGATTGGCCTTCGCCCTGATCATCGGCGGCATCCTGCTGTCGTCGCGCCAGGCCTCGGCATGACGCTCCCGCCACGGCTCCTGGCCTACGCCTGCCTGGGCGGCAGCATGTTCATCGTCGGCTCCTACGTGGCGCTGAGCAAGCCGCTGGCCGTCGTGTTCCCGGTTTTCCTGCTGGGGTGGCTGCGTTTCGGCATCGGCGGCATCGCCATGCTGCGCTGGCTGCGCAAGCCCAGCACCGAGCCGCCGCTGGACCGGCGCACCCGCCTGCTGATCTTCCTCGAGGCGTTCCTGGGCAACTTCCTGTTCACGATCTGCATGGTGCTGGGCGTCAGCCGCAGCAGCGCGGTGGCGGCGGGCGTGATCATGTCGGCGATCCCGGCGGCCGTCGCCCTGCTCAGCCGCGTGGTGCTGCGCGAGGAGGTGCGCCCGGCCACATGGGCCGCGGTGGCCTGCGGGGTCGCGGGCATCGCCCTGCTGGCCTGGACGCGGCCCCATGCCGAGGTCGGCGTCTCCGACGCCGACCGCTGGCTGGGCTATGCGCTGCTGTTCGGCACGGTGCTCTGCGAGGCCTCGTACGCGGTGATCGGCAAGCGGCTCACCGCCGTGCTTTCGCCCAAGCGCATCAGCGCCATGGTGAATCTCTGGGGCTTCGTCCTGATGCTGCCGCCGGGGCTGTTCATCGCGTGGTCCTTCGACTTCGGCGCGGTGAGCCTGCCGATCTGGGGTCTGCTGGTGTTCTACAGCCTGGCGGCCAGCGTCTGGACGATATGGCTGTGGATGACGGGCCTGCGCCACGTTCCGGCCTCGCGCGCCGGCCTGTTCACCGTGATGCTGCCCATCGGCGCGGCGGCGGTCGGCGTCGTCCTGCTGGGCGAGTCTTTCAGCGGCCTGCAGGCGCTCGCCTTCGCGATCGCACTGCTCGGGCTGCTGCTGGCGTCCTGGCCGGGCCGGCGCGCGCCCGAGTCGACCGGGCCGGCGCGTCCGCGTCAATAATCGGCCCGGCGCGTCCGAGTCAATGATCGGCCCGGCGCGCCGTCGATCGGGCCAGCGCGCGTCGTCAACCGGGCTGGCGCGCGTCGCGGGCGTGCTCGATCAGCAACTGGGCCTCGGCGCGGCCGCCCCATTCGTTGCGGTCGAGCCGATAGACCGCCTCGATGTGTTCCGGCAGGGGCTCGTCGTGGTTGAACCAGATGGCGCCGATGCGCTGCGCGCCGCGCTCGAGGTGGAGCTTCAGGTGCTTGTCCTTGAGCAGGCGCTGGTGCACGACGCGGAAGGTGTCGTGGAACACCGGCGCGGGAAAGCCCGCGCCCCAGACCTCGGCCTGCAGCATCGAGGCGACCTCCACGTTCAGGTAGCCGGACTCGAGCGAACCATCGGTGTCGATGCGGGGCTCGAACGCCTCGTGGCCGCTCAGCAGGCGCACCGCCTGGTCGAAATGCTCGATGAAATCCGGGTAGGCGCCGGCGCGCAGCGTCAGGCCGGCGGCCATGGCGTGCCCGCCGAACTTGACGATGGCCTCGGGCAGGCGCTTGGACACCAGGTCCAGCGCGTCGCGCAGGTGCACCTCGGGGATCGAGCGGCCCGAGCCGCGCAGCTCGTCCCCGCCCGCGGGCGCGAAGGCCATGGCGGGGCGGCCGTAGGTTTCCTTCAGCCGCGAGGCCACCAGGCCGATGACGCCCTGGTGCCAGTCCCGCTGGTAGACGCAGACGCTGGCGGCGCGCGCCTGGGCCTCGGCGTCGATGCTGGCCAGCGCCTGCTCGCGCATGGTGGATTCCAGGTCGCGGCGCCGGCTGTTCATGTCCTCGAGTTCGCGCGCCAGGTCCATGGCGCGGCCCTCGTCGTCCTCGATCAGGCAGCGGATGCCGAGGCTCATGTCGGCGAGGCGGCCGGCGGCGTTGATGCGCGGGCCGAGGAAGAATCCGAGGTCCTGGGCGCCGGCCTTGCGCGGCTCGCGGCCCGATACGGCGAACAGCGCGCGCATTCCGGGCTGCATCCGGCCTTCCCGGATGCGCTTGAGCCCCTGGGCGACCAGCAGGCGGTTGTTGGCGTCCAGCCGCACGACGTCGGCCACCGTGCCCAGCGCCAGCAGGTCGGCGAGCTGCTCCAGGCGCGGGCCCGCGTCGGGGGACAGGGCGCCGCGCGCGCGCAGCACCGCGCGCAGCGCCAGCAGCAGGTAGAACATCACGCCCACGCCGGCGAGATGCTTCGAGGGAAAGTCGCATCCGGGCTGGTTCGGATTGACGATCGCCAGGGCGTCGGGCAGGGCCTCGCCGGGCAGGTGGTGATCGGTCACGATCACCTCCATGCCGGCGGCCCGCGCCGCGGCCACGCCTTCGAGGCTGGCGATGCCGTTGTCCACGGTGACCAGGAGATCGGGCCTGCCGCCCGGATGCGCGCAGGCCAGCTCGACCACCGCCGGCGACAGGCCGTAGCCGGTCTCGAAGCGGTTGGGCACCAGGAAATCGACGCGCGCGCCCATGGCGCGCAGGCCCCGCACCGCGATCGCGCAGGCGGTGGCGCCGTCGCAGTCGTAGTCCGCCACGATCAGGATGCGGTCGCCGCGGGCGATCGCGTCGGCCAGCAGTTCCGCCGCGCGCCGCGCGTGCGTCAGGCGGGCCGGCGGGATCATGGCGCGCCAGCCGGCGTCGGCCGCCGCCGGCTCGTCCAGGCCGCGCGCCGCCCACAGGCGGGCCATCAGGGGATGGGCACCCCGGCGGATGAAGGCGTCGATGCGCGCCGGGTCGGCCCGGCGCGTCCGGATCAGGGGCTGGACCACCAGGATCTCCAATCGTCTTTGCGCAGGCGCGCGAGCCAGCCGGTGCGTGCGCCGAGGGTGATCACGCGCTCGCGCCCGGTCAGCACCAGCGTGGGCTGGCGTCCTTGCAGGGGGGCGAAGACCTCGGCCTCCAGGGTCCCGAGGGCGGCGAGCCAGCCGCCCCAGTCCTGCGCCAGCGAGGGCGCGTACAGGGCGCCGTGGATCCGGGTGTCCTCGGGCAGGGGCCGCGAGAGCTGGCTCGCGCGCGCCCCGCCAAAGAGCCACAGGCCGTTGATGGGCGCCTGGCCCGCACGCGCGCGGGCCAGGTTGACGGGGTGCTCGTGCCATTGCATCTGCAAGGCGTTGACCAGGCGCCGCCAGGGACGGGCCGAGTCCTCCTGCGGCCACCAGTCGTTCACGGAACTGGCGGCGACCAGGGCCGGGCTGGCGCAGGGCAGGGCGAAGTCCCCGGGCCAGCGCACGCGCCACAGGCCGCCGGCGCCATGCTCCATCGCGATGCCGGCATCCTCGAGCACCTCGTGCGCCGACTCGAACAGGGCCCGCGATTGCGCGTCGGTGATGGCCAGCGTGTCGGCGGTCAGCAGGGCCGCGCCGTCGCGCGAGGGCGCCATGTGGACGAGCTCGGCCAGCCAGACCGGATCGTCGTCCGCGAGGCCGGGCGCGCGCAGCGGCCCCAGTCCTGCGCTAAGATGCTGGGCTTGTGCCGCCCGGAAGCCGCGGGCCTCGAGCAGCCAGTGCTCCAGCGGGGTGCAGCGCGTGTCGGCGGCGCGGCTGTCCAGGGTTTCGGCGCGCGCGCGGGCAAACCAGCGCGCCAGGGTGGGGGCGGCCTCGGGCAGGCGCGATGCGAGTTCAGTCGCCGCGCCGGGATCGGGCAGCGCACCGGGGAGTACGATGTGCATTCTGGAATTGTAGAGTCAATCGGGTATGCCGACGAAAATGTCCTATGAGTTGTGGATCGGCGCGCGCTATGCGGGCCTGTCCCGGACCGGGCGGGGAGGGCGCCGGGGCGATCGCTTCGTGTCCTTCGTCGCGGGCAGCTCGATGGCCGGCATCGCCCTGGGCGTGGCCGCGCTGATCATCGTGCTGTCGGTCATGAATGGGTTCCAGACCCAGGTCCGCGACCGGATGCTGTCCGTCCTGCCGCACATCGAATTGTATGTGCCGGGCGCCGACCACCAGCAGGTACTCGAGAGCTGGCAGGGGTTGGCGCGGCGCGCCGAGGAAAATCCCGAGGTGCGGGGCGCGGCCCCCTTCGTGGCGGCGCAGGGGATGCTCGCGCGCGGGCAGGCCCTGTCCGGCGTGCAGGTCCGCGGAATCGATCCCGCCCTCGAGCCGCGCGTCTCGGACCTGGCCGGGCAGATGGTCCTGGGCTCGCTGGACGGGCTCGCGCCCGGCGCGTTCAACATCATCGTCGGCAACCAGCTCGCCCAGTCCCTGGGCCTGGACGTCGGCAGCACCGTGCTGGTGCTGGCGCCGCAGGGCTCGATCTCGCCGGCCGGGTTCTCGCCGCGCATGCGCCGCTTCACGGTCTCGGGGATCTTTTCCACCGGCTATTACGAGTACGACGCCTCGCTCGCCTTCGTCGACGTGCAGGACGCGGCCCGGGTGTTCCGCGACAGCGGCGTGGCCGGCGTGCGCCTGCGCATCGCCGACATGCAGCGCGCCCCGCGGGTGGCGCACGATCTGCTGGGCGGCCTGCCGCCCGGCGTGCGCGCGCAGGACTGGACCCAGAACAACCGCACCTGGTTCGCGGCGGTCAAGACCGAGAAGCGCATGATGTTCCTCATCCTCGCCCTCATCGTGGCCGTGGCGGCGTTCAACCTGCTGTCCTCGCTGGTCATGGCCGTCAAGGACAAGCGCTCGGACATCGCCATCCTGCGCACGCTGGGGGCCACGCCGCGCGAGATCGCCCGGATATTCCTCGTGCAGGGCGCCCTGATCGGCGTGGTGGGTACCGTCGCGGGCGTGCTGCTCGGCACGCTGGTGGCCTACAACATCGACATCATCGTGCCTTTCATCGAGAGGCTGTTCAGCGTGCAGTTCCTGCCGCAGCAGATCTATTTCATCAGCGAGCTGCCCTCCAACCCGCAGATGAGCGACATCGTCGCCGTCGGCGCGACCTCCCTGGTCCTGTCGCTGCTGGCCACCCTGTATCCGAGCTGGCGCGCCTCGCGCCTGCAGCCCGCGCGGGTGCTGCGCCATGACTGAGGCCTCCATCGAGCCGGTGCGTACGGGCACGCGGGCCGCGGGCGGCCCGGTGCTGGTGGCCAGGGACCTGGTCCGGACCTACGACGAGGGCGCCGAGCGGGTCGAGGTGCTGCGCGGCGTGAGCCTGCACGTCGACCGCCACGAGATGGTGGCCATCGTCGGCGCCTCGGGCTCGGGCAAGAGCACGCTGCTGCACGTGCTGGGCCTGCTGGACCTGCCCGATGCCGGGCGCGTCGTGATCGAGGGCCATGACACCGCCGGCCTGTCCGAGCGCGAGCGCAGCCGGATGCGCAATCGCTACCTGGGCTTCGTCTACCAGTTCCACCATCTGCTGCCGGAGTTCTCCGCGCTGGACAATGTCGCCATGCCCCTCATCGTGCGGCGCGAGCCCCGCGCGGTGGCGCGGGAGCAGGCACGCGCCATGCTCGAACAGGTCGGCCTGGCGGCGCGGACCACGCATTTCCCCGGCCAGTTGTCGGGCGGGGAACGCCAGCGCGTGGCGCTGGCCCGGGCGCTGGTCACCCGGCCGGCCTGCGTGCTGGCCGACGAGCCCACGGGCAACCTGGACCGCAACACCGCCGATTCCATGTTCGCGCTGTTGCAGGACATCAATCGCAGCCTGGGCACCGCGTTCATCATCGTCACCCACGATCCGGCGCTGGCCGCCCTGGCGCACCGCCGCCTGGCGATGGACAAGGGACGGCTGGCCGACGTCCTGTAGGGGGGCGGCCGGGGCTGGCCGGCGTCCTCGCGAGGGGGGCGGCCCCGGGTCCGGCCCGGATCCCGCCGTGCGCCGCGGGATTGCGCCGCGCCGCCGCGCGGGGGAGGAACCATGCTGATCGATACGCATTGCCACCTGGACGCCCATGAATTCGATGCCGATCGCGGGCAGGTGATCGCGCGCGCCCGGGCGGCGGGCGTGGGTGGGATCGTCATTCCCGCGGTCGCGCGCGGGAATTTCCAGGCGGTGCGCGAGCTGGCGCATCGCATCGAGGGCGGGGCCTACGCCCTGGGCATCCATCCGATGGCCGTGCCGCATGCGCGCGACGACGACCTGGAGGCGCTGGCCCGCGCCGTCGAGCGGGCGCTGGACGATCCACGCTTCGTGGCGATCGGCGAGATCGGCCTGGATTTCTTCGTGCCGGCCCTGCGCGAGCCGGCCGCGCGCGAGCGCCAGGCGCATTTCTACCGGGCGCAACTGGACCTCGCCCAGCGCCACGGCCTGCCCGTGCTGCTGCACGTGCGCCGCTCGCAGGACGAACTGCTCAAGCACCTGCGGCGCCGCCCGCCGATCGGCGGCATCGCGCACGCCTTCAACGGCAGTTTCCAGCAGGCCGGCCAGTTCATCGAACTCGGATTCGCCCTGGGATTCGGCGGCGCCATGACCTTTGCGCGCGCCTTGCAGATCCGCCGCCTGGCCGCGCAATTGCCGGCCGAGGCCCTGGTGCTGGAGACCGACGCGCCCGACATCCCGCCCGCGTGGCTGGGCCGCGCCGCCGATGAGCCGTCCTCGGCGCGGCGCAACGAGCCGGCCGAGGTCGCCGGCATCGCCCGCGTCCTGGCCGAACTGCGGGGCGAGCCGCTCGAGGCCATGATCGCCGCCTGCCATCGGAATGCCCGCCGGGTGCTGCCGCGATTGATGGCCGCCTGACTCCGCGCCCCGCGGGGCGACCCCTCTTTCGAACCGAAAAAACGCCAGGGTAAGTCCCTATGTGCGTCGTCCGTCGCTGGCGCTAGGATATGACCATATCTTCTTTCAATAATACTTATCGCATAGAAATAGAGACGTCATCATGGAATCTTTCATCAAGACCGCCGTGGCCGACCGGGCCGGGATCATCACGCTCGATCGTCCGGAAAAGCTGAACGCGTGGAACCAGGAAATGCGCGAGCAGATCATCGAGGCCCTGCTGGCCTATGACCGCGATGCGGGGATCGCCGCCATCATCATGACCGGGGAGGGCGATCGTGCCTTCTGCGCCGGACAGGACCTGGAGGAGGCCCAGCACTTCGACGTGGCCCGCTCCAAGGAATGGATGCGCGAATGGGAACGCTATTACGAGACGCTGCGCGGGCTGTCCAAGCCCCTGATCATGGCGCTCAACGGCGTGGCCGCCGGCTCGGCGTTCCAGGTCGTGCTGCTGGGCGACATCCGGATCGGCCATCCCGGCGTGCGCATGGGACAGCCCGAAATCAACGCCGGCATCGCGAGCGTGACGGGGCCGTGGATCATGCGCGAGATGCTGGGCATGTCGCGCACCGTCGAGCTCACGCTCACCGGACGCCTGATGGACGCCGAGGAATGCCGGCACGTCGGCCTCATCCATCATCTGGTCGAGCGGGACCAGGTGATGCCCAAGGCGCTGGAGGTCGCGCGCGAGCTGGCGGCCAAGCCGCCGGTGGCCATGCGGCTGGACAAACAGCGGTTCCGCGAGATGACCGAGGCCGGTTTCCGCGACGCCATCGAGGCCGGCATCCGGATCCAGGCCGAATCCTATGCCTCGGGCGAGCCCGCCCGGATGATGGAGGCGTTCTTCAAGGCGCGCGCCAAGGCGCCCTGATCCCGGACGGCCCCGGCGGGACGAGCCATCCCTTTTCCCAGGCACCCCGGAGCCCAGTTCCGGTGTTTCTTAGACGCAGCAGCTCTGGCAGGAGACATGAACATGAAGAAACCGCAAATGAATCGGCGCACCTTGATCAAGGCCTTCGGGGGCGGGATCGCCAGCCTGGCGATCCCCCTTCCGAGCCTGGCCGCATCGAAACAGATCGTGGTGTCCGACCCCGGAGGACCGTACACGGCGGCCTATCGCAAGGCGTTCTATGATCCTTTCGAGAAAGAGACCGGCATCAAGGTGGTCAGCGTCGCCCGGGAGGCCCAGCCGGTCGCGCAGTTCACGGCCATGGTGGAAACCCGGAACTACATCTGGGACGTCACGACGCTGACCCTGTCGGCCGACATTCCGGTGCTCGAGGAACGCGACCTGCTCGAGCCCCTGGGCCTGAAGGCCGAGGACTTCCCCGGCCTGATGCCCGAGGCCCTGACCCCGAACTGGCTGGGGGTCGACGTGTATTCCACGGTGCTGGCCTATCGCACCGACAAGTTTCCCAAAGAGCATCCCGCCAGTTGGGCGGATTTCTGGAATGTCGAACGCTTTCCGGGGCAGCGCTCCTTGCGGCGCAATCCGCTCGATACGCTGGAGCAGGCCCTGATGGCCGACGGCGTGCCGATCGACAAGCTCTATCCGCTGGATGTGGATCGGGCGTTCCGCAGCCTGGACAAGATCCGCAAGCACATCGCGGTCTGGTGGACCGGCGGCGCGCAATCCATGCAGCTCATCCAGTCCGGCGAGGTCGACATGCTGTCGCTCTGGAACGGCCGCGCCCAGGCGGCGATCGACGGCAAGGCCCCGGTCAGCATCGTCTGGAACCAGGGGCTGTACTCGATCGAGGGCTGGGGAGTCCCCAAGGGCACCCCGCGAGCCGAGGAGGCCAAGGCTTTCGTACGCTTTTGCGGCGACCCGCGCCAGCAGGCGCTCTTTACGGATGGACTGGCCTATGGCCCGACCAATCTGAAGGCCTACGAGCACATCGATCCGGCCCGTGCCAAGCTGCTGCCCACCGCGCCCGAGAACCTCAAGAGCATGCGCTTGCCCGATCCGCAGTGGTGGAAGGAAAACCGCCAGGCGGTGACCGAGCGCTTCAATGCCTGGGTCATCGGCTAGGAAAGGGCCCGGCATGGCCATCAAGCTGGAAACGCGCGGCCTGTGCAAACGCTATGGCGAGGTGATCGCGCTCGAGCCCACCGACCTCGAGGTCCGCAGCGGCGAGTTCCTGACGCTGCTCGGCCCTTCGGGTTCGGGCAAGACGACGCTGCTGCAGATGATCTCGGGCCTGGTGGCGCCCACCGAGGGCCGCCTGTTCATCGACGGCGCGGAGGCCACCCACATGCCGCCGGGCAAGCGGGGAATCGGCCTGGTCTTCCAGAGCTACGCCTTGTTTCCGCATCTGAACGTCTTCGAGAACGTGGCCTATCCGCTGCGCATGCGCCGGGTGCCGGGCCGCGAGATCGAGCAGCGGGTCGGCGAGGTGCTCGCCATGGTGCAGATGGGGGAGTTCGGCCGGCGCTATCCGCGAGAACTCTCGGGCGGGCAGCAGCAGCGGATCGCGCTGGCCCGCTGCTTCGTCTACCGGCCGTCGGTGGTGCTGCTCGACGAGCCGCTGGGCGCGCTGGACAAAAAGCTGCGCGAGCACATGCAGCTCGAGATCCGGCGGCTGCACAAGGAACTGGGCGCCACCTTCATCTACGTGACCCACGACCAGGAGGAGGCGCTCACCATGTCCGACCGGATCTGCCTGATGAACCGCGCGCGCATCGAGCAGCTCGGCACGCCGCTGGAGCTGTACGACCGGCCGGTTTCGCGCTTCGCGGCGGATTTCCTGGGGCACTCCAACATCCTCGAGGGGCGGGCGCGGGATGATGGCAGGCTGGACTGGGCGGGGCGGCCCCTGCCGCTGCCCACTGCCGGCCCGCGGCCGCCGGACGGCGCGGCCGCCATCCTGGTGCGCCCGGAGGCCGCGCGCCTGTGCCCGCCCGGGCCGCAGGCGTATTTCAACGGCACCGTCGCGCAAGTGGTGTTCACCGGCGCCGACATGCGGGTGATGATCGATCCGGGCGATGGCTCGGAATTCCTGGTGCGCATGGCACGCCACGAGGTGCCGGGGCGGGGAATGCCGGTGGGCGTCTGCTGGAATCCCGACGAGGCCGTGCTGCTGCAGCGCTAGGAGCGAGAAATGGCCGTCATGATGCGTTCGCGCCTGGCCTCGATGGGCAGCGCGCTTCCCTCCCTGTTGTTCCTCGCCGTGTTTTTCTGCGTGCCGGTCGCGGAAATCCTGATGAACTCGGCCTTCGATTCCGCGGGCCATCTCAGCGCGCTGCAGTTCGAGCGGCTGGCCGGCAACTCGGTGTACGCCCGGGTACTCAGCAACACGTTCCTGATCTCTTTCCTGACCGCGCTGGGCTGCGTGGTCCTGGGCTACCCGATCGCCTATTTCCTGAGCCGCCTGCCCGAGGGCGCGCGCGGGCGCTGGCTGGTGTGGCTGCTGATTCCGTTCTGGACCAGCTACCTGGTCAAGACCTTCGCCTGGATCCTGCTGTTGTCGCGCACCGGCGTGTTCGGCACCTTCCTGGTCTGGTCGGGGCTGGACGCCACCCCGTCGGCCCTGGCGCCGTCCATGGGCGGCGTGCTGGTGGGCATGATCCATGGCATGCTGCCCCTGGCCGTCATGACCCTGCTGCCCATCATGCAGGGGATCGGCAGCCAGTACACCCTGGCGGCCGAAACCCTGGGCGCGAGCCGGACCGAATCCTTCTTCACCGTTTACCTGCCCTTGTCGATGCCGGGGGTGGCCGCCGCCGCGCTGCTGGTCTTCATCACCAGCCTCGGGTTCTTCATCGTGCCCGCCTTGCTGGGCACGCCGGCCGATACCATGATCGCCCAACTGGTGATCGCCTCCATCCTGGAGCTGTTCAACGTGCACTTCGCCGGCGCGCTGTCGGTGCTGCTCCTGGCGTGCGCGGTCGTCGTGTTCCTGCTCTACGACCGGCTGGTTGGGCTGTCCACGCTGGGGGGCGGGGATGCCGCGCGGCCGCCGGGCACCTCGCGGCTCATCCGGGTGCTCGTCGTCGTGGGCCGGGCCTGCAGCCGGCTGGGGGCCTTCCTCGGCGCCCTGCGCCTCGCGGGGCCGCGGACGGCCGCCGCGAGCGAGCGGCGCGCGCCCGGCCTGCGCCTGTATGCCTGGCTGGCCGTGCTGTTCCTGCTGTTGCCCATCGTCGTCATCTTGCCGATCGCCTTCACGGACTCGTCCTTTCTCGCGTTTCCGCCCACGGGCTTCAGCCTGCGCTGGCTGGAGGCTTTCTTCGATTCGCCGGTCTGGCGCGCGGCCCTGCTGCGCTCGCTGGGCGTCGCGGCCCTGACGGCGATCGGCTCGGTCGTCCTCGGCTTTGGCGCGGCCCTGTCGCTGGTGCGTTTCTCGCCGGCCCTGGCCAAGACCGTCTTCGCCTTCATGATCGCGCCGCTCATCGTGCCGCGCATCGTCACCGCCGTCGGGCTGTTCTATCTCTATTCCCGCATCGGCCTGGCGGGCACCAACGCGGGCCTGGTGATCGGCCACATGGTGCTGGCCATCCCCTACGTGGTGGTGACCATGGCCGCCGCGCTGAAGAACTTCGACTGGCGCCTGGTGGATGCGGCGCTGACGCTCGGCGCCTCGCCGGCCAGGCGGCTCACCACGGTGCTGCTGCCCTTGCTCAAGCCCTCGCTGATCGCCTCGGCGCTGTTCGCCTTCCTCGTGTCCTTCGACGAGCTGACGATCGCCATTTTCGTGAGCGGCGGGCTGAAGACGACGCTGCCCAAGCAGATGTGGGACGACATGCTGCTGGCCGCCAATCCGATGCTGGCCGCGGTCTCGTTCATCCTGGTGGCGGCCATCACGCTGATGGTCCTTTTCCTTTCCTTCCTCCGGCGCAATCGCGAGCAATAGAAGCATGCATGACCATACCCAGTATTTTCCTTCCCGCGGCGAAGACGACAGGCTCGATGTGGCGGGCATCCTGCGCCGCCGGCTGGAACGGGAGCCCGATCGGGAGATCCTGTCCTTCAGCGGGGATCGCTGGACGGCGGGGCGCATCCTCGAGCGCGTGATCGCGGTGCAGGCATGGCTCGCCCGGGGCGGGATCGGCCGCGGCGACCGGGTGGCGGTCATGCTGGAAAACGGCCCCGACCACGTGGCGCTCATCTACGCGCTGATCCTGATGGGCGCCGTCTGGATCCCGGTCAACACCCGCCTCAGGGCGGCGGGCATCGAGTATGTGCTCGGGCACGCCCGGCCCCGCCTGTTCGTATGCGGCGGCGCCTTCGAGAAAGAGGCGCGGCGCGCCTGCGAGGCGGCCGGCTTCGATGGCCTCGCGGGGGAGGCGGCGCTGGGGCGGGCGGCCGCCCCCGTGGGCGCGGCCCTGGCCTGCGCGCCGGTCGAGCCCGGGGATCTGCTGTGCATCATCTATACCTCGGGAACCACCGGCGCGCCCAAGGGCGTGCTGTTCTCGCACCGCATGCTGCGCATTGCGACGGAGTCCGCGCTCATCGTGGCCGACGTGCGTGAAGGCGATCGCCTGTTCCTCTGGGAACCGCTGTGCCATATCGGCGGCGCCCAGATGCTGCTGGTGCCGTTCCTGGTGCGTGCGACGCTGTACTCCGTGCCGCGCTTTTCCGCCAGCCGGTTCTGGGATCAGGTCGCAGCAGGGCGCTGCACGCAGGTGCATTACCTCGGCGGCATCCTCGATATCCTGCTGCGGCAGCCCATCCGGCCGCCGGCCCGGCACACCTTGCGGGTGGGCTGGGGGGCCGGGGTGGCGAAGGCGAACTGGGCGGCGGTGCGCGACGGCCTGGGCATCGCGCTGCGCGAATGCTACGGCATGACCGAGGGGTCGAGCTTTGCCACGCTGAATGCCGAGGACCGCCCCGGCTCCATCGGCAAGGCGCTGCCCTGGCTGACGGTCGAGCTGCTCGATGACGGGGACGAGCCGGTGCCCGCCGGCGAGCCGGGCCAGATCGTCGTGTCCTCGCGTGTGCCCGGCACGTTCTTTTCCGGCTACCTCGACAATCCGGAGGCGACGCGCGAGGCCCTGCGCGGCGGCCGGCTGTACACCGGCGACATGGCGCGCGCCGACGAGGACGGCTACCTGTATTTCGTGGGCCGGCGCACGGACAGCATGCGCATACGGGGCGAAAACGTATCGGCCTGGGAGATCGAGCGGATCGCCCTCACGCACCCGGATGTGGAGGCGGCGGCGGCGATCGGCGTCGAGTCCGGGATCGGCGAGCAGGACGTGCTGCTGTACGTGCAGTGGCGCAAGGGCCGCGCGCCGACGTTCGAGGGGCTGGCGGCATGGCTGGGCGAGCGCCTCGCGTCCTTCCAGTGGCCGCGCTACTACGCGGCGGTCGAGCGGTTCGAGACCACGCCCAGCGAGCGCATCCGCAAGCACCGCCTGCCGCGCTCGCTGGAGGGCGCCTGGGACCGGCTGGCGGCCGTTGCGCGGGGCTGAGGATCAGTTCTGCCCGGAGGCCGCGCTGGCGGCCGCGATCACCAGGTTGGCGATGAGGCGTTCGTGCTCGTCGCCGCGCCAGCGGGGACGCGAGACCGCCACGTTGATCGCCCCGACGGGATAGCCATGCCGATCCACGATCGCCGCCGCGGTCGAGATGTCGCCCATGTAGTATTCGTCCTCGGTGTGCGAGTAGCCGCGCCGGCGAAAGAGCTGCAGCCGCTCGCGGATGCGCTCGGGGTCCGCGATCGTGTTCGGCGTGTGCTGGACGAGTTCCGAACGATCGAGAATGGCCATGGCCTCGTCCTCGGGCAGCCGCGAGAGTATGGCCAGGCCCGGCGCCGTGCAATAGGCGGGCAGGCGCGTGCCGGTGATCACGTGGGAATTCAGGACGTGGCGGCTGACGATGCGCAGGGCAAACACGATGTCCGTGCCGTCGAGCACGGTCACATTGGTGGTTTCCTCGGTTTCCTGGCTGAGCTGGCGCAGATAGGGCGCGGCGCGGGCGATGACCTCGTCCGAGACGGCATAGCGGAAGGCGAAGTCCAGCAGCCTGGCCGAGGGGCTGTAGGCTTTCGTGACGGGATCCTTCTTCAGGTAGCCCAGGGTCGTGAGCGTGTGGGTGAAGCGCTGGGTGGCGCTCAGGTCCAGGCCGGTGAGGCTGGCGATCTTCGAGAGGGACAGGTGCGTATGCCGCTCGTCGAAGGCCGAGAGCACGCGCATCGCTTTTTCCACCGAGCCGACGAACAGCGTCGAGGAGGCGCCGGCGGCGGGCGCCTGCTGGTCGCGCGCGGCGGAGCGGGAGGGGACGATCGTCGCGGCGTCCGGGATGGCGGAGGGCTTGTCGTTCTCGTGCTTCACTTTTTCGTCGCTTATCGCAATAAATTAATTCTTATTTTATAAGAATAGGGCCCGGCGTGACCGGGCGGCGACTCGGCGGGCGGCGGTTGGGGAGCCGGCGTTTCCCGCCGATCATACTTCAGGACGTGGCGGGGAAAGCGGCCGCTTTGCCCGGGCCCGGCGAGGGCTGCGGGGTTTCCGAAGTGTCCGGAGCGTCCCGGCGAGCGGCCGGAAGGGCGCCGGGACCGCTATGCTGAATCCCTTTGCATGCGCGCTCCAGCGCCGTGGGTCGGCGCCGGTCGCGCCATCCCCGCGGCATCGCGGGCGGCGCGCTGAGGAGGGGACATGATCGGCCGATTGGCCGCACTCGGCTTCGTCGGCGGCGTGGCGGCGGCGCATGGGCTGGCCGAGCTGCCGGCCGTGGGCTGGACGGCTCTGGCGGCCCTGCCGGGTGCCGCCTTTTGGCTGGCGGCGAGGCGTGCGCGGGCGCGGGCGGGCGGCGCCTCCTCCCGCGGCGGCCAGGCCGGCGGACTTGCGGCGTACACCGCGGGCGGCGACTCTGTGGGCGGCCCGGCCGGCAGGTTTGCGGCGCATGCCGCGGGCGGCGGCTCTCGCGGCGGCTCGGCCGGCGGGCTCGCGGTGCATGCTGCGGGTGGCGCGCTGGTCTGGCTCGCCGCTTGCGGGGGCTTTGCCTGGACGGTCGCGCAGGCGCACGCGCGCCTGGGCGACGCCCTGGCCGAGAGCAACGTCGACCGCGTGACCCGGGTCGAGCTGCGCATCGTCGGCCTGCCGCGCCTGGATCCGGATCGGCGCCAGTTCGAGGCCGAGATCCTGTCGGCGCATCCCGAGGGCGTGCCCCGGCGGATCCTCGTCACCTGGGCGGCGGCCGGATGGCGCGGACCGTACGCGCCGCCCGCCGAGCCTGCGGAGCCCTTTCCGCTGCTGGCGCCGGGGCAGGTCTGGCGCATGGCCCTGGTGACCCGGCCGGTGCGCGCCGCCCAGAATCCCCATGCCTTCGATTACGAGCGCCATGCCTTTGCGCAAGGGATCCGCGCCGCCGGCACCGTGCGCGGCACGCCGCGGCTGCTGGGCGACGATCCCTGGGCCAGCCTCGAGGTCATCGCCCAGCGCGCGCGGCACGCGGTGCGCGAGGCGATGCGCCCGCGTCTGGACGGCATGCGCTACGGGCCGGTGCTGCTGGCGCTCGCGATCGGGGACCAGGACGGCGTGGCCGACGAGGACTGGCGCGTCTTCAACCGGACCGGCATCACGCATCTCGTGTCCATCAGCGGTTCGCACGTCACGATGATCGCGGCCTTCGGCGGCCTGGCCGCGTATGCCGCGTGGCGGCGCCTCCGCTGGCGCGGCAAGCCTCTGGCCGAATACCTGCCGGCGCAGATCGCCGCGGCCTGGGCCGCGCTCGCGGTGGCGTGGCTGTACTGCCTGCTGGCGGGCTGGGGGGTGCCGGCCCGCCGGACCTTCATGATGCTGGCCGTCGCGGCCGGCGGCCGCGTCCTGCGCCTGCGCCTGGGCGGCTCCCGCATCCTGGCGCTGGCGGCCGTGGCGGTGCTGGTCCTCGATCCATGGGCGGTGCTGGCCGCCGGATTCTGGCTGTCCTTCGGCGCGGTCGCCGTGCTGCTCGCGGTCTCCGCGCGGGCGGGTGAGACGCCGGCGGGTGAGACGCCGGCGGGTGAGACGCCGGCGGGTGAGACGCCGGCGGCGGATGCCGCTGTCGCCGGTGTCGTCGCCGACTCCGCCGTTGCCGCCGCTACTGCTGCGGCCGCCCCTGATTCCGCCAATGCTGCCGCCAACCCCGCCAGCTCCGCCGATGCGGCCGCCGCCGATCCTGTCGTTGCTCCTGCCGCCGCGGCACCCATCGTCACCAATGCCGTCGCCGCGGCCGGCCGTTCGCGGGCTGCCGCCCGTCCCGCGGGCGCCGCGGCGCGCCTGGGCGGCGTCCTGTCCCTGGCGCTGCGGGCCCAGGTGGCGGTCACGCTGGCCCTGATGCCGCCGCTGGCCTGGCTGTTCCACGAGATTTCGGTGGTGTCGCCGCTCGCCAATGCCTATGCGATCCCGCTGATCGGCTGGGTGGTCACGCCGCTGTCGCTGCTGGCGGCGGCCTGCGCCGTGGCGCCGGGCGGCGGCTGGCTGTCGCAGGCCTTCGCGAGCCTGGGGCATGCGGTGCTGGACGGCCTGATGCGTCCGACCGAATGGCTGGGCGCCTTGCCCGCGGCCCATTGGCCGGTCGCGGCCGCGCCCGCGCTGCCGAGCCTGCTGGCCTGCGCTGGCGTGGCCCTGGCCTTGTGGCCCAGGGGGCCGCGCCATCGCCGCCTGGGGTGGCTGGCGATGCTGCCGCTGCTGTTCTGGACGCCGGCGCGGCCCGCGGACGGCGAGTGGGAACTGCATGCGCTGGACGTGGGGCAGGGCAGCGCGCTGGTGCTGCATACGGCGCGCCGCACGCTGGTGTTCGATGCGGGACCGCGCCGCGGCGCGGGTTCGGACGAGGGCGCGCGCACCGTGCTGCCCTTCCTGCGGGCGCAGGGGGTGCGCACGCTCGACGTGCTGGTCGTCTCGCATGGCGACGTGGACCATGCGGGCGGCGTGCGCAGCCTGCTCGAGGGCCTGCCGGTGGAGCAGTCCTACAGCTCGTTTCCCCTCGGTCCCTGGCTGGCGCGCGAGGCGCGCATGCTGGGTGCCAAGCCGCCGCCCATGCCGCGGGCCGACGTGCCTTGCCGGCACGGCGCGAGCTGGCGCGTGGACGGGGTGTCCTTCGAGTTCCTCTGGCCTCTGGACGAGGAGGCGGCCCGCGGCCGGAGCGACCCCGGCTCCAACGCGTCCAGTTGCGTCCTGCGGGTGCGCGGCGCTCATCACACGCTGCTGCTGACCGGGGACGTCGAGGCCCGCTCCGAGGCGGCCATGCTCGCGCGTGGACTGGGGCCGGCGGACGTGGCCGTGGCCGCGCACCATGGCTCGGCCACGTCCTCCACGCGGGCCTGGGTCGAGCGACTGGGCGCGGCCCACGTCATCGTGCAGGCGGGCACCTGGAACCGCCACGGCCATCCCGCGCGTGCCGTGGTCGCCCGCTGGACGCGTGCCGGCGCGCGTCTCTGGCGCACCGACCGTGACGGGGCGATCGTCGCCCGCTCGCGGGCGGAGGGGCTATCGTTGTCCAGTGCGCTGGAATCCTCGCGACGGTACTGGCACGGCGATCGCCATTGAGCGATCGCCGTCGAGCTGAACGATCGCCATCGAGTTGATGTGACGCAACAGGCTTGCGGGCCTGTCGGCGTACGCTGATCCAGCGTCCCGGACCGCGGGGCGAGGCGCCTAAAAGCAGGGCAGGCCGATCAAAGAGGACGGCCGAGAGGATATGGCATGATCGTTCAGGACCAGACGGATGTTTCGAAGTTTCTAGAGGACCCGGCAAGCCATGGCCGGGATGCCGCGACCGTGGCCGCGATCACTACCCACATTTCTGTCATTTTTCTCGTGGGACCGCGCGTCTTCAAGCTCAAGCGGGCCGTGCGCTTGCCCTATGTCGATTTTTCGACTCCGGCTCGACGCCTGGACGCCTGCCGCCGGGAATTGGATTTGAACCGGCGGACCGCGCCGATGCTCTACGTCGACGTGCGCCGCATCACCCGCGAGGCGGACGGCCGCCTGGCGTTCGACGGCCAGGGCGAGCTGGTCGATGCCGTCGTTGAAATGGTGCGTTTCGACGAAAACACCCTGTTCGACAGGATGGCGTCCGAAGGCCGCCTGACGCCGGTGCTGCTGACCAGGCTGGCGCGCACGATCGCCCGTTTTCATTCGGATGCCGCGATCAGCCACCACGGCGGGGGCGCCGCCGGCATCGCCTCGGTGCTGGAGGGCAATGAGAGGGCGCTGGCGGCGACGGACGTCTTCGACGCCGGCACGATCGCCTCCTTGACCTCGGGATTGCGCGCCTTTCTCCGGCGCCACGAGGCGCTGCTCGATGCGCGTGGACGGGCGGGCAAGGTGCGCCGATGCCACGGGGACCTGCACTTGCGCAATATCTGCCTGGTGGATGGCACCCCGACGCTGTTCGACTGCCTGGAGTTCGACGAGGCCATCGCAACGGTCGACGTGCTGTACGACCTCGCCTTCCTGCTGATGGACCTGTGGCACCATGGCCGCGCGGCGGATGCCAACCTCGTTTTCAACCGCTATCTCGATGAGTGCGATGAGACGGACGGCTTGTCCCTCATGCCGTTCTTCATGGCCATCCGGGCGACCGTCCGCGCCCACGTCGCGGCGACGCAGCTCGAGCAGGCGCCGGATTCGCACCGGCCCGCCCTCGTTTCCGAGGCCAGGGCGTATGCCGCGCTGGCGCTGCGCCTGCTGGCGCCCGCGCCGGTGCGCCTGGTCGCCATCGGCGGCCTGAGCGGTACGGGAAAGTCCACGGTCGCGGCCGCCATCGCGAGCGCGATCGGGCCCGCGCCGGGCGCGCGGGTGCTGGCGAGCGACCGCATCCGCAAGCGTCTCCACGGGGTGCGGGCCGAAGTACGCCTGCCCTCGGAGGCCTACGAACCCGAGGTTTCCGAGCGCGTCTACGCTGCCCTGATGCAAGAGGCGCGCGCCGTCCTCGGCGCCGGCCACGCGGTGGTGGCGGATGCGGTGTTCGACCGGCGGGCCGCCCGCGAGCGGATCGAACACGTGGCGCGCGATGCGCAAGTCCCGTTCATGGGGGTGTGGCTCCACGCCCGGCCGGACACGCTCTTTGGCCGGGTCGATGCGCGCCGCGGCGATCCCTCCGATGCCACCGTGGACGTCGTGCGCGCCCAGCTCCAGCACCAGGACGTCCCGGCCGACTGGCGACGGATCGCGACGGACAGGGGCATTGCCGCGACGGTCTCGAAGGTGCGCGAGGCGATCGGGACGGCGTGAACGCGCTGGCGCCTGGCACGGCGGGCGCGGCCCGTGTTGCCGGCGCCCTTCGACCCAGTGGGACGCGGGCCCCGGTCCTTGCCCGATCGCATTCCGGCGGGCTATCGTTGTATGGCGTATTGGAGTCGTCGCGGCGGTGCCGGCATGGCGGACGGCTGCAGCAGCGTCCCGCCCGCCGGGGTGCTAGTGGTCTTTGCCATCTTGCGCGCCTGCGCGGGATCGGCGATGATGCGGCTGCCGTCCACGAGACGACCCTGGGTCCCCGGTGGGGTACTGTGAAAAATCCAAAAGATTTTTACGACCATGACACAAAAACCGCTAGCATTCCACGTGCCCGAGCCCTCGGGCCGTCCCGGCCACGCGACCGATTTCTCGTACCTGCGCCTGCAGCCGGCCGGCGCCGCCCGCAAGCCCCCCATCGACGTCTCCCCCTACGACACCCGCGACCTGGCCATCGGCCTGATCCGAGTGCTCGACGAGCACGACGAGGCCGTCGGGCCCTGGGTCGAGGACATCCCCGACGAGATCCTGCGCAAGGGCCTGCAGTCCATGATCAAGACGCGCATCTTCGATGCGCGCATGGTGATCGCCCAGCGCCAGAAAAAGACCTCTTTCTACATGCAGTGCCTGGGCGAGGAGGCCATCTGCATCGGCCAGGTGCTGGCCATGCGCGACGGCGACATGCATTTCCCGTCCTATCGCCAGCAGGGCCTGCTGATCGCGCGCGATTACTCGCTGGTCGAGATGATGTGCCAGATATTCTCCAACGACAAGGATCCCCTCAAGGGGCGCCAGTTGCCGGTGCTGTATTCCGTGCCGGAAATGGGTTTCTTCACCTTGTCGGGCAACCTGGCCACGCAGTTCCCGCAGGCGGTGGGCTGGGCCATGGCCTCGGCGATCAAGGGCGACACCCGCATCGCCTCGGCCTGGATCGGCGACGGCGCCACGGCGGAATCCGACTACCAGACCGCGCTGACGTTCGCGCACGTGTATCGCGCGCCGGTCATCCTGAATGTCATCAACAACCAGTGGGCGATCTCGACCTTCCAGGGCGTGGCCGGCGGCGAGGGCATCACCCTGGCGGCGCGCGGCATCGGCACGGGCGTGGCCTCGCTGCGCGTCGACGGCAATGACTTCCTGGCCGTGTACGCGGTCTCGAAATGGGCGGCCGATCGCGCGCGCAACAACCACGGCGCGACCCTGATCGAGTGGGTCAGCTACCGCGCCGGCCCGCATTCGACCTCCGACGACCCCTCCAAGTACCGGCCCGCCGACGACTGGGCGCGCTTTCCGCTGGGCGACCCCATCATCCGCCTCAAGCAGCACCTGATCCGGCGCGGCATCTGGTCCGAGAAAGAGCACCAGGCCACGCAAAAGGCCTGCGAGGCCGAGGTGGTCGCCGCCCAGAAAGAGGCCGAATCCCACGGCACGCTCGCCAGCGGCCGGACCAGCAGCGTGGCGACCATGTTCGAGGACGTCTACAAGGACATGCCGGCGCACCTGCGCCGCCAGCGCCAGGAAATGGGAGTCTGACATGGTGGAAAAACCCAAGCTCAAGACGCGCCCGATGACGATGATCCAGGCCCTGCGCTCGGCCATGGACATCATGCTCGAGCGCGACGACGACATCGTGATCTTTGGCCAGGACGTCGGCTATTTCGGCGGCGTGTTCCGCTGCACCGAGGGCCTGCAGGCCAAGTACGGCACCTCGCGCGTGTTCGATGCGCCGATTTCCGAGAGCGGGATCGTCGGCGCGGCCATCGGCATGGGCGCCTACGGCCTGCGGCCGGTGATCGAGATCCAGTTCGCGGACTATTTCTATCCGGCCACCGACCAGATCTTTTCCGAGGCGGCACGCCTGCGCTATCGCTCGGCCGGCGGCTATACGGCGCCTCTGACCATCCGCATGCCTTGCGGCGGCGGGATCTTCGGCGGGCAGACGCACAGCCAGAGCCCCGAGGCTCTGTTCACCCACGTGGCCGGCCTGCGCACGGTCATGCCGTCCAACCCCTACGACGCCAAGGGCCTGCTGATCAGTTCGATCGAGAACGACGATCCGGTCATCTTCCTCGAGCCCAAGCGCCTGTACAACGGCCCCTTCGACGGCCACCACGACCAGCCGGTCGTGCCCTGGTCCAAGCACCCGCTGGGCAACGTGCCCGAGGGCTACTACACGGTGCCGCTGGACAGCGCCTCGCTCTACCGCGAGGGCAGCGAGCTCACCGTCATCACCTACGGCACCATGGTCTACGTCGCCGAGGTGGCGGCCCGCGAGGCCGGCATCGACGCCGACATCATCGACCTGCGCAGCATCTGGCCCCTGGACCTAGAGACCGTCCTGGCCTCGGTGCGCAAGACCGGACGCTGCGTCGTGCTGCACGAGGCCACGCGCACCAGCGGCTTCGGCGCCGAGCTGGTCGCGCTGGTGCAGGAACACTGCTTCTACCACCTCGAGGCGCCCGTCGAGCGCATCACGGGCTGGGACACGCCATATCCGCATTCGCATGAATGGGCTTATTTTCCGGGCCCCAAGCGGGTGGCCGAGGCGTTCAAGCGCGCTGTGCGGGAGGCATGATGGGTATTTTCGTGATCAAGATGCCGGACATCGGCGAAGGGATCGCCGAGGTCGAACTGGTCGAGTGGCACGTCGCGGTCGGCGATGCGGTGGTCGAGGACCAGGTCCTGGCCGACGTGATGACCGACAAGGCCACGGTCGAGGTGCCGTCCCCGGTGCATGGCAAGGTGGTGGCCCTGGGCGGGCGGGTCGGCGACGTCATGGCGGTGGGCTCCGAGCTCATCCGCCTCGAGGTCGAGGGCGAGGGGAACGTGGGCGCCGAGGGCGCTGCCGCGGCGCCCGTGCGGGCCGGCGCGGCAGCGGGCGCATCCCCGCGGGCGGCCGCCGCGCCGGCGCGCGCCGGAGGCGTTCCCGCCGAGGATGTCTCTGCCGAGGATGTCCCTGCGGAAGGTGTCCGCGCCAAGGATGCCTCCGCTGAGCGTGCTCCCGCCGAGGATGAGCCCGGGGAGGATGAGTCCTCCGCGGAGGGCGCGGCGCCCGCGAGCAAGACCGGCGGCGCCCCGGCCCGAGAGGCGGCGCCGGAATCCCGGCCGGCGGCATCGCCGGCCCGGGCTGCTCCCGCGGCGGCCCCGGCGGCGCGCGGGGCGAGCCCCGCCATGCGCACGCCTTCGCGCCCCGAGGGGCAAAAGCCCCTGGCCTCGCCGGCGGTGCGGCGCCGCGCCTGGGACCTGGGCATCACCCTGCAGTACGTGCCCGGCAGCGGCCCGGCCGGCCGCATCACGCATGGCGACCTCGACGCATGGCTGGCGCGCGACCGCAACGACACCTCGAACCGCACGACCGCCACGCTCTACGAGTCGCACAGCGACGAGACGCAGGTGCCGGTGATCGGCCTGCGGCGCAAGATCGCGCAAAAGATGCAGGAATCCAAGCGCCGCATCCCGCATTTCACCTACGTCGAGGAAATCGACGTGACCGAGCTCGAGGCGCTGCGCCAGACCCTCAACCGCAAGCACGCCGAGGGGCGCGGCAAGCTCACCCTGCTGCCGTTCATCGCGCGGGCCATGGTCCTTGCCCTGCGGGAGTATCCGCAGATCAACGCGCGCTATGACGACGAGGCGGGGGTGGTGACGCAATACGGCGCGGTGCACCTGGGCGTGGCGGCGCAGACGCCGGCCGGCCTGATGGTGCCCGTGCTGCGCCACGCCGAGACCCTGGACCTCTGGTCCTGCGCGGCCGAGGTGACGCGGCTGGCCGAGGCCGCGCGCAGCGGCAAGGCCGCCCGCGACGAGCTCGCCGGCTCGACCATCACGGTGACCAGCCTGGGCGCGCTCGGCGGCATCGTGTCCACGCCGGTCATCAACCATCCCGAGGTCGCCATCGTCGGCGTCAACCGGGTGGTCGAGCGGCCGGTGTTCGTCGAAGGGCGCGTGACGGCGCGCAAGCTCATGAACCTGTCCTCGTCATTCGATCACCGCGTGGTCGACGGCATGCATGCCGCCGAGTTCATCCAGTGCATCCGGCGCCACCTGGAGTGCCCGGTCCTGCTGTTCGTGGAGTAAGCATGCAGACGCAAACCAACACCACCCTGCTCATCATCGGCGGCGGCCCGGGCGGCTACGTGGCCGCCATCCGCGCCGGCCAGCTCGGGATTCCCACCGTCCTGGTCGAGGGCGAGGCCCTGGGCGGCACCTGCCTGAACATCGGCTGCATCCCCTCCAAGGCCCTGATCCACCTGGCCGGGCGCTTCCACGAGGCGCAGGCCCTGGCGGGCGGCGATTCGCCGCTGGGCATCGAGGCGCCGCCGCCGACGCTGGACCTGGCGCGCGGCATCGCCTGGAAGGACGGCATCGTCAAGCGCCTGACTTCGGGGGTCGGCGCGCTGCTCAAAAAGCACAAGATCACGGTCGTGCAGGGCTGGGCGCGCATCGTCGACGGCAAGACCGTGGACGTCGAGCTGAAGGCGGCCAAGGGCGCGCGCTCCGACGGCCAGCGCATCCGCTGCGAGCACCTGCTGCTCGCCACGGGATCCGAGCCGGTGGCGCTGCCCTTCATGCCGTTCGGCGGTCCGGTGATCTCCTCGACCGAGGCCCTGTCGCCCGCCGCCCTGCCCAAGCGTCTCGCCGTGGTGGGCGCGGGCTACATCGGCCTGGAACTCGGCACGGTCTATCGAAAGCTGGGCGTCGAGGTCGACGTCATCGAGGCTCGCGAGCGGATCCTCCCGGCCTACGACGCCGAGCTCTCCAAGCCGGTGGCCGCCTCCCTGAAGGCCCTGGGCGTGCGGACCCACGTCGCCACGCAGTTGCTCGGCCTGTCCGAGGACGGCAAGGGCGTGCGCGTCCAGGGCAAGGACGGGCACGAGCGCACCCTGGCGGCCGACCGCGTGCTGGTGGCCGTGGGCCGCCGCCCGCGCAGCCGGGGCTTCGGGCTCAGCGCCCTGATGCTCGACACGGACGGCGCCGCCGTGCGCGTCGACTCGCAGTGCCGCACGTCGATGCGCAATGTCTGGGCCATCGGCGACCTGACCGGCGAGCCCATGCTGGCGCATCGCGCCATGGCGCAAGGCGAGATGGTGGCCGAGCTGATCGCGGGGCATACCCGGCGCTTCATGCCCGCGGCCATTCCAGCCGTGTGCTTCACGGATCCCGAGATCGTCACCGCCGGCCTGTCGCCGCAGCAGGCGGCCGAGGCGGGCGTGGATGCGATCGAGGCCAGCTTCCCCTTCGCGGCCAACGGGCGCGCGATGACGCTGGAATCCAGCGAGGGCTTCGTGCGGGTCGTGGCCCGCCGCGACAATCACCTGATCCTCGGCTGGCAGGCGGTCGGCCGCGGGGTGTCCGAGCTGTCGACGGCATTCTCGCAGTCCCTCGAGATGGCCGCGTGCCTCGAGGACGTGGCCGGCACCATCCATGCCCATCCCACCCTGGGCGAGGCGGTCCAGGAGGCGGCGCTGCGGGCGCTGGGGCGGGCCTTGCATATCTAGTGGTGTCCCGCGGGGCCCTGGCGGTCCTGCGGAGGCCCTGGCGTCCCGCCGCGGCCTGGCGGCCCCGGGCCGCTACAATCGGGGGGATTGCCACTCGACGAGGTATCCCATGAACGCACCCGCGGCCCCTGCCGAACCCCGCCTCGACACCGTCACCTGCGTGAGCCCGGCGGGCACGCACCGCATGGCCTACTGGCAGTGGGGCGACCCCGACAACGAGCGCGTGCTGCTGTGCGTGCATGGGCTGACGCGCACCGGACGGGATTTCGATGCGCTGGCCCGTGCGCTGGCGCCGCACTATCGCGTGGTGTGCCCGGACGTCGTGGGGCGCGGCCGCTCCGACTGGCTGATCGATCCCAAGTATTATGCGGTTCCGCAATATGCGGCCGACATGCTGATGCTGATCGCGCGCCTGCGGCCGGCACGGCTGGATTGGGTCGGGACCTCGATGGGCGGGCTGATCGGCCTGGCGCTGGCGGGCACGCTGGCCCTGTCGGCGGCGATGCGCCCGGATCGCGGCGATCTGGGGCCGGGCCGCGCGCCGGACGTTCCTCTCGGGCGGATGGTGATGAATGACATCGGCCCGGCGCTCAGCACGGACGGGCTCGATCGCATCGGCGGCTATGTCGGACAGCCGATCGAGTTCGACAGCTTTGCCCAGGCCGTGGACTACGTGCGGACCGTTTCCGCCGGCTTCGGCCCTCATGACGCGGCCGGATGGGAGGACCTGACCCGGCACGTGTTCGTCCAGCAGGGCGGCCATTGGATGAAGCATTATGATCTGAGGATCGCCCAGGCCTTCGCGCCGCAGTCGCCCGCCGCCGTCCAGGCCGCCGAGCAGCTCTTGTGGGGCGCCTGGGACCATTTGCCCGCCGAGGCGCTGGTCCTGCGCGGCGCGCGCTCCGACCTGCTGCTGCCCGAGGTGGCCCGCGCCATGCTCGAGCGCAATCCGCGCGCGCGCCTGGTCGAGTTCCAGGGGGTGGGGCATGCGCCCACCCTGCGCTCCGCCGACCAGATCGGCGCGGTCAGGGATTTCCTGCTGGCCTGAGGAATCTTCCGTCTTCCCGCGCGGCGGGGCGGCGGGTGGGGAGCCATCATCAACATCGACCTGCACAGCCATTCCAGCCAATCCGACGGCCTGCTCGCGCCCGCCGAGGTGGCCGAGCGCGCGCGGGCCAACGGCGTCGACATGTGGGCCCTGAGCGATCATGACGAGCTCTCGGGCCTGGCCCAGGCCGCCGAATCGGCGGCCGCGCTGGGCCTGCGCTTCGTGCCGGGCGTCGAGGTGTCGATCACTTTCTGCGGCTCGACGGTGCACGTCCTCGGCCTGAACATCGACGCCTCGCATCCCGAGCTGGTGCAGGGCCTGGCGGCGGCGCGCCGCCGCCGCTTCGCCCGCGCCCGCGAGATCGCCGACCGCCTGCGCGATTGCGGCCTGGGCGAATGCCACGAGGGCGCGCTGGCGCTCGCCCGCAATCCCGACCTGGTGAGCCGCGCCCATTTCGCCCGCTATCTGCACGAGCAGGGCCGGGTGCGCAGCATCCAGCATGCCTTCGACCGCTACCTGGGCGAGGGCCGGCCCGCCTACGCCCCCGTGCAGTGGGCCTCGATGGAGGAGGCCGTGGGCTGGATCCTGGCCGCCGGCGGCAAGGCCGTGATCGCCCATCCGGGGCGCTACCGCTACACGCCCTTGCAGTTCGACGCCCTGTTCGAGCGGTTCGCGGCCCTGGGCGGGCGCGGCATCGAGGTGGTGTCCGGCGCCCATACGCCCCGGCAGTATGAGGAGTACGCCCGGGTCGCGCTGCATTATGGTTTCGAGGCGTCCCGCGGGTCCGACTTCCACGGCCCCTCCCGCGGGCGCGCCGACCTGGGCGCCTTGCCCGACCTGCCCGAGCGGCTGACGCCGGTCTGGCACGATTGGATCTAGGATTTAGGAGCACCCGATGAACAAAGCCTTCGTCAAGGAATCGGACGATGCGGACGACGACGACCTGCCCGAGTCCCAGGGCCTGCCTCCGGGCACCAAGAACTACATGACCGTCCAGGGGCACCGGGCCCTGCACGACGAGCTGATGCACCTGATGAACGTCGAGCGGCCCGAGGTGGTGCAGACCGTGTCCTGGGCGGCCTCCAACGGCGACCGCTCCGAGAACGGCGACTACCTGTACGGCAAGAAGCGCCTGCGCGAGATCGACCGGCGGATCCGGTTCCTCACGCGGCGGCTGGAGCGGGCCGAGGTGGTCGACCCGTCCCAGCAGCCCAACAAGGACCAGGTGTTCTTCGGTGCGACCGTCGTCTACAGCGACGGGCGCGGCGAGGAATTCGAGGTCACGATCGTGGGGGTGGACGAGGCCGAGCCGCTGGCCGGACGCATCAGTTGGGTGTCGCCGGTGGCGCGCGCCCTGATCAAGGCTCGCGAGGGCGATACCGTGACGCTGCGGACCCCGGCGGGGCTGGACGAGCTGGATGTCCTGAGCATCCGCTATCCGGACTAGGATCTCGCCCGACCCGCCGCCCGGGTGGTACGTATCCCCGAAAGGCGCTCGCCCGCCCGGGCCGGCCCCTGCGGCGTCCCGCGCTTTCCCGCGCGAGGCGGGGGCTACTCAACCTCCGGGGGGCATCCCGGGTAAAATGGAAAGCTTCATTTTCCATTCTCTGCGTCCAGCCCCGTGACCCGCGTCCTCATCATTCCCGGTTCCTCCGCCCTGTCCGACTTTCGGCGCGCGCGCCTGCTGCGGACGTTTTCCGCGCGCGGCCTGCCCGTCGCCTCGGTCGAGGCCCG